>Ga0306926_10000661_pt1 | contig 32665 bp, 34 predicted proteins | sample flu12Cox44000178_FD_203759 | JGI IMG/M metagenome (GOLD analysis project Ga0306926, IMG submission 203759) | Lab enrichment of tropical soil microbial communities from Luquillo Experimental Forest, Puerto Rico - flux8day.12C.oxic.44.000.178 (v2)... | ecosystem: Environmental > Terrestrial >...
GGGCGTTGTCCCGGGCGCGCCCAGCCAGACGGTGGCCGCTGAGCCGGTCCGGCAAGGCCGTAAGCAGCGCGCCATGACCCAAACGCCGGCTCCATTCCTGGAGGTCGGAGGCGAGGAAACGGTATCCGCCGACGTTAAGGACGCCGACCGGCGGCGAGGTGATGGAGAGGGCGCCGGTTGCGCGATCTAGGCGTGCGGCATATTCGGTATCGACATAGTCGGGCGGCAGTTGCTCGTCCGACGCCTCGCCTGACTGCGGTGGGGCCGCATATGCTGCGGCAGTGACCATCGGACCACGCAATCCCAGTGTTCCCTTCGGCGTCAGCAGGATTTCTCCCGCGACGGATGAGCCGGGCAGCTTACGCGGCGCGCCGTAGGGTCCCGGCCTGACCGCCGCAGGCGCGCCGTCTGCGCCTGCGCGGCGTGCTGCGAACAATCCGGCTTCGCCGAACAGATAGACGTCCGTGAGCGACACCCGTTGCGTCATCCATGACGCGCTGGAGGCCACTTGTTCTGGCGCGCGCCACAGCCCGATGACGTTGCGCAGGCTCGGCAGGCGCGTCGGCAGATCGAGTTCGTCGAGCCGCAAGGCGAGCGGCGCGGGCGCAACGAGAGCATCGCAGGCATGTTCGGCCATCTGCTGCTCGAGCAAATCGGCATCGAAGGGATGATGCAGCACCAGCGTTCCACCCGAGAGCAACCAAACGACGACTGAGGAGGCCAATCCGGCAAAAGAAGAGGGTGCAAAAGCCGACATCATGGTCATGCCCTGCTCTACGTCGGCTTCGAGCGACAGCGCCAATCCTCCAGCGATCACGCTCAGATGCGTGCGCGGGACAGCGCGGAATCCGCTGGCCGTCACGTCGAAGGAAACCATCGCAGCCTTGCGGCCGTCCTGGATCACATGCCGAGTGGCATTTGATAGCCGCGCCATCGTCTGATCCAGCGAGGCCATGCCCTCGGGCAAGTCGCTGCCAAAACCGCAGACATGGCGGATCGAGAACGCCTCCGCCGCGGCGTTCATGACGAAATCGGATTGGATCACGCCGTCAACCTTCGCCGTCATTACGATGGCGCGGGCGCTCGTGCGGTTAAGGGCCGCGACCAGTTCGGCCTGCCGCCACAGCAGTGGTAGCAGGGCGACCACGAGGCCGGCGCGATGGGCCGCCAGCAAGGTCAGCACGAATTCGACCGTGTTGGGCAATTGCACGGCAATCACCGAATGCGCCGGCAGGCCGGACTCGATGAAGTGCGCCGCGAGCGCCGAGATTGCGCGGTCGGCCTGCGCATAGGTCAGTTGCCTTGGCGACTGCCCGGTAATACGGGGCTTGTTTTGTGGATCGATCAGTGCCGGCGCATCCGGCTTGCGCGCCAGGATGCGCTGAAACAATGCGTCGAGCGTCGGCGTTACATTGCCTTGGTTCAAGTAATGCCCCGTGATCCCGTCTTGGCCGAATCATCGCTGTTGCGAAGCCGGCTTTAGCCACCAGCTTTCCGGGAGGTATCCCGTCAAGGGGGTAACTGCCGGTTGTTCTATCCGATTCCATCGCGCAATCCATTGCTCGCTGACGTTAAGCACGGGAATTGCGTAAAAGCCCGACATCAACACGCGGTCGAGCGCCCGTACCGCCGACACAAAGTCGTCACGGCTGCGTGCGCTCAACAGCGCTGATATCATGGCGTCGATGGCGGCATCCTTGGCGCCCATGTAGTTGCGCGTGCCCTGCACGTCGGCCGCGGCACTTCCCCAGTAGAAAGACTGCTCGTTGCCCGGTGAAAGGGACTGGTCCCAGCGATTGGGAATCATATCGAATTCGTAACCGAGCCGGCGCTGATCGAACTGAACAGGGTCGAGCGCGCGCACGCTGGCCGCTATGCCTGCGTGCTTCAGATTGGCGGCGTAAGCAAGCGCAATCCGCTCCTGGTCGCGGGTCGCAACCATGATTTCGAAGGCGAATGGTTTTCCGTCGGAGCGCTGCCGCAGTACCGTCCCGTCGAACTCGAAGCCGGCGTCAGCGAGCAGCGCAATGGCATTGCGCATTGTCGTGCGGTCGCGGCCCGAGCCGTCGGTGACCGGGAGGCGGTAGCTCCCGTCAAGAATGTCGGGAGCAACGTGCGAGACGAATGGCCTGAGCAGCACCCGCTCGTGCTCGTCGGCAGGCCTCGCATAGGCCGACAGCTCTGAACCGGGGAAGTAGCCGCCCTCGCGCGTGTAGAGTCCAAAGAAATAGTTGCGATTGATCCATTCGAAGTCGAACAGAAGCGTAAGCGCCTTCCTTACGCGGATATCCGAAAACAGGGTGCGGCGGGTGTTGAAGACAAGGTATACCGATGGATGCGGCAGCCCGGTCTTGATGGTTTCGCGGATCACCTGGCCATCCCGAACGGCCGAAAAATCGTAGCCTTCGTGCCAGCGCAACGGCTCGCTTTCGACCCGGAAATCATACAGCCCCCGCTTGAACGCCTCGAACAGTCCGTTGGACTCGCGATAGAAGTCGAACCTGATCTGGTCGAAATTCCACAAGCCGCGATTGATCGGCAGGTCGCGGCCCCAATAATTGGGATCGCGCGTGAAGGTTACGCTGGCGCCGGGCTTGACCTCGGTGACACGATAGGGACCCGACCCGACCGGCGGCGTCAGCGAGGTTTCCTCGAAAGTCGCGGCGTTGACTGCATGCTTTGGCAATACCGGCATAAGACCCAGGATGAGGGGCAGCTCGCGATCGTTTGCGCCGGTGAGGTCGAAGCGGACCGTCAGTTGGTCGAGCGCTTCGGCCTTGGCCACTTTTGAATAGTACTGACGATGGTTCGGACGTCCGTGGTCGCGCAAGAGCTGCCATGAGAACAACACATCCTCGGCAAGCACCGGCTTTCCGTCCGAGAAGTGACCTCTGGGATCGAGACGAAAGGTGACGAAGCTCCTCTCGTCGTCGGTCTCGATGCTTCGCGCCAGCAGGCCGTAGAGCGTAAAGGCCTCGTTTTCGCCACGAGCCATCAGGCTTTCCACGACATAACCGCGCTCGAAGTCGTAGCTTCTGATTTGCTGCACGGGAATGCCGCGCACGATCATCGGGTTGAGGCTGTCGAAGGTCCCGAGAACACCCCAGGTGAGCCGTCCACCCTTAGGGGCATCCGGATTGAAGTAGGGCAGATATAGGAAACCCGCCGGTACCGCCGGACTGCCATGCATCGCGATGGCGTAACTCTCTTCGGCAGACGAGCGGCCAGCGTGAAGGGCGAGCAATGGCGCGAAAGCAAGCGCAAACCGGACCATGATGCCGACGGATATGCGCCTAAAAGTTAACATGGGAACGCGCTGATTTGATTCGGAACAGCCTATTCCATCTCTTACCATGGCGGCCCGGTACCGCGCGGACTGCCGATGGTAAGGGCACTTGTTGGCATTGATCTTTCTGTCCGCCCCTGTATGAAAGCGGGCAGTTGAAGAGTTGGCCGCAACCTGTCACGCATCCGCCTCAATTGACTAGGAGAAGCCGCCCGAAAAAGCGTTGGCTTGGCGCCATCCAGCGCTTTCGGCGCCCCCGTTCAGAAAGGGTTTTCCACGATGAATTTCCGTATCTTGGCCACGTCGGTCGGGCCGCGTGGGCTGTTTCTCGCCTCGTTGGCGGTAACAGCGCTGGCAGTTTCTCCGGCCCAGAATGCCTGGGCCCAAACCCCGGCCCCGGCGCCCGCAGCCAGCCCCAAGGCGAAGGCAGCCCCCAAGGCCGCGCCAAAGGCCCCGGCCGCAGCCCCCGCGCCGACCGCGCAGGCGCCCGCCCAGCAGCCCGCACCTAGCGCCCAGGTGCAGCAGGCGCCCGCCGCGCAGCCGCAGCAGCAGGATCAGCAGGTGCAGCTGATCTATGCGCCCTGGACCAAATTCTGCCTCAAGGGCCAGGACGCCAACGCCAAACAAGTCTGCTTCACCGGCAAGGACGGTCGCATCGAGTCCGGCCAACCGGTGATCGCCGCCGTGATCATCGAGCCCGAGGGCGAGCCAAAGAAGATCCTGCGGGTCACCTTGCCGCTCGGCATGCAGTTGGTTCACGGAACCCGCTTGATCGTCGACAACAACCAGCCGCAGCAGTCACCCTTCGTGATCTGCTTTACCAATGGCTGCATGTCCGACTACGAGGCGACGCCGGACCTCCTTGCCAACATGAAGAAGGGACAAAATCTGGTGATTCAGGCGATCAACGCCAACGGTGCACCTCTGACGCTGCCGTTGCCGCTTGGGGATTTCGCCAAGGCCTATGACGGCCCGCCCACTGATCCCAAGGTTTTCGAGGAAACCCAGAAGAAGCTGCAGGAAGAGTTGCAGAAGCGCGCCGAGGAAGCGCGCAAGAAGCTCGAGGCGACGCAGCCGCAGGGTGGTGCAGCTCCGGCACCTGCCGCGGCGAAGTAGAGCGAAGCAAGAGACCGACGTGCAAAAGAAAGGCGCCTCCAAGAGGCGCCTTTTTTGGTTCGTCACTCTGCCTAATTCAGCGAGGGATTGCGCGGGCGGTAACCGCCCGATTTATCCTTGACGAAAATCTCGGCCACCTGTGAGTGCCGGATCGGTTCTCCGGAATCGTCGGGCAACAGGTTCTGCTCGGACACGTAGGCAACGTATTCGGTCTCCGAGTTCTCAGCGAGAAGATGATAGAACGGCTGATCCTTGTGAGGACGCACTTCCTCCGGAATGGACAGCCACCATTCCTCGGTATTGTTGAATTCCGGATCAATGTCGAAGATCACGCCGCGGAACGAAAAGATCCGGTGGCGCACGATCTGCCCGATCTGGAACTTGGCGGTTCGCGCTTTGATCATCTCTGTCGAATAGACCAGTATTGCTCTCCGCGCTAGTGGTCGATTTTAACATTCACATATTGCAGCCGGAATTCACTCCAAAATCACTGATATTCCCGATCCTGCGCTAACGGATTTTGGCCTGATCTTCCATGGCTTTGGCCACAGCAGGGAGCGACGGGCGTCCGGAAATCCAGGCCTGGATGCTCACTTCGCGGCGATCAGCCTGCCCGACGGCTCCGCCATGACGGCGCCAGACCTTCGCGCATTACCAGTCGTCGCAAAGGCGGCACCGAGCCGATCAGATGCAGGCCGGCAGCACGAAGCGACTGAATCGGCAGAAGTTCGTTCAGCAGGGAGCGGTTGGCCATGTCGATCGCAAAGGTGCGGCTCAAGATATCGGCACGTCGCGTCAGGTCATAACGCCAGAGCGCTGACGGCGCCCCGGGATCGCCGCCGGCCGCGCTCGCCTCTCGCACGATGTCCGCAATATCGGCGGCGTCGCGCAGCCCCATGTTCAACCCCTGCGCGCCTATCGGGGGAACAACATGCGCAGCCTCGCCAACCAGCGCGACGCGCTTCTTGGCGAATGCTCGCGGACGCTCGATGGCAAGCGCAAACAGGTATCGTCCCGGCTCGACGCGGAGGCGCCCAAAAATCGAATGCGACTGCCTTTCGGCGGCCTCGGACAACTCGTCATCGCTGAGATCTCTAAGTCGCGCGGCCTCCATTGGACTTGCCACCCACACGACGCTGCAGCGCTCGCCGGGCAGGGGGACGAAGACGCAGGGACCTTGCGAGGTGTGGAACTCGGTGGACACGTTTCGGTGCGGCCGGGAATGGCTGACATTGAACGTCAGCGCGGCCTGGTCCAGCTCGCGCCTGGTAACTTCGATGCCTGCGGCTTCGCGGCACAGCGAATGTCTGCCGTCGGCACCGACCACGAGCCGCGCGGAGAGGGAACGGCCGCCGGTGGTCCGAATGGCAACTGCCGTTTCATCCGGCGTGACGATTTCGGCGTCGTCGTCCAGGCGTATCAAATTGGCAAGCTGGCCGGCACGCTCTTCCAGAACCGCCGTCAGGCTACGATTCTGGATATTGAAGCCGAACGCATCAAGGCCGATTTCATCGCTCGAAAACCGCACCTCCGGCGCGCGTATCAGTCGGCCGGTATCATCGACAAGCCGCATAACCTTCAGAGCCGCCGCCTTGTCCTCGCTGCGCTGCCAGACTTCCAGCTCCCTCAGGAAGTCGATTGACGCGCCCAAAAGCGCCGTGGTGCGGTTGTCGGCATAGGGCGCGCGGCGGGCAATCAGCGCCGTGACCGCCCCGGAGCGCGCCAGCGCAATCGCCGAGGCAAGGCCTGTGGGCCCACCGCCGACCACCGCAACATCGCATGAGACGGAGGTATCTTTCATGTCAATCAAAATCGGCGCTGCGCGCGACAATTTCAAGCCTGCCGCCAGGCTTTACTGGCCGATCGGAGCGAATCTGCTGGTGGAGAGGATTTGACGTTCCCTGCCCACGATATAGTTTGCTATGGCGCTCACCGCGGAATCTCATGGAACGGGCCGACGTCAAGCATCCCTCGATCGCTAAACCGTCGATGCGGGCCGCCGCATTTTCGGTGCACCTCTTCACGGCGCTCGGAGCAGGGGTCGCCTTGCTCGCCCTGCTTGAAGCCGTCCGCGAGCATTGGGCGGCAATGTTCGCCTGGCTCGGACTGGCGCTCGTGATCGATGGCGTCGACGGACCCATGGCGCGGCGGCTGGACGTTGCTCGCCTGCAGCCAAACTGGTCCGGCGACGTGCTCGACCTCGTGGTCGATTTCGTCACTTATGTTTTCGTCCCGGCTTATGCGATCACCGCGAGCGGGTTGCTGCTTCCGTTGCTGGCGCCTGTGCTCGGCATCGGCATCGCGGTAAGCGGCGCGCTTTATTTCGCCGATCGTCGCATGAAGAGCGCGGACAATCATTTTCGCGGCTTTCCCGGATTGTGGAACTTTGCTGCGTTCTATCTCTTCCTGCTGCATTGGCCGCCGGCGGCGTCCAGCCTTGCGGTGGCCGTCCTGACGGTTGCGACCTTTCTTCCCTTCCATGTCCTGCACCCCGTGCGCGTCGTGCGCCTGCGCTGGCTCACGCTGGCCCTGATGGCGGTGTGGGGGGTGCTTGCGATCTATACGCTTGCGCGAGATTTCAATGTCGAAGCCCCGGTCACCGTCGCGTTGTGCCTGATCGCCGTCTATGTGGTGGCGAGCGATGGTGCGATCCGCTTGTTGCGATCGCTCAAGCCATGATTGCGCTTCTCACGAGCCCCGAGGCCTGGGCGGCTCTGGTAACGCTTACGGCCCTGGAAATCGTTCTTGGCATCGACAACGTTATCTTCCTGTCGATCGTGGTGTCGCGTTTGCCGCCGCAACGGGCCAGGCGCGCCCGGCAAATCGGACTTGCGCTCGCGCTGGTCTTCCGCCTTCTCTTGCTCAGCCTGCTGACGTGGCTGATCGGCCTGACCGAACCCTTGCTCAGCCTCGGGGGCATCGACTTCTCCTGGCGCGACATCATCCTGATCGGCGGTGGGCTGTTCCTGATTGCAAAGGCTACCCACGAAATCCATTCCGAGGTCGAGGGCGAGGAGGATAATGCAGATCGCGCGGCTGGGGCCAGCGCGTTCATCTCCGTCATCATGCAGATCATCGTCATCGATCTGATCTTCTCGCTGGACTCCATCATTACCGCAATCGGCATGGCGCAGGATCTGGCCATCATGGTCGCTGCTGTCGTGATCGCCGTCGCGATCATGTATGTGTCCGCGGGCGCCGTGGCGCGCTTCGTGGCCGAGCATCCCACCACCAAGATGCTGGCGCTCGCATTCCTGGTGCTGATCGGGGTGGCGCTGGTCGCCGATGGATTCAAATTCCACATTCCGCGCGGTTACATCTATTTCGCGATCGCATTTTCGGCGGCGGTGGAGTTCTTCAACGTGCTCGCCAAACGCAACCGCAAAGGCTCCGATCGACTTCCGCCGAGTTGACAAGGCCCTCGCGATAGCCTTCGTTCGCAATCGACAAATCGCAGGAGAGTCGCGATGACCAAGGCCGTGCGCGTGCACAAGGTGGGAGGCCCGGAGGCGCTGGTCTACGAAGCCGTCGATCTACCCGTGCCGGGGGCCGGCGAGGTCCGCATCCGCCAGCACGCCGTCGGGCTGAATTTCATCGATGTCTACTATCGCACCGGCCTCTACAAGGCGCCCGCCTTGCCCTTTATCGCAGGTAACGAAGCGGCCGGCGAGGTAATCGCGGTAGGCCCCGGCGTGACGCATTTCCACGCCGGCGATCGCGTCGCCTACTACCACAACCTCGGTGCCTATGCGACCGAGCGCAACATCCCCTGGGAGAAGCTGGTCAAGCTGCCCGACCACATCACTTATGAACAGGGCGCCGTATTGATGCTGAAGGGTCTCACCGTCTGGTATCTCCTGCACAAGACCTTCAGGATCGAGCATCATCATCGAGTCCTGATCCATGCCGCCGCCGGTGGCATCGGTCTTTTGGCTTGCCAATGGGCGAGTGCGCTGGGCGCCCATGTGATCGGCACCGTCGGTTCACGGGAAAAGGCGGATCTGGCGCTCTCCAATGGCTGCGATCACGTCATCCTGTACAACGAGGAGGACTTTGTCGCCCGCGTCAAACAGATCAGCCGCAATGAACTTTGCGATGTCGTCTATGACGGTGTCGGCAAGTCGACCTTTCCGGGCTCGCTGTCCTGCCTGAAGCCGCGGGGGCTGTTCGTCAGCTTCGGCAGCGCCTCGGGCCCCGTGCCGCCGTTTGCGATTTCCGAGCTTAACAACCATGGCTCGCTGTTTGCGACGCGGCCGAAACTCAACGACTATATCGCCACACGCAAGGAACTGCTGGAAGGCGCGGACACGCTGTTTGCCGCTGTGATCTCCGGCAAACTGCACGTGCCCATCAATCACGCCTATGCGCTGAAAGACGCAGCCAAGGCGCATATCGACCTGGAAAGCCGCAGCACCACAGGCGCATCGATTCTGAAGCCCTAGCTCGCGCTACGCCACCTGTCGCGCCGCGCCGGCCCTGGTCAGGATGGCGTCGAGGCCTTCGATCATCTCCAAAATCTCCTCGCGTGTGACGTTGAGCGCCGGCATGAAGCGCAGGGCGTCTGGCTGCGGCGAGTTGAGCAGTAGGCCCTTTTCAAACGCCTGCGCCACGATCGACGCGCCGATCGGCAGCTTCAGGTCGAGAGCGAGCAACAGCCCGCGGCCGCGCACGTCGCCGAGCCCGTGGCGCGCGGAGAGCTTTTGCAGCTCGCTTTCCAGAAACAGCCCGGCATCGGCCGCAGCTTTCAGGAACGAAGGCTTGCTGACCTGTTCCAGCACCGCAAGCCCGGCCGCGCACATCAGGGCGTTGCCGTTGAAAGTGCCGCCCTGGTCGCCATGCTCGAAACAGGCGGCCCTGTCCGTGGCCAGTAGCGCCGCCAGCGGTACGCCACCGCCGATCCCCTTGCCGAGTGTCATGATGTCGGGCGAAATTCCCGCATGCTCGTAATGGAAGAGCTTTCCAGTGCGGCCCATGCCGGTCTGGATCTCATCGAAGATGAGCAACAGCCCGTGCTGGTTCGTCAGCACCCGCAGCTCTCGCAAGAATTTGTCAGTCGCGGGCCAGACGCCGGCCTCACCCTGGATCGGCTCCAGCATCACGGCAACCGTGTTGCTGTTGATCAGCTCCTTGACGGAGGCAAGATCGTTCAGGCGCGCTTTCCGGAAGCCCGCCACTTTCGGTTCGAACAGCGGCTCGAACGCCTTCTTGCCCGAGGCCGACATGGTCGCGAGCGTGCGGCCGTGAAAGGCACCTTCGAAGGTGATGATCTCATAGGCGCCATCCCTGTGCAGGCTGCCATATTTGCGCGCGAGCTTGATCGCCCCCTCGTTCGCCTCGGCCCCCGAATTGGCGAAGAACACCTGGTCGAAACAGCTCTTGTCGGCGAGTGCCTTGGCAAGCAGCAAGCTCTTGTCGTTGTAATAAGCGGGGCTCGGCGTGATCAGGGTTTTGGCCTGATCGGCGAGCGCCTGTGCCAGCGCAGGCGGTGAATGGCCGAGGCAGTTCACCGCCCAACCCTGGATGAAGTCGAGATAGCGCTTTCCGCCATCGTCCCAGAGGTAAGCGCCTTCGCCACGGACGAACACCGTTTCCGGGCGCGCGGTGATGTCCATCAGCGCGTCGAACGATTGCGGGGCGTTGGTCATGCGAACTCCTTTTGGTTTGGATGAAGGCGGGGCCGAAATGCGAAGAAGGCCGCTATTCCCAGGGGGTAGCGGCCTTCTCGAAACTCTGCTGATTTGAGCTATTTCAGCGTTGTCGTCGGACATGGCGCGACCCGGCATCGTCAGGGAAGCGACGACGGCAACGGGCGGCGGGTTTGGTCCACTTGAAAATCATGGGCGTTGGCCATACAGCCGAACGGATGGTTGAGTCAAGGCGGCTCAATAGAAATGTGGTCGTCGCCCGCATCTCAAGTGACCCGAAAACCGGGTCTCTCGTAGTGCCGCCTATTTGAAATTCCTGCACCACAAGCGGCGAATCCTTTTCAGGAACTTCAAATAGAAGGCGGCACTAGAATCATAGATTCGCTAGTGCCCATAACCTTCCGAAGTTCGTGAAAGGTGGGTGCTGAGATGTAGCACGAACTTCGGAAAGTGGGCACTAGTCCGAGGTCGGCGGCTCATACCAGACAGTAACGACGAGATGGGGATGGGCGCCGCCCGATTTCTCAGCTCCGCTTCCGACCACCGTTTCCGTTTTGATGATGGAGGCCGAAGCATGAGCGGCCAGCCAGGCGTTGATCTGCTCTTCGATCGCGCTTGCGCTGGTGTCCATGAAGATCTTGACCTTCAATGGCCTTGGCATGTTGCTGATCCTCCTAGTGTGGTGGATTTGACATTCGCTTCAGTATCGCTGCGAGTCCTCAAGGCGAATGTCAAATCCAAAACCACACTAGAATCCAACGTTTGCTAGTGCCCCTTTGGTTTTGACATTCGTAAACGAACCCGCCGCGATAGGATACGAATGTCAGAACCGGGGCACTAGAACCCGGCGACGCTGCCGTGCAAGTCATATTCATCCGCGCGCTCGATCTTTGCCGTGACGATCTCGCCAACCTTCAGGGGACGGCGGCTTGAGAGATAAACCGCGCCGTCTATTTCAGGCGCATCCGCCCTCGAACGTCCCCTGGCTACCGTCGGCCCGATCTCGTCGACGATAACCTGCTGGCGCGTGCCGACCTTGCGCTTCAGCCGTCGTGCCGAAATTTTCCGTTGCCGCGCCATCAGCGCATTGTAGCGTTCCTGCTTGATTTCCTCGGGCACAGCGGGCGCAAGCGCGTTCGACGCGGCGCCCGCAACCGGCTCATACTTGAAGCAGCCGACGCGGTCGATCTCGGCTTCTTCCAGCCAGTCGAGCAGGCAGGCAAAATCGGCTTCGGTCTCGCCGGGGAAGCCGACGATGAAGGTCGAGCGCAGAGCAAGGTCCGGACACTGCGCGCGCCACGCGGCGATTCTGGCCATCGTCCTGTCCTGCGCCGCCGGGCGCCGCATCGCTTTAAGGATTTCCGGGCTCGCATGCTGAAAGGGAATGTCGAGATAGGGCAGGATCTTGCCCTCGCTCATCAGGGGGATCACGTCGTCGACATGCGGGTAGGGATAGACATATTGCAGGCGGACCCAGACGCCGAACTCGCCAAGCTCTTTGGCGAGATCGACAAACCGGGCGCGCACTTCGCGGTCCTTCCAACGGCTTGTTGCATATTTGAGATCGACGCCATAGGCAGAAGTATCCTGCGAAATCACCAGCAATTCCTTCACGCCGGCCTTGACCAAGCGCTCGGCCTCACCGAGCACGTCGTCAGCACTGCGCGACACCAGATCGCCCCGCAGCTTCGGGATGATGCAGAAACTGCAGCGATTGTTGCAGCCCTCCGAAATCTTCAGGTAGGCATAGTGGCGCGGTGTCAGCTTGATGCCCTGCGGCGGCACTAGGTGGAGATGGGGGTTGTGCGCGGGTGGCAGCGCGCGATGCACCGCCTCCAGCACGCTCTCATATTGCTGCGGCCCGGTGATCGACAACACGCCGGGATAGGCTCTCTCGATCTGCTCGGGCTCGGCGCCCATGCAGCCGGTGACGATCACCTTGCCGTTTTCGGCCATGGCATCGCCGATCGCAGACAGCGATTCCCGCTTGGCGCTGTCGAGAAAACCGCAGGTGTTGACGATGACGACATCGGCGCCGTCGTGCTTGCGGGCGAGTTCATAGCCCTCCGCGCGCAGGCGTGTGATGATGCGCTCGGAATCCACCAAGGCCTTGGGGCATCCGAGCGATGTGAATGATATACGCGGCGCTCTTTCCATGTAATCGCTTGGAACCTGCATCTGAATTGTTCGGATATGCGATCCAACTAATTGATCTGATGGCGAAATTCAATAACTAACGTGCTCGGTGCGACGCTAAAGCAGTACTCGCGCATACTATGAGGCAATCGGCCAGTAACTGGGGAGGTATGGACTGACTGAGGGCTCCTGGTGTGGAAGCTCGTTTCGATCGAGCGAGTGGAGGAGCCGAGATGAATTGCTCGAACATCCAAGTTTTGGTTGTTATTCTGTTTCTTGCTTGATTGCACGGAGCTTAACTGCGATGCGCCGTTTCATCTTCGGCATGACTTTCGTTACCGTTTGCGCGATGTTTCCGGCGCGAGCTGAAGTCGACAAGATCATCCATGTCTGTGATCGGCAAGAACGATTGTGTCCGGAATTCAGGCCACGCGTGAAGGCGCCTGATGGGTGGACGAGGGACGAGGCCGCGAGTCTAAGGTACGGCGCCTCGATGTTCGTGCCTAACGGGAAGAGATTCGGTAAAGCCGAAGCAATCATCTACGCCGAAGGCCGCTACAACAAGGATCGGACCGAATTGGTTGAATGGGTGGCAGCCAGCGATCGGGATTGGGCGACGACATCCGGCAAGAATGCCAAGATAACCAAGCTTCCCTCGGCCAATCCCAAGGTCATTATCAATCGTTACGACAATCCGTCCCTGAAGGACCAGCCGATCGAAGTGATCGCGCATTATGCCGATCTCGACAAGGACGGCAATTCCTACATCGTGCGGCTAGCGGTCTCCGGCCTCAACGAAACGGCGGTGCTGGCTGCCGTGCCACTTCTCGACAAGATGATCGTTGGCGCGAAGATTCCGTGAGAGCATAAGCCTAGATGTTCGCTCCGGGTAACGACCGGTAAGGCTCCGATTGACCACATGAGTTCTGCCTCGCATCCGAAAGCCGACATCTCGTAGCATCTGCTCAGCGAGCGGATAACCCTCATAGGCAATCGGCTCAATCAGCGGAATGACAGCCTGCAGGAAGGATCAACCTTTCCTTTGTCGGGAACGACTTCGCTCCGGTGACGCGGTACTCGAGCTCCTTGGCCTTGTAGTAAAAATTCAGCAGTTCGATCTCGGGCAGGTGCTCCTGAACGAGCGGTGATACGGTGTTGTGTTTTGCCTTGACTACGCTCTTGGCCGATTTGGCGATGTCATGGCCGTACCGATTCTTCAATTTATCCAAGGCATCGCCGTGCGCCAGTAGGAACGCCTTGAGTGCAACCTGCGTCGCATGCCCAAGCAGGTAGTAGGTCGGCATTAGCACCTTCCACTCCCCGCACTGATGCAGGATCTCGGCCGCCTTCAACATATCCTTCGCGTCAGTGACCAGACCGAGCAGTCGTGCGCGGCGGCTCAGTGGCATCCATCGGATAATCCTGGTGGGGAAACGCGACGCTCGCGATACACAATCACTGCGCCAGGGGCGTCCGAGCGAAACAAAGCTGATCCTGGGGCGCACCGGCCTGTTGCATCGGGCCTGAGCTAGTTCCGATTGCGCGCAATTACAAGGCTTTGAGCTTCCGCGCGGCGTGCTATGGATAGCAATGCCCGACGATGAGTGATCGATGAGCGCCGAGCCGTCGCCCAAGATCGTGATTGTGGACGAAAGCCCGATCCGTGCCGCAATCCTGGAAGAAGGCTTGCGGGAAGCCGGCTATACCAGCGTCGTCCGGATCAGCGAGATGCAAAGCCTGCTCGCCCGCATCTACGCACTTGACCCCGACATCATCGTCATCGACCTTGAAAATCCCAGCCGCGACATCCTGGAACAGATGTTCCAGGTCAGTCGCGCCGTGCGGCGCCCGATCGCCATGTTCGTCGACCAGAGCGATGCCGCCTCGATCCAGGCCTCGGTGGATGCCGGCGTCTCGGCCTACATCGTCGATGGCCTCAAGAAGGAACGCATCAAGCCGATCCTCGACCTCTGCGTGTTCCGCTTCAATGCATTCGCGAAGCTGCAGGACGAACTCGATCGCACCAAATCCGCGCTCGAAGAGCGCAAGGTGATCGACCGCGCCAAGGGAATCCTGATGAAGCTGAAGGGCCTCACAGAGGAGGAGGCCTACGTGCTGATGCGCTCCACCGCGATGCGCGAGAAAAAGAAGATCGGCGAGATCGCCCAGTCGATTTTGACCGCCTCCGAGCTCCTCAAATGACCACGCCGCTTCATATCGGCTTCATCCCTCTGGTCGATGCCGCCGCGATCATCGTTGCGGTAGACAAGGGTTTTGCCGCGGCCGAAGGGCTGGAGGTCACTCTGGTGCGGGAAGTGTCCTGGTCGAATGTGCGCGACAAGCTCAATATCGGTCTGTTCGACGCAGCGCATTTGCTGGCACCCGTTGCCATTGCCTCGAGCCTGGGGCTCGGCCATGTCAGGGTTCCAACCGTCGTTCCGTTCAATCTTGGCATCAACGGCAATGCCATAACCGTGTCGGCCGCACTGCATGCGGCGATCATGGCCGAGGTGGAAGGCGACCGCTTCGACCCGATGGCGACGGCTCGCGCGCTCGCGCGGGTCGTTGCGAAACGACGCAAGGCGGGTGCGGAATCCCTGACCTTTGCCATGACCTTCCCGTTCTCGACCCACAATTACCAATTGCGGTTCTGGATGGCGGCCGGCGGCGTCGATCCCGACGAGGATGTGCGCCTTGTCGTGTTACCGCCACCCTACATGGCGGAGAGTCTCAAGAGCGGACATGTGGACGGCTTCTGCGTCGGTGCACCCTGGAATTCCATCGCGGTCGATCACGGCGTCGGCCACATCCTGCATTTCGCCAGCGATATTCTGGCGCGCGGGGCGGAAAAGGTGCTCGCCATCAGGCAAAGCTGGTCGGAAAAAAACCCGCAGGCGGTTGCCGCCCTAGTTCGCGCCGCACAGCGCGCGGTAGACTTCATCGAGCAGGCCTCAAATCGAGCGGAAGTCGCGCGCTTGATGGCGCAGCCTGACCGGATCGGCGTCGATGCCGAAGTGATCCAGCGGACGTTGGACGGACGGCTGAAGATTTCGCCGGACGGCACCATCCGCGAGAGCAGCCGCTATTTGCTGGTGGGAAGGGAGGGGGCGGCACGACCCGATCCCGTCCAGGCCGCCTGGCTCTATGCGCAAATGGTGCGTTGGGAGCAAACCTCGCTCAGCCCCGCATCGCTCGCAACCGCGATGGGCGTGTTTCGGCCCGATCTCTACGACGGCGCCCTCGGTCCCGAGGCGGTCAAGGCCATCGATAGCGCGGTGGGCGCCTTCACAGGCCCGACTTTCGATCCGACGGATATCGGCGGATACCTTGCTTCGTTCGCTATCTTGCGACGCCAGCCATAAGCCAATCCACAGGCCCTGATCAAACATTAAGCATTCTGATTCGCTGCATAGCATTTGAGCTTTTGCCGCCCAAAATGGCATGAACGCTGGTCCAGTTGATGCGGTGCGAAGCTTCGAACTAATTGATTCTATTGTATTTTTTGCAGTGCAGTACGTTGGCACATGTTTTGAATGTGATTGGAGAAGCCGGCGGCCGGTGATGCCCGCTGGCCAATCCGCGATGGATGTCCGCAGCAACGAAGCTGCTTGGATCGCTCGTCAGGCCGCGGGTGATCACCCTTTTCCTTTCCCTCGTTGTGCCGCGGGTCAGCGCGGCGGTTGGAGCTTCGCAATGGATTATTTGAAACCCGCCGACGTCGTTGCATCAATGATCGACGCCGGCACCAGGAAACTGGCACTTGGTCCGCGCGACCTCCTGATCCGCGGCGCCCTTTCCGGAGCCCTTCTCGGCGCCGCAACCACCCTTGCCTTTACCGGCGCGGTGACCACCGGTCAGCCTTTGGTCGGCGCGCTGATCTTTCCGGTCGGCCTCGTGATGATCGTGCTGCTGGGCCTTGAACTCGTCACGGGAAGCTTTGCCCTCGTGCCGCTGGCCTGGTTTGAAGGCAAGACGACATGGAGTGCCGTGATCGCCAATTGGTCATGGGTATTCGTTGCAAATCTCCTCGGCAGCATCGCCTTCGGCCTCCTCATTGCGATTTCGCTAACCAATATGGGCAAGGTCGAGGTCGCCGGTGTTGCGGCGCGGATCGTGGCGGTTGCCGAGGCGAAGACGATCGGCAATGCCGCGCTCGGTTCGGCCGGAATGATCAGCGTTTTCGTCAAGGCCATTCTCTGCAACTGGCTGGTGTGCCTTGGCGTGGTGATGGCGATGACCTCGAGTTCGACGGTTGGAAAAATCGCCGCGACCTGGTTGCCGATCTTCCTGTTCTTCGCGCTCGGCTTCGAACACACCGTCGTCAACATGTTCATCATTCCGACCGGCATGCTGCTGGGTGCCAAGGTCAGCGTTTATGACTGGTGGGTCTGGAACCAGATCCCGGTTACGCTCGGCAATCTCGTCGGAGGGTTCGTGTTCACGGGCCTAGCGCTTTACGGGACCTACCGGCCAGCCAGACAGACGGTTTCCACTGCACCCGTCATCGCTCAGGCCGCGGAATGACGTGATGAAATTGGAAACGCTCCCCGTCGACTTTACCGAGGAGCAAAAGCGCTACCTCGAGGGCTTTGCCGCCGGCGTTCAGGTTCTGCGGAGCGGGCGTGGCCTTTCCGGCGCAGCACCCGCTGGCAAGGCGAATGCCGAGCCGATGGGTCCGGACGCCGCCCACATCGCCGCGCAAGACAGGCTTCTCGCCTCCGGCAAGAAGCTTGCTGACCAGGAGAGGTTCAAACGCGAAGAGCACCCCTTCGATGCCTATGAGCGGTTGAAAGGGCAGGCGAGAGACAACACTCCACCGACGCCCGCGGACAATTTCCGCTGGCGTTATTTTGGTCTGTTCTATGTGGCTCCGGCGCAGGATTCCTACATGTGCCGCTTGCGGATGCCGAACGGCATCCTCAAGCACTGGCAGTTGGCGGGGCTTGCCGATCTCGCCGAAGCCTTCGGTGGCGGCTACAGCCACGTCACCACCCGCGCCAATCTCCAGATTCGCGAGATCTTGCCGAAAAATGGCGTCGCACTGATCGAGGGCATTCAGGATCTCGGCCTCTGCTCGCGCGGCGCGGGCGCCGACAACATCCGCAACGTCACGGGAACGCCAACTGCCGGCATCGATCCCCAGGAACTGCTCGACACGCGGCCCTATACGCGTGAATGGCACTATCACATTCTCAACGACCGCTCGCTCTATGGCCTGCCGCGCAAATTCAACGTCGGGTTCGATGGCGCCGGCACGATTGCCGTGCTCGAGGACACCAACGACATCGCGTTTTCGGCGGTCGAGGTGAAGGATGGATTTGGCATCGAGCCGGGCGTGTGGTTTCGGCTCGCCGTCGGCGGCATCACTGGCCACAGGGATTTTGCGAAGACCACCGGCATCGTCGTCAGGCCCAAAGACGTCACAAAGGTCGCCGACGCCATCGTGCGCGTCTTTATCGATACCGGCGATCGAACCAACCGCCTGAAAGCGCGGTTGAAATATGTGCTCGATGCCATGGGCGTCGACAAGTTCATGACGGCGGTCGAGGAAGGGCTCGGCGGCAAGCTCACGCGCGCGCCGGCGGAAGCGATCGCGCCGCGCCCGGCTTTCGACCGGCTGGCGCATATCGGCGTTCACAAGCAGAAGCAAGCAGGACTGAACTGGATCGGCGTAGTGTTGCCGCTTGGCAAGCTCACGGGAGACCAGATGCGGGGCCTTGCCAGAATCGCGCACGACCTCGGCGACGGCGAGGTTCGCCTCACGGTCTGGCAAAACCTCCTGATCCCAGGGGTGCGCGATGACAATGTGGCCCTTGCGTGCGCAGCGATCGAAAAGCTGGGGCTTGCGGTCAAGGCGTCGCAGATTCGCGCAGGCCTGGTGGCCTGCACCGGCAACACGGGATGCAAGTTCGCCGCTTCCGACACGAAGGCTCATGCGGCCGCGATCGGCGATTGGTGCGAAACGCGCGCCAACATCGACACGCCGCTGAACATTCATCTCACCGGCTGCCACCATTCCTGCGCGCAGCATTACATCAGCGATATCGGCCTGCTCGCCGCCAAGGTGTCGGTCGGCGGGAGCGACGACACGGTCGAGGGCTACCACGTGTTCGCCGGCGGTGGCTTCGGCCCGCAGGCCGAGATCGGGCAGGAGGTCTATCGCGACGTCAGGGCGGAGGATGCGCCGAAGACAGTCGAAAAGCTGCTGAAGGCCTATCTCGCGCATCGCACGTCGCCGGAAGAGCCGTTCCTTGCCTTTGCGCGCCGCCATGACGGCGCGACGCTGCGCGCCCTTGCGGAGGCTGAGGTGTCCGCATGAACCAGATCGTTCCGCCCGCGAAACTCGAGGTCATTCCGCAGACCGCGCCGTTTTCCGAGGCGCAGCGCTCCTGGCTGAACGGTTTCTTCGCCGGATTGCTCACGACCGATGGCGCTGTGCCGCAGTCAGCCGAACCAGGCGCGGCCGTCCTGCGGGGCCCGTCCGTCGATGCGGACGACGACAATGCGCCCTGGCATGACCAGACACTGCCGATAGCCGAGCGCATGAAGCTTGCCGACGGACGTGCGTTGCGACACCGCATGATGGCCGCGATGGCGCAGCAGGATTGCGGCCAGTGCGGCTACAACTGCCGCGACTATTCGAACGCGGTCGCCAACAGGAGCGAAGCGCGGCTAAACCTTTGCATCCCCGGTGGCAAGGAAACCGCGCGGATGTTGAAGTCGCTGCACGAGGAACTCGACAAGGCCCCGGTGCCGGCGACGCCACCAGCCAGCGTGGCGGCGGTTGCGGTATCCACCACCATTACCGAACCCGGCCGCTCGCGCGACAATCCCGTGGCGGCGACCTTCGTGTCGCGGCGCCTTCTCAACAAGAAAGGCTCGGAAAAGGAAACCTGGCACGTCAATTTCGATCTTGTGGACAGCGGACTCGACTATGTCGTCGGCGACTCCTTCGGCATTTTCGCCAAGAACGATCTTGGTCTGGTCGACCAGATCATCGCGCTGCTCGGCGCCTCGCATACGACCAAGGTGAGCGGCAAGACGCTGCGCGACGTGCTGGTGGAAGACGTGTCGCTATCGCCGGCGCCCGACACCTTGTTCGAATTGTTTTCTTACCTCACCGGCGGCAAGCAGCGCGAGAAGGCGAGGGCATTGGCGCAGGGCGAGGATCCCGATGGCGACGCAGCGACACTTGATGTGATGGCGGCTCTGCAGAAATTCCCCAACGTCCGCCCGCACCCGGAATCCTTTGTGGAGGCCCTGGAGCCGCTGCAGCCGCGGCTTTACTCGGTCTCCTCTTCCTACAATGCGACGCCCGGAAAGCTGTCGTTGACGGTCGATTGCGTGCGCTATGTCGTCGGCAAGCGCAAACGGATTGGCCTTGCTTCGACCTTCCTTGCCGAACGGATCGATCCCGGTGACGACGTCAGGGTCTACGTGCAGAAGGCCCACGCCTTCGCCCTGCCGCAGGACCCAAAGGTACCGATCATCATGATCGGGCCCGGCACCGGCGTTGCGCCGTTCCGCGCCTTCCTGCTCGATCGCAGGGCGACGGGCGCTGCGGGCAAGAACTGGCTGTTCTTCGGACATCAGCGCAGCGACTACGACTTCTTCTACCAGGACGAACTCAACGCGATGAAGACCTCGGGCCTGCTCACGCGGCTATCGCTGGCGTGGTCGCGTGACGGAGCCAAGAAATTCTATGTTCAGGACCGCATGCGCGAGGTCGGGCGCGAGTTGTGGACATGGCTCGCCGAAGGCGCGCACGTGTATGTTTGCGGCGATGCCAAGCGCATGGCAAAGGATGTCGAGCGGGCGCTGGTCGATATCGTCGCGCAGTTTGGAGCCCGCACCACGGACGAGGCCGTCAGCTTCGTCACCGATCTCAAGAAGAAGAGCCGGTTCCAGCTCGACGTATACTGAGGCACTGCTGAAGCGGTTCCAGTCCGGATGGAACCGGTCGAAGAAAATTCTCGCCGCAATCCGCGGTGGAGAATTTTTCGCCACGGCGAGACTCGGTGAGAGCGTTCGTATCACTATTTCCGGCGCCGTCTTGAATGGGGCGGCCAACGTTACTTCATCTTGCGTATGGGACATTTGCGATCGACCATGCGCCAAAGCTCGGCGGAAATACGACTGCACCTTCGCGTGCATTCGCTGCCTGGATGGATGGAGAACACCATGCTTCTGGCCGCGCTCTACGGCGCGTTTGCGGTGATCGGCGCGATCATCTTCGGCACGTTGTCCGTACATCCGTTCTGACTTCAAGCGCGCTTGAACGGCGCCACCTCGATGCCGCTATCTTTCAGCGCCTTGCGCAGGCCGCGCGCGATCTCGACGGCGCCTGGCGTGTCGCCGTGAATGCAGACTGTGTCCGTCCGCGTCTTGATCACCTTGCCCGTCACCGAGACCACGGCGCCGTTCTGCACCATCCGCACCACGCGATCGGCGATCGCCTTGGCATCGTGCAGGACCGCGCCAGGCTTGCGGCGGGAAACCAGATTGCCGTCGTCCTCGTAGGCGCGGTCGGCGAACACCTCGTGCACCATGGGGAGATTGGCGCGCTCGCCAGCCTTTACCAGGCGCGAGCTGGCGAGCACCACGAACACCAGATTGGGATCGACCGCCTTGATCGCATTGGCGATCGCCTGCGCGGTGGTGTCGTCCTCGCAGGCGACATTGGACAGTGCGCCGTGCGCCTTGACATGCGTGACCTTGTGGCCGGCGGCGGTCGCGATCGCCTGCAGCGCGCCGATCTGGTAAGCGACCAGGTTCTCGATCTCCGAGGCCTTCATGCCCGGAAAGGGCCTGCGTCCAAAGCCGTGCAGGTCACGGTAACCCGGATGCGCTCCGATGGAAACGCCGCGCGCCTTCGCAAGCTCGACGGTGCGGCGCATGATGTCGGCATCGCCTGCATGGTATCCGCAAGCGATGTTGACGGAGCTCGCAAGCTCGATCATCGCGGCATCATTGCCCATCTCCCAGGGACCAAAGCTTTCGCCGAGATCGCAGTTCAGATCGATGGTGGTCATTGGCGTTTCCGTTCAGTGTTTTAATCCGGTGTCAGTATATCCGCCTCGGCGTGCCAGGTCCCGACGTCGATCGCGCTGACGGCACTGCCGGCGACATTAGCATCTCCAAGTGCCTCCATGTTGAGTTCGATCCTGTCGATCGCGCGAAGGCGATCGGGCAGGGCGCGCAGGAGCCGGGCGAATTTCCTGGTTTCCTCCTGCGCTTCGGCCATGCTGACCGCCTTGAAGCGGAGAGCAGTGCCGGCTGAGGTCTGCGCCAATCGGCCGAGATCCACCGTGATTACGGTTGCTATTTTCGGATACCCGCCGGTGGTGCCGCGGTCGGGCATTAGCACGATCGGCACACCATTGCCGGGCACCTGGATGCTGCCATCCGCGGTGCCGTCGGAGACGATATTGTGCCCGTGCAGATGCTTGATGACGGGACCGTCCAGGCGATAGCCCATTCGGTCGCTGGTCGGCGAGATCTTCCAGTCGCTCTCGAAAAATAGCGCCTTAGCGTCATCGCCGAACTCGTCGTCCTGCGGGCCCAGCACCACGCGGATCGGCCCACCCGCGCGCGCGGGAAGCTCGATCCGTCGCTCCTGCGCGCCGCTGGCGGGGCTGGTCTGAAATTCGTCGCCGGCCTGAAGCGGTCGCGGATAGGGGCTGCCCAATCCCGCGCGAGCATTGACCGAAAGACTCCCGAACATCGGCTCGCCTGGGATGCCTCCCTCAATCGCAAGGTAGCTGAACGTTCCGCCCCTGGTGAAACCGAGGGTCAGGGTTTCGCCGTCCGCGATCGTCATGGATGTATCCATCGCGACTGCACGCCCGGCTATGTCGGCAGCGCGCAGGCCACCCGACAGCGCCACGCGAACCGCGCCATGGCGGGCCGTAAAGGCGGCGCCGAACGGACCGATTTCAACGGCGGCCGCAAACGGAGGATTGTCCACCAGCGTATTTGCGGTCGCGAGTGCCAACCGGTCCATCGCTCCGCTCGGCGTCAGCCCGTAGCGCTGGGCGCCGTGGCGACCACCGTCCTGGACGGAACTCACAGGTCCGATCGAGGAAACGACAAGCCTGCTCATGCGGCCATCAACTCGGCGACGATTTCGCCTGCTTCCGCGGCGCGATCCTGCTCTGCGAAAGTCTTTGCGTCGACGGCAAAGAACGTCACGCGATCGCCGGGTTCCAGCAGAAAGATCGGATCGCGATGCAATTGAAAGGTTCTGACCGCGGTTCGTCCCAACAGGTGCCAGCCACTCGGCCCGGCCAGGCACTGAATGCCAGTCTGCACGCCGCCGATGGAAATCGTGCCGGCCGGTGTCAGCAGCCGCGGGTCTTGCCTGCGCGGCATGTGCAGGAATTTTTCCAGTCCGCTGAGATAGGACCAACCCGGCGTAAAGCCGATCATCGCGACACGATAGGAGCCCGCAACATGCCGGGCCACGATGTCCTCGGGTGTCGTATGCAAGGTTTTGGCGACATCCTCGAGATCACTGCCGTTTTCGCCGCCATAGGCGACCGGGACGCGCCAGTGACGCGCCTTCTCCCGGGGCGGTGAGGGTTGCTGCGCCAGCGCCAGCAGCCGTCCACCAATCGCGTCAAAACCGATCCGTACCGGATCGTAATGCACCAGCAGCGAGCGATAGGTTGGCACTGTCTCGGTCACGCCTTCGATCGGCGTCTCGCTCAGCGCACGATCGAGCGCAAGCACGCGCTCGTTGGCGGCGTCATCGATATTGCGGGAGAACTCCACCGTGACGGCGGTATCGCCACTCGGCAACAGGCGGGGCGGGGAAAGTTTGGTTGCCATGACTACGCTACTATCCTGTTTTGCGGGCAAGTGGAATTCGCGTGCGGATGAATCGGCTCGTAAATTCAATAAATTAATCGTATGCGGGCTTGCGGAGCGGATTTGCATGTTGACCACTTGACGCGCGGGACCGGCCTCGCAAGATGCGCCAGCCAAATTACGGAGCCAAATTCCAAAATGCCACTCACCACTGGGGCGATCGCCACCCTCTCGCGGGTATCCACCGCAACCATCACCACCGTCCTGCTCAAGAAGGGATTGCGAAACGTCTGGATGCGCGGCGCGCGTCCGCTCAAGCCGGGATTGCCCCGGCTGGTTGGGCCTGCCTTTACGTTACGCTTTGTTCCCGCGCGCGAAGATCTGGCGACGCCAGAGTCCTGGTCGTCGCCGATTTCCACCCGCACCGCGATCGAGGCGATGCCGGCGGGCTGTATTGCCGTGGTTGACGCCATGGGTATCACCGATGCCGGCATTTTCGGCGATATCTTGTGCGCGCGCATGGTCAAGCGTGGCGTCGCTGCGCTGATTACGGACGGCGTGGTGCGCGATGTCGAAGGCGTGCTCGGCACCGAATTGCCGGTATGGTGCGATGGATATGCGGCGCCGCCTTCCGTGGCGGGCTTGACCTTTGTCGGCTGGGACCAGCCGATCGGTTGCGGTGGTGTCGCCGTGTTTCCGAACGACATCGTTGTAGCCGACCAGGACGGCGCGGTGTTGATCCCGCAAGCGCTGCTTGATCACGTGCTGGCCGAGGGGCCCGAACAGGAACGTATGGAGGCTTGGATAGTCAATGAGGTGAACACTGGCGCGGCATTACCGGGCCTTTATCCCATGAATGCCGAGACTAAGGCACGTTACGCGGCCGCGAAGAAATAGCGGACGGGCGGCGTTACCACAGGAGGACAGCATGGAAATACATCCCGCGGGATCGCGACCGACGCGTCGCGCGCCAAAGGAAAGTTTTACCGGCACGGTCTGGCAGGACCCGATCATCACGCCGCAGGCCCCGGCCCGGATCGTTGCCGGCCGGGTCGCCTTCGAGCCGGGTGCGCGGACTGCGTGGCATACGCATCCCCTTGGCCAGACTTTATACGTGATCGCTGGCGTCGGACGGGTCCAGACCAAGGGCGGCCCCGTGCGCGAGATCAAGGCTGGCGACGTGGTCTGGATTCCGCCGGGCGAGAAGCATTGGCATGGTGGCGCGCCAACCACCGGCATGGTTCACATCGCCATGCAGGAATCGCTCGACGGCAACCATGTGTCATGGATGGAGCACGTCACTGACGCGGAATATTCCGCGCCGGTCGGATAGGGCGGAATCAAATCCGCTGCGCGGTCCACGTTCCACGCTCTGGCCTCGTTAGTTCACGCGAGTCCAGGTCTGCCCACCGCAGAACATGCCGCCAAAGGCGCATCCCTGCACACGAAGCGTATCGCCGCCCTTGAGCGCGATCGTGGAATCGTAGTTGCTGCCGGTGTTGGGGTCGTGAATGCGGCCGGTCCATTTGAAGCCTGGACTTGGCTTCATGTTGATCAGGACCTGCTCGCCATTCAGGTTGGTCTTCGCATCGACCGAGTAGCCGCAAAGATTTGGACCGCACGACTCGATACGGACTTTGCCTTCCTTCTCTTCAGTCAGCCAAACGCCAACAGGTGAATTGGGGTCGCGGACCGGTGCCGGCACCGTCGCCTGCTGTCGCTGTACGGCGGCTGGGGCAGGAGCAACCTGTGTGGAAGGCGGAGGGACCACCGCCACGGTGCCCGCAGGTGGCGGTGGGGGCGTGGATGGTGCGGCCTGTTGGACCTGCGGTGGCGGCGGTGGTGCCACGGCCGCGGAGTCCGCCGGTGCCACAGTCGCGGTCGTCGTGGAGGGCTGCTGCGGCGGCGTGGCGGTGCTGGCCGGCGCGGTGGGTGCGGCCGGCGCTGTCGCGACAGGCGCGGGAGCCGTGGTCGCGGGTGGTGCTGCCGCGGGCGCGGCGGGCTGAGGCGCCTGCGGCTCGACCGCGGCGTCCCGCGGAGCCTGCTTGTGCTGATTGTCCTGTGTGCGCTTCGGTTTCTTGGGAGTGTTGTCGTAGACACCGGGAATCGAGACGGTACCGCGATCGGGATCGATCCGAATGGTGCGGCCCCCATACTGGAATTCGTATTGCGCTTGCGCCGTGCTGCTCGCCAGCAAAAGCGCGGCAACAGCCAACACCCTCCTCATCACGACCTCCATACGCTTGATCTCACAGCCACGACCTTGCGCTCTCATCCCGTGTAGCAGCGTGACATACGTCACTTTCATCAGATGAGTCGTCGCCTCCAGGCTTTGGTTCAATTGGAGCACTCACCCCAACGTTACCCTTGGCCGCATTGGAACCAGGCCGCGTAAATCATTTTGAAACTTCCGTCCTCCATCGCGATATGCAGCCATTGATCGACAAAGGGTTTCGTCGGATTCGGACCAAACCCTGCAGCGCAAGCCAGTGTAGGAAAACAAAATCGTGACGATCTCAATGCATGACGCGTCGGTAGGCGCCTTTACCCTATACCTCCACAATCTCTCGGCGCTTCTCGACCGCTCTCAGGCCTATGCCGACGCACGCAGGATCGATCCATCGGTACTGCTTAACATGCGGCTCCATCCCACCATGTATAATCTCGCTCAGCAGGTGGGCGAAGCCAACCGCCATGCCGTGATCGCCTGCGCGTTGCTGGCCGGCCGCGATCCCCAAAACTTTCCCGGCAGCGAACCTGGCATCGCCGAACTGAAGTCGCGGATCGCCACGACGATTGATTTCATTCAGGGCCTGCCGCGCGAAGAAATCGATGCTGCGGCCGAGCGCAATGTCGTCTTCAGGTTCAGAAACGGTTCGCAGCGAACGTTCACCGGGCGCTCGCTGCTCCTGACCTTCAGTGTTCCCCAGTTCTTCTTCCATGTCACGACGGCGTACGACATCTTGAGGCACAGTCGATCTCGCAAAAAAGGATTTTCTCGGTAGCGCACGCCAAGGCTGACTGTACGACCGGCCGCAAAACAGTAACTAGACCTCACCGCCCTGACCGATGACGTCGGTGACGGCCGTGCGTCCCGCCATCTCGTTCCTGAGCTGCTCGAAGCGCTGACGCGCCTCGCTTTCGCGATCGTCTACAAATTTCACCGCAGCCTCCATGGTCATCGGTCCGCTGACAATGGGAGGTAAATTCTCGCCGATCGTTTCCTCGACGAAATAATCGTCATTGTCGGCGCGGCGGACGGTCCACTTGAAGCGGATCGCTTCCATGGGGCCGGGACCAAGCTTGAAGTATCCATCGGCATCGGCCGGCACCAGGGTTGCCGTCTTTTCCTCCGGCAGAGGTTTTTGCGCCTTGCGGGTCGATTCCGAATGATCGAGGATGCTCGCAATCGTCGCGAGCGCATGTTCGGTCAGGCTCTTGCTCAAGATGCACCCTCCAATAGAAGTCGCCACCGTACAAAAATCAGCGGCCGGCGCTGGGACCCATTACTCGCCGCGAATGGGGCCGAGTTTTGGCCGTTTCAGGCGCAAACCGGCGGCAGTTTGGCCTTCCATGGCCGTTCCTGCTCGAGCTGGGCCGCAAGCCGAAGCAGGGTCGCCTCGTCACCAAAGCGCGCCGCGAACATCATGCCGAGCGGCAAGCCTGCCTTGCTCCAGGCAAGCGGCACCGACATCGCCGGCTGACCCGACATGTTGAACATCGCCGTGCCCGGAATATAGCGGCGCAGCGTCGGGGCAATCTGCGACAAGTCTTGCGACATCGAATTGAGCTCGCCGAGCCGCAGCGGTTGCGCGCACAGTGTCGGACGTGAAGCCGCTAGGGGTTGGGGCTTGGGGTAGATTCAGCCCATCATTTGCGGGGTTGTCTTGCGTTTTCTAGTGCGCCTCTTCGTCGTCTCGAGGAGACCTATGTTCACCAAGCGCCTGATCGCCTCCGAAATGTTGGGGAGGTCGGCCTGCTGCCGACGCCAATCGTCAACCTTGTGGATCCATGAGGCAGGAGCCACGAGGTTCAGGCGCCGCGTTTCGGTGTCCGGGTGTAGCTTGTGAGGCATTGAAATCTCAGGCGAACGATACTCCTTGACGATCATCGGCCCAACCGCAGGGCTAATTGCCGGGTTGGGCCGATGTGGTCCTCAAGTACTCGGGACCAACTCATACGCTCCCTCCTAAGTCCGGCGCGGCTTGTGTGTCGCCGCTGTGGGCCGCGTCGGACTGGCCCAGGCTCACAGGATCCAGCCAGAGAGCTAAGGCCAGCGTAAAGGGTATGGAGCCAAGAAGTGCGCGGCTTGATCTAGCGCAAGCAAACAACGAGGCCCGACGCGGGTGGCACCCTTTTCGGGCCTCGCCGACCGAAGCGGCACTGGCTGACAGGGTCAATCGCCGCTCGGCTAACGCCAACGCGAAGCCCGGCGTGACGTTCCTAGGGGAACAGGTGGGCCGCCAGGGGTACAAAGCTGGCGGCCCCTGCCAATCACTTCCAATTGCCCTGCCCACGAAGAACAGAAGCTGTGACCGACAGAGGGATGTAACCCTGCTGGCGCCAATAAATTCCCGGTGACATGAACTGCCAAACAAACGGCCTTGGCTCGGGGGTTGGGGGAGGCAGGGCCTGTGAAAATGGCACGAACTTGATTTACGCAGCTCTATTGTCGAGGAAAAATTTTTCAAAAATTCTGATTGCCCATCTGTGGGCTCCGCCAAAGAGCTGGAGAGGCAGATGGGCAGCACCAAGACTTATTTCATTGCACTGTGCATTGTTGTCGGGACGGCAGGCCAATGTTTTGCGCAGACAACTGGAAACGAAATCCAAGAGGGGTGTCAGATCGGTTGGAACTACACAGTGAACTCTGCCCGCCTCATAAGTTCGGTTGACGCAGGCAAGGCTGGATTTTGCTTGGGTTTTACTCAGGCAATTCTCTCCCTTGGTGGTGGTGGTGGTGGTCTTGCTGAACCAAATCGTTTTTGTCTCCCCGAGGAGGCCACCATGGGACAGGCAATCCGCGTTTTGCTTAAATACCTCAATGAACATCCCCAGTTAACACACGAGGATGCGATGACGCTTGCGCTCCGCGCATTCAAAGCAGCGTGGCCGTGCCAGTGAAATGATCGGGGCCTATAGGCCCCGATTGCATTCGTGGAGGTTAGGGTGCGAAAACAGTATTCGGCATTTCTTGTATTCGTGGTCATGTTGCTCGGAGTTCCTGTCGCTGCTCAAGCAGAAGATTTCTGTTCGTCGCTAAAACGGGTTCGAGAGGATGCGCCGAATTACTTCCTTAACGTCGCCAACATGCAACTGGCGGGTTTTAGTAACTGTCACACGTTAGGCAAAGCGGGAGGAGCGGTGTATACGTGCGAGAAGCCGACGCAGGAAAACATCATCGCCGATGTAAAGAATTGTTTTCCGGACTGGGCTAGAAAGCTCGACATTGACGGCGTGCTTATATTGGGGAGGACCGAGGACCTCTCACTGACCGTCACCGCTCCCAGATAGTAGATGGCAAACCGATGGTCGCCTTGGCCTTTCTCAAGCAGAGGCATTGAGTTTCGCCGCCGTTCTTGCGCCTGTGGCTTGATGTACCCGAGGCCAATTAGCAGTGTCACGTCCCCCCGCTATCATGCTGCGCCATGGGGGATGACGAAACCATTGATACCCTTGTAATTGTTGTCGCCGCCTTGGCCATCGCAATGGCGATTGCGCTGCTATACGTGTTTTAGCGCCTCAACGCAGCGTGCCACTGAGGAAAAATTTTTTGAAAATTCCAACCGCTAGGGCGTGTACTCATAAAACCCTGTGATGTCCGCTTTCGGGAGCCAGGCTCGTCGAATGTCTGCAAGTGACCCGGAGCAGACTTGGACAGGTCGCTAAAGCCGGCTCGTCAGTATAAGGGATGTCTTCCTCTCGTTGGGCGCGACGGCCTCGCTCATTGACTATTTCTTGACGCTGTAATGCACTTGAGACCAAACGTCACGCTCATTATTAGGCCCGCCTTTTCAGGAACCGCAGCTATGCGCAACTTATGTCATTGGTTGTTTTTTTTGACCGCTGTGCTGCTTCCAGCTCATGCACACGCGGAGTCGCTTACCTTTCGCAGTGAGGTCACGACAAACGAATTCACCGCCACTATTGGCGGTAACCTCTCCCTTCCAAAAGGGAAAGGTCCGTTTCCGGTCGTCATCTTGTTGCATCCATGTGGAGGGCTGGATGAAGTTGTCCTAACGACACTTCAATCTCACTCCGGGGAGTTGCTGAGCAGCGGATTTGCGACGTTGATTTTGGATAGCTACGGATTCCGAAATCTGACGGGTGGCAAAATGTGCAGCAACAGATTGTACAGATCGGATATCCGGTACGGGATCAGACGAGATGACGCATTCAATGCGATGGTTGTTCTGCAGCGCCATGCGAACATCAGCAAGGAGAACATATTTCTTCTTGGTCTAAGCGATGGCGGGAGTGCCGCCCTCCTCAGCGCTAAGGGAGGACCGGCCGACCACTTTCGCGCGATTGCTTCCTACTATCCTGATTGTGGAAAATTGCTAGGGGGAGTTGGCTACGTTTATAGGTCGCCGACGATTGTCTTTGTCGGAGAGAAAGATGATTGGACTCCGCCGGCTGAATGCATCAAATCGAGAAGTCCTGGTGTCGTCACGGGTGCAGAGTTCGAAGTTATATCTTATCCAAACGCGTACCACGGCTTTGATCAGCCACGGCCGATGAGAAAAGTCCTGGGATACACGATGGCATATGACCGTGAGGCCACGGTCGATAGTCGGAAAAGATACATAGAGTTCTTTATCAAAAATTTGACGGCTGAATTGAAAGCCGCGCCTCCTTTTTCCGGAAAGGCCAAGTGAGGTAGCGTCGCTGACCGTGCTCCCTTGAGTTGAACACTTTGAGAGAACACCGAAGTTCTTCGATGAGTGAACTACATCATAGTTGTTCTCTCACCGGTGAGTGAACTTCAACATTGCTGTTGAGTGAACTTCGTCGGGAGGGGGAGATGATAGACGGCTGGCGTATCCACAACGTCCTGCGAGGGATCGTGATCGGTGGGACCACGTTCGGACTAATGTATTTGGGTCTGGAAGGGATGACGGGTGGCGAAAGAAACACGTTCGCAGGCTTGCTTGTGGTGATTGGGGCAATCTCAGTCGGCGCGTGGTTGGCCAAGGAGTGGGCTGAGCCGAAGCGACCTAAGTAGCGCCTTGCCGGGACCCTTAAGGGCATCAGGCTATTGGACCCTGACGCCTTTATAACTGACGATGTAATCCCCGTTTTGAGGTTCGCCCTCAACCTCCCATCCCGGCTCAAGAGAAACCCACGGTTCAAGAGGAACCGCCCACTTCGCATAGGTGCGCCGAGCAATCCTTACCCCATCAGCCTCGACAAACACCTCCTGCTTCCCGTTAACCGCACCCTCAACTGTGAGCGTAAATTTTTTGCGTTCGGCCATAGCCTTCTCTCCTTGCCAGCCCTCCCTTGGGGCATTGTCGGCCCAATGGGCCGAGCGGGCAAGAGCGTGGGTGAGGGTGATCGCTAGTCCCTGGGTGATCGCTTCTTCGGACCACAGCTTTACCTTGTTATTCAAATCAATAATCCGCTTCGCAGAAACGATCTGTTAGTGCTGGCAAAAAGTTTTGCGTTTGATTACAGGCCGATAATCAATCGCTGCATATAAAAGTTCGTGACAACCATGTTCCCGTGCGGCCGTCACGAACCGCTAGGATGCGCCATGTCCGATATCAGAACCAAGGAAGCGGACCTTGCTGCCGCAAGAGCCCGCTGTGAGTTGAATTATGCCGTTGCTAGTCACCCCAAGTTTGCGGGCAATCAGATGGTGATGGCCGCGCTTGCCAATGCCAAAGCTAGTGAAGCCGCGTTTCTTGCGGCTCTCGCAGAAGCAGATGCGGCGCGTGGGTTCCGAAGATGGAGCACATATCGCCATTGCCGCCAAGCGTGCGCGGCAACTGACAGGGCTCACGCGACGCTCCGCTCCACTGTCGAAATTGCGGAACAGGAGTACGACACTCGGTCCAAGAACTTGCCAGATAACGAAGCATCTGAGGATGGATCTACAGACAGCATATCCCAGCTTTTTCACGGCAAGCCAAATACGAGAGCCGTTCTGGAAGCAAAAGCCGAAGTGGCAGCTCGCTGCATCATCAGCAATTTGGACTGGCCGTTAACATTGGCCACCAGCTTGCATTGTGTGGATGACGTGGGAGTTGAGGAAGCTCGTCAAGCGCTCGTAGAAACAGCCGCCTTTCTCCTGAGCTACATTGATCAGCCAGCACTGAGGTTCTTGGGTGCCGAAAATCGAACCTTTTTTATGAATGCATTAGAATCTCCCATATATCGCGAACTAAGGGAGCGAGGTATCGAACCGACAGCCTTTAGGAAGCTCCTTCAAGAAAGATACAACGAGTACGCCAAAGTTCTATGGTTGCGGGACAAAAGCACACATGAAGCCATCTGGATGATTTTCACGAAGAGGGTTGCGCTCATTTTGGGCGTAGGCTTGCAGGCTATTTTTGTGGCGTTACTCGAAAATCGGATGCTGCGGTCACTATACCGCACCTACGAGATAGTTACGATATTGCGCCTACCGGAATGACCCTCGGTGAGTGTTGTGGGTCGAAGACCCTGCTTCAGTGAGTATGGGGATGCATCGGCACGGCGAGAGACTTGTCTCAACACCTTGGGCACTGATCTCAACCAACCGACGAGAGACAACCCCCCAGGGGGCCAAAATTCATCGCATCGGCCCGACGCAATAGTGTCGAGGAAAAAAGTCTTGAAAAATTGGAAAGAGCCAAGCCCATCGCGGAGCGATCAGCCTATTTGATCGGCGTACCTTTCGACATCTTCCCAAAACTCGTGCTCGTCCGGCTCTGCCTCGGCTTTGGCGAGCGTCGCCTTGCGTAGATTTTCAAGAGCCAATTGATGATCGGTGACACCAGCGAAGTATTCGTTAATGCGAGTTTGCATTGTCAGCTGGGTTTCTGGCTCGTCGGACTGCTTGGCCAACAGGCTCAACGCTTCCATGAACCTTCGAAGCCGATCATTCATTCTCATGCTTCCGGCGTTACGGGCGTAGCCTAAAACCATTCCCTAGGCGACCTACGCCAAAACCGATTGCCCGTACAATCGCGACGGAACGGCGCAAACATTTGAAAAGGGAGCCGGTGCAAAAAAAATGGCCCCAGTACACAGTACACGGGCCGGGGCCATGAGTGGGAGACGCCATTGAGTAGGCGTTCCAACTTGGTCGGGCGATGTTGTTCGTATTGCGCCGGCTCCGTTGCGCAAGAGAAGTAGTCCGAATGTGCCGGCTATGGGCGAGGGTGAGGCGACTAGTGGTCCCAGCGAATTGTGGATAGGCCCATTGCCCATGCAATGAGGGCGGCTGCCGTACCTATGGCGTACCTAAAGCACAGTCCCACATTCTAAGCCATTGATCAAACATATATTTTATCACTAGAGAATATCCTGATTGATCACGTTCTGTCGGATCGGATCGCCGTCGAGTGCGCTCAGGATGTTGAGCGCGGTTTGCTCGCTCATGCGGTCGACCGCTTCGACGGTTACGCCCGCAACATGCGGCGCCATGATCACGTTGGGAAGGTTGAGGAGCAAATGGCCGCGAGGC
>Ga0306926_10000662_pt1 | contig 32664 bp, 29 predicted proteins | sample flu12Cox44000178_FD_203759 | JGI IMG/M metagenome (GOLD analysis project Ga0306926, IMG submission 203759) | Lab enrichment of tropical soil microbial communities from Luquillo Experimental Forest, Puerto Rico - flux8day.12C.oxic.44.000.178 (v2)... | ecosystem: Environmental > Terrestrial >...
CATGTATCGGCGATTTGAATAGCGGTGAGGCGGCTGCTTCCACCTTCAGCCTGCGGCCTGATGGCTCTTTCGGGAGGCCTGGGATCCGACTGGCACCTTGTGATAGGCAGCCCTCAGTGCCGTGATAGAGAATACGAGACGGGGATGACTTGCAATGGGATGCAGCAGCCCAGGAATAACGAGACTGCCTGCGTGCCCTGACAGGCCCTGGATACGTCGTGCCATCACCTTGTTACAGGGCGATGGAAGGCGTTCGGCCGACACACATCTGGTCAATCCTATTTTCTCGGGGCTCAAGGGTATTTCGATCTACCTCAAGGATGAATCCACCCATCCGACCGGCAGCCTGAAGCATCGCTTGGCTCGCTCGCTGTTTCTTTACGGTATCTGCAATGGCCGTATCCAAGAGGGCACAACGTTGGTTGAGGCGTCATCCGGCTCCACCGCCGTCAGCGAGGCCTATTTCGCCAAGCTTTTGGGCCTGCCCTTCATTGCTGTGTTGCCGCGACAGACCAGTCGTCAGAAGATCGAAGCCATAGAGCGGTTCGGCGGTCGCTGCCACTTCGTCAGCGCCCCGGATGAGGTTAACGAAGCTGCCGCCCTGCTCGCTCAGCAAGCCGACGGCTACTACCTTGATCAATTCACCTATGCCGAGCGCGCAACCGATTGGCGGGGCAATAACAACATCGCGGAAAGCATCTTTAATCAGATGGCGGGCGAAGCTCATCCCGTACCGCGCTGGATTGTCACGAGTGCGGGGACCGGCGGCACGGCCGCTACTCTCGGCCGCTATATCCGTTACCGAAATTTCGAGACCGGGCTTTGCGTGGCCGATGTGGAGCATTCGGCCTTCTTCGATGCATATCGGAGCGGGGACCGCGGATCGCTGTGCTCCATCGGGTCGCGGATCGAAGGCGTCGGGCGACCGCGCGTCGAGCCCTCCTTCGTGCCGGAGGTGATCGATTGCATGCTCAAGATCCCAGATGGCGCTTCGATTGCCGCTATGCGTGTGCTCTCCGATCGATTGTTTCGTCGGGTCGGCGGCTCCACTGGCACCAACTTCTTCGCGCTTTGCTGGGTGGCAGCCCACATGATCGCGGCAGGCGAGGAAGCCTCGCTCGTGTCGCTGATCTGCGACAGCGGTGAGCGCTATACCGCCACGTACTACAATGACAGCTGGCTTCGCTCGAACAATATAGAAATCGAGCCGTACTGCTCAATGTTGCGGGATTTTCTCGACACCGGTCGGTTCCGCTTTGATGCCGCCGATGTGAAAACGGCAATCAGGCAAACGCGGTAATTGAGAGCGGGCCGACACGTCAGTCCACGCGAGCCGGGGTCGTCCGGGTTGCGCATACTCGTGGCGCAAGCCGGCCAAGGACCAGGCAGAGCGACCTGACTTGAACAATGGTGGGTCATGCGACAGGTGGACTTTTATTTCGATTTCGTCAGCCCCTATGCCTGGCTGGCCGCGCATCAAATTGAGGAAGTGCGGGCCTGCACGGGGGCCACATTCCGGTTTGTGCCGGTGCTATTTGCCGGGCTTTTGAATCACCACTCGAATGTGGGACCTGCGGAGATTCCCGCCAAGCGTCGCTACATCTTTCACGATGCGCAACGCTGGGCGATGTCTCTTGGGCTCGAATTCAAGGCTCCTCCCGCTCATCCTTTCAATCCGCTCAAACCTCTGCGGGTCACATCGGCCGTCGATAACGATGCTGTTCGGGAAGCCCTTGCCGTGAAGCTTCTGGATGCGGCCTGGAGCGAGGGAAAAGATATCACTCTGGATGCGGTCGCTCACAGTGTCGCCGAGGGCATGGGGCTCGATGGGAAAGCGCTTTTGCAGAAGGCGCACAGCGAAGACGTCAAGCAAAAGCTTCGCCTGCAGACTGAGCGTGCCATTGCGGCCGGAGTATTCGGGGTTCCAAGCTTTCTGGTGGACGGCGAGATCTTCTGGGGAACTGACAGAATTCATTTTCTGAAAGCATATCTGCAGGGGAAGCTTGTTACCGACAAGGCAGCAGTGGAGGAAATCCTGGCGCGGCCACGCGCGGCCGACAGAGCGCGAAGATAGCCGCCATTCGACATCCATGCCGGCTCGTTGGCGCTGCAGAAGCGGGAAAGCGTCGCCGGACGAAGGGCATGGCCCGGTGGTGAGGTTGAATGATGCTGACCCGACGACGACGGACGATGTGCGCGCTTGCCCTGGCGGCCTCGGTCGCTGCTGTCGCACCGACCGCGGCCCAGGTCACAGACAAGCCGGTGCATCTGGTCGTGGGATTTCCCGCCGGCGGTGGCACCGATGTAATCGCGCGCCTCATCGCGGTGAAGCTGCGCGGCGGCTACGCACCGGCAGTCATTGTCGAGAACAAGCCAGGTGCTGGCGCGCGACTTTCGGTCGAGTATGTGAAGCGGTCGGACCCGGACGGCACCACCATGCTGTTCACGCCGGATTTCCCGATCACGGTTTATCCGCACAGCTTCCGAAATCTGGGCTACGATCCCATCCACGACCTCATCCCGGTGGCGCCCACGGCAACGTCAACGTTGACGTTCAATGTCGGGCCCGGTGTACCCGACGGCGTCAAGACGCTCACGGACTTTGTCGCGTGGTGCAAGGCCAACCCTGCCAAGGCCGTATATGGCACGACATCGGCGGGCGGCACGCCGCATTTTGCCGGAGTCATGCTCTCCGCCTCGGCCGGCGTGCCGATGCAGCCGGTGCACTATCGTGGCGGCGCGCCGGCGCTGCAGGATCTGATCGGCGGCCACGTGCCCGCGAGCGTCAATCCGATCAGCGAAGCACTGCCGATGGCGAAACAGGGTGCTCTACGCATCCTTGCGATCACCGGCTCGCGGCGGTCGCGGTTCCTGCCCGAGGTCCCAACCATGAAAGAGGCCGGCTACGACGTGGTGGTCGAGTCGTGGCTCGGCATGTTCCTGCCGGCGCACACGGCGCAAGAGCAGCTGAATGCACTCAGCCGCGCGTTGGAAGTCGTTCTGAAAGGGCCGGATTACGCTGAAAGCCTCGCCAAGTTTGGCAACGAGCCGACGTTTCAGACGCCGGCCGAATTCGCATCCCGCGTGCGGGCGGACATCGAGCGCTGGGGACCGGTCGTCAAAGCCTCCGGCTTTGTCGCAGAAGACTGAGAAGGCAGTTCAGGTGCGCAGCCTGAGCCAGCTCCTCAATGCCTGCAACCAACGCGGCCGCGGAAGACCGCCAACTCTCGGGGCCTGTGCGGCCATCTCGCGCTCCTTCAAATCGACGATCCATCTCAGGTTCAGCACTGCGAACATCGGATTTGCCCTCTCGTCGGCATCTGAATTTGTGGATGAGCGGCGTTGCGCCCTGCATCGCGCCATACCAAAGACGCATAAACCCAATTCGTGACATAAACCTTACATCCGCACAGCAATCGCCAATGTGAGCCAGGTCACATTGCGGCAACCGGCGCTCGGACCCCACGATTTCTGGGGGACCGTCACTTCCGACCCAAGCCTTATGAATGGGTGCGAACCGGTGGTGCTTAGCCGAGCCCGGCTGCCTGGGTCATCCTGATTTCCGGCAGCATACCCGCAATTGCCGCCTCCAAATCCTCACTGCTCGGGTCTCGCACCAACACGAACAAAGGCGACGGTGCAGTGCGCGGTGCCCCGATTAATCCAATTATGAATTGTGCCTCGCTGTACGACGACGTCGCCCGCCTTCAGCTGAACCTCGGTCGCCTCATCAAGTTGCATGTGGATCTCGCCGGAAACGATGATCGTGTAATCGATCCACTCGTTGCCGTGCGGGAGCGGCGCTACGCCGGGCGCGTAGTTCACCAGCCTGAACACTGTCCCGCTCGCAATGCGCGCATCGGCCTCTCGCAATTCGCTTTCTTTTCTGTCCACCCCTTTTCCAAGATCGGCGTCCGTGGACCAGATCTGGGTTTCCAGCTGCCCTGGTCGTCGCGAGACGATGTTGGACATTCTCTGGTCGATCAGGATAACCGGGCGGCCATCGGGATCATGACCGGTGACGACCCGTCGCGGGCTGAATGTCATTGAGCGGCTCCGGTCAAGTTGATCTCTGTCCAATTCGCAGTGACATCCAAATCGCTTAGAGCCTGCAAGTTGTCTGTCACCTTGGGCAGACGGGCGCTATGACTGAGCGGGATAGTGGCGGGCGAGAAAGTCGTCCAGGATGTTTGCAAACTCGCGTGGGCGCTCGATGGTCAAGAGGTGCCCCGCGCCGTCCACCACTGCAAGCGTCGCCTCAGCCAGATGCCCGGTCAGAAGTGCAACTGCGGCGGCTGGAGTCGCGGCATCCCTGCTCCCCGCCACAACCAGACAGGGCATGGTAAGCGACGACAGGCCCGCGCACGTATCGAGATCGAACGTGGCGCGTATGCTGTCGATGATGCATCGCTGCGGTTGCGATACGCGCCAGGAATAGAACGTGCTGAGAAACTCGCTTTCGGATTCGCAGAATTCGGGGGTGAAGAGGGTTTTTGCAACCGCTTCGGCCGCCGCCTGCGCGCCGGCTTCGCGATTGATGGCGATGCGCTTTTCCATCGCCGCTCGCACGTCCGGATCGAAACGGCACACCGTGCTGACCAGCACCAGCGCCGCAACGCGATGCGGGTGCTTGAGCGCCATATGCTGCGCGATCATGCCTCCGAGCGAGAACCCGACCAGGCACGCGCGTTCGACATTCAAGCCATCAAGCATGGACTGCCAGTCGTCGGCGAAAGCGTCGAGCGTGTAGGGGCCCTGCGGCTTGGAGGACGCGCCGTGGCCGCAGGTGTCCGCCGCGATCACGCGATAGCGGTCCTGGTATCGCAGAATCTCATGCGACCACTGGCGATGATCCCAGCCGAGCGCATGCATGAAGACCAGGGGAGGCCCGCTGCCCGCCTCGACGGCGTGCATTGTGATCGGTCCGACCTGCACGAACCGCTGCGTGGTCCGCAGCTCGGGACATTCATAGGCCGGCCGCAACGACGGCAGTGGATGCCACGGTCGGGCCGATACTGCTGTCGACGTCGCGGCTGGGGGAGCCGCGCCCATCAGCTTGCCAACGGCAGCCTGTCAGCCTCGCTGTCGGGGACGCGAACGTCGGAGACATGATATTCGCCTGCCCGCAGCACGAAGTCCGGAACGAAGCGCTGACTTGCCATTTGCTCGCCGCCGCGCGGATCGCGCAGCAACCAGCTGCCGTTTTCGAGGTCCATGATGGTGACATCGGCGGTGCGGCCAACCTTGAGCGTGCCATGCTCATCCGCGAAGCCCATCACGCGCGCGGCGTTGGACGTCACCATGCTGATGACCTCGTAAAGCGGCACCCCAAGCGCCAGCACCTCCGTCAGGGTCGAGGCCATGCTCAACGCCAGCACCGGCGAGTTGTTGGTGGTGTCAATGGGATAGCCCTCGACGCCAAAACGGATGATTCCCTTCCGCGTCGTCTTGACGCCGGGTACGAAGTTCAGGCCATGCGAATCGACGCCGAGCGTGTCCGGTTTGAGTCCCGCGTCGAGCACCTTGCGCGCATGGGCAAAGCTGAAGTGCCAGCCGCGGCCATGGTCCACATGCACCCCGCGTTTGATCGCATCGACGATGCCGGGATTGGGCTCGCCATTGGATGCCATGAAGCATCCTTCGTCAGGACGAAAGATGTGAGCGAGGAAGTCTCCCTTGTCGAGCATCGCCGTGGCATCGATGACGAGCTTGTCGGTGTCGACCTTCTGGCCACCCTCTTCATCGGTGGCGACCGGATGAATCGCGCCGAGATGCACATAAACCGGGACGCCGGCGCGACGCGATGCTTCCTTCGCGCGCCGCAGCGGCTCGAGGCCCCAGCGGGAGGCGCCGCCGGCTTCGGCATGCACTTTGATGCCGCGGATGATGTCGCGATTGGCGGCAATGACGTCGACGAGCAGATCGATGTCCACCTCGTCCGGTCCCAGGAATTTCTGTTTCATGTTTGCGAACAACCCGCCGCCGACATAGGCGGAGATGAATGCATAGACGCGCGTAGTTGCCCGCTCGCATACGAAGCTGCGGAAACCTGGGAAGGTAAACGGGCTGGCGGTGCCCTGATCGACAAGGACGGTTGCGCCTGACCGCACACCGGCAAGGTCGGCATTGATGCCGAAGGGTCTGGTCACGTGCTCGTAGATGTGCGCGTGCACGTCGATCAGCCCGGGAAGAACAAGCTTGTCCTTGACGTTCTTCGCTTGGCGCGCGCGTCCGGGCGAGATGTCCCTCTCGAGCGCGGCAACCTTGCCATCCTTGATGCCAACATCCAGCACCTGATCGATCCCCTGCGCGGGATCGATGACTCGTCCACCCTTCAGAACGAGATCAAGCAGATCTTGGCTCGCTTGGCTCGCAGTCATCATGCATCTCCGTTCCGTTCTGCTCGGCTCGGTCTTCCCAATCCCGCGTGACGCAATGTCAAGAGCCACGGTAGCCGCGCCTGCGTTGCTCCGCAACCGGTACCCTTCCTGCGCGTGCCAGCGGGAACTGTGTTGCGCACCGGCGGCAGCGCGCCATCTCTCTAATCTTTCCGTGCAATCAGCTTGTCCAGCTTCCTGTTGATCTGGCCGAGCTGATAGGCCGAATACTCCAGCGCATTTGCAATCCGTAGCTCCGGTGACAGCGCGAATTTTCCACCGCCGGGACCCTCCGCGATCGGCGTCCTGTAATCCTGGTCACGCGGATCGACCGCGGCCTTGTTCCGTGCATGCGACAGGTCTTCTGAGGGGTCGGACATAACTATTTTCTCCTTTGCAAAAGAGCCGAGCACCCTAGCGAGGTTTTGCGATCCGGCAAGGATGCCGGGAGTTGACATCAGCTCCGCAGGCTCGCGATCCCCGGTGAGCTACGGCGACCAGGTCACGAGCTGCTTTTCAATCAGCTCGATCGCGTAGAACAGAACCACGCTGATGATGGTCAGGGCCACGATCGATGCGAAGGCGAGCGGCGTTTGCGCCTGCGAGGTGGAGATAAGGATCATGTAGCCGAGACCCTCCTGGGCGGCGACGAACTCGCCAATCACGGCGCCGATCACGGCCAGAGTGATCGCGATCTTGCATCCGGTAAAAAGATAGGGAGTAGCGATTGGAATACGCAGACGGCGAAAGGTCGTGATTTTCGAGGCACGCAGGCTGTGCATCAGATCGAGCATGCTACGCGGCACGGCTTCAAATCCGGCTATGACATTGACCAGAATCGGAAAGAAGCAGACCAGGATGACGATGACGATCTTTGGCCATTGCCCGATCCCGAGCCACAGGATGACCAGCGGCGCGAGGGCGATCTTGGGAATGGATTGAAGGGCGAGCAGTATAGGATAGAGGATGCGTCTCGCGGTTGTCGTAAAGGCAATGATGACTGCGAACGGCAGCGAGAGGACAAGGCCCAGCAGGAATCCGACGACCGTCTCGTTGAGGGTCACCCAGCTGCTGTAAAGAAGCTCGGGGCCCCATGCGGCGGCCGAGCTGGCGATTTCCGAGGGAGCCGGCAGAATCCAGCTCGGTATCTTGAACAGGCGCGCGCACAGCTCCCAGAAACCGAGTATCAGCGCATAGATCAACGTGGTAGTCCCGTGTGAAAACAGCGCGTTCCATCGATTTGTGGTCATGCGCTCAGCACTCTGCACGGTTGAAGATCAGATTGCGCGCGGTCTGCCTGATCTCCTGGAAGGTCGGATTTTTCGCGGTCGTCACGTCGCGGGGACGCGGCAGATCGATTTTCATGTCCAGACGGATCCGTCCCGGCCGTCGCGACATCACGATGATGCGATCGCCGAGCAGAATGGCTTCGTCGATGTCGTGGGTGATCAAGACCGCTGTCCGGCCAAGGTCCTGCCAAAGGCGGGACAGCTCAAGCGACAGCTCCTCGCGTGTGAGCGCATCGAGCGCGCCAAAAGGCTCATCGAGCAGCAGCATCTGGGGATCCGCGAGCAGGGCGCGACAGAAGGCGGCGCGCTGCTTCATGCCGCCGGAGAGCATGTGCGGCTTGTGGCTCGCAAAATCCTTCAATCCGGTCAGCTGCAGCAGCCACAAGGCGCGCTCGCGGGCGGGAGCCTTTGGCAGGCCAAGAACATCTGCGGGCAGCAGCACGTTTTCCAGAACGCTCGCCCACGGAAACAAGACGTGGTCTTGAAAGACGATCCCGACCTCGCGCGATGGCCCCTCCAGCACTGCGCCGTACCGCCGCATGCGCCCCTCCGTAGGCGGCTCGAGCCCGGCGATGAGGCGCAGCAAGGTCGTTTTCCCGCAGCCGGACGGACCCACAATCGATACGAACGTTCCCGCCTCGATCGCAAGATCGAGGGGACCAAGAGCCTGCACTGTTTGCTCGCCGCTCCCGAATGTCTTGGTGACCCCGGCGATATCCAGCGCGACGTCGCCGCTTGTGCGCGATGCGGTCAATTCCTTCGAGTCTGAAATGTGCTCATGGCTGACCGGCCTTGCCGTCCTCATTCCACAAAACCTGGGACGTACATGTCCTGCGGCTCAACCTTTGTATTCAGCGGATAAGCCTTGCCAAAAGTGTCGATCGTACGTGCAATTCCCTTGGGGTCTATGACGCCAAGCTTCTGCTGCGGGACGATGGCGAGCTCTTTAACGAGCTCGGTCTCCGCCTGGCCGACATCGGGCGCAATCTGTTTTTGATATTTGTTGAGGATCGTCCCCGCCTCGGCGGGATTGGCGAACGCGTCGCCAACGCCCTTGAGCGTTGCGCGCGCAAAAGCCTTCAGCAGCTCCGGCCGCTCATTGATTGTCTGCTCGGTAGCAATGAGGCCGTTGCCGTAGTAATCGAGGCCCGCGTCCTTGAACGCCAGCCGCGTGACCTTCTTGGGGGCTGCTACGGACGCAATCAGAGGCTCTCCGACCGTAAACTGGCCAACGGCATCGGCGCGACCCGTTGCAAGCAGCGCCGGCAGCGAGGAGCCTTCCACGCGTATCCATTTCACCTTGCTCTGATCGATCCCCGTGATTGCGGCATACTCGTTGAAAATTACGGGTATGGCGCTGAAAGGGGTATCGGCCAGGGTTTTGCCCTCCAGATCCCGTGGCGCTTTGATGCCGCTGTCGGCCAGCGAAAAAAGAGCATGTGGCGGCTTTTTGTAGACGATCGCAAATAATCGCACCGGGATTCTGTCGTTGGCCCGCGCCAACACCAGCGCGCCCGCATCTGCAAAGCCGATCAACGCCGCTCCCGACCCAACCTTCTTGACCGTGTCGATCGAGCCCTGGCCACGCAGAATGTTTACATCAAGGCCTTCGGCTTTGTAGTAGCCCTTTTCGAGCGCGACGTAAAAGTACGCGTGCCGTCCGTAGTAGCCGAAATCAGTTATGAAATTGACTTCAACGGCGCCGGTAGTCCGAGGGGAGATCGTTGCCGCAGCGAACGCGAGCACAATCACACCTAGGGAAGCGGCTCTCATTCCTTCGCTCCTTCGGATATCGGGACGCCTGGACTGCGTTGCCTGATCCTGCCGACGCGGCCTGCAACAGCCAGTAGCGAAAATGCATGAGATCGCCCATTGGTGCAAGTTTGCCCGGCATGGCTTGTCGCCGCGCGCCATGCCAGTTTCCTGATGCAGATGGGAAAGGCTTGCCTTGCACGACCGACCTGCCGGTCGTCCCGCGGGGCTAGTCCGAGCAGGTTGTCAATCTCAAGATTGAGGGCCGCACCTACATCCACTGATGGAAACGAGCTGCTACCCCCCATCGCCGCAGTACAATTGCTACCAACACAAGCAACCAAATCGTGGTGAGCACTCCAGCATTGAGGACCGTGATTTTCCCGACGTGAGAACGGCGTTCGTCCATTTGCCTGTCAAAGGTTGCTTTTACCCTCTCGGTACAAAAATAATACGCACGGCTGATGTCCGCGACTTTCTGCTCGAATTGCGCATCAGCGGTTTCCAGCCTTTCTCGATCCATGTTGCTGCTGCTGTAACAGCGCTGAAGTTGAAGCGCGTACCACTCGGGCCGATCGCCCATGCTGCTCATCCACAGCCAGCCGCTAAAACCCACGAGCCATAGCAGGGACAGCACAGCGCCGAGCCAGCGCCAAGCACGCATGGTCCTTAATCCGCAAAAGCAGCGCGCCCCCCGCAACAGGAGTATAGTACCCCGAGCGACCCTATCGCGGGGGTAAGGCGTTACGGTGTGGATTACGTTTTTCGTCGGCGGCCGCCGTAGGCCGCCATCAAGAAAGGACCCGGGGGTCAGCCATTTCCCGCGGTGCAGAACCACGTTCCCGATATGCTAAATCGAAAGTGGACGGTCGCTGGGGGACTGCTATCCCAACCTGAAGACCCCAATGAATTGGCGCGAGGCGGATGCCTGGCCGAGCCCTGGTTGTCTGGATCATCCTGGTTTTGGGCGGCACGTCAGCGCTGTCGCAAAGTCAGCCGTGGCGCAATTTCGACAGCGACTCCAACCTGCAACTGCCGCAGCAACCAAATCCCGAGCCTCAAGGCTCGATTGTGCATTCGCCCTGGGCAAAGGTTTGCCCGAGCCGCGCTGAGGGAAATGAGAACGCGCTGTGCTTTACCGGCCGGACGGCCACGATCGGAGGGGTTTTCGTAGCGGGAATAGTTATTATCGACCCAAAGGATCAGGCAAAAACATTGCGCGTCTCAACTCCATTAGGGGTGCGGCTCCAGCCGGGCACGCGAATCAGCTTCGATGAGGTCGATTTTTTCAACGCCCCCTATGTCATCTGCTTTGCCAACGGCTGCCTTGCAGACGTTCCTGCGACGGCCGAAATAATGATGCGAATGAGAACAGCGACCAATCTCCTGGTCCAATACATTCGACCGGCGCGCCCCCCTGCCGGCTACAGCATTCCGTTGCAAGGCTTCAGGGAAGCCTTCGATCATGCGCCGCAGCCATCAGCCACAGAGCACATCGAGAGGGACGCGGGGAAAAATCAGTCCGGCCAGACCCGCTGACTACAGCCCGTTGCTTGAAGGCGCTGCCAAGCGCAAAAACTGCGCAACACCAGCCTTGCCCGACATTTCCTTGCGCGCTCCGGGCGGCACCGGAAATTGCAATGCACGCTCGCCCCGCGCCGTTGCCCGTGCGCGACTGCGCCTATATCTGTCTCCCGTGAATCGGCCCTCCGGCATGGGAAGGCCAAGGGGTGGAGGCCGCAATGGCGCTCAACCGGGTGACCCTCGGCGACAAATACGACCTCGCCAGGAGCCGCATCTTCGTCACCGGCTTCCAGGCCTTGGTGCGGCTCTGCCTGATGCAGAAGGAGCGCGACCGCCGCGCGGGCCTCAATACGGCAGGCTATGTCACCGGCTATCGCGGGTCCCCGCTCGGCACGCTCGACCAGCAGTTCATCCGCGCCCGGCGCTACCTCGACGAGTACGATGTGCGCTTTCAGGGCGGCATCAACGAGGACATCGCCGCAACGGCGCTGTGGGGCACGCAGCAGGCCGAGCTGCGCGGCGAGGGGCGGTTCGACGGCGTCTTTGGCCTCTGGTACGGCAAGGGCCCTGGCGTCGATCGCACCGGCGACGTGTTCCGGCATGCCAATTTCGCCGGCACATCCCGCCATGGCGGGGTGCTTGCGCTGATGGGAGACGATCACACGGCGGAGTCCTCGACCACCGCACACCAGTCCGAATATCACTTCATCGACGTAATGATTCCCATCTTGAACCCCGCCGGGGTCCAGGAAATTCTCGATTATGGCCTTTACGGCTGGGCGATGTCGCGCTTCTGCGGCACTTGGGTAGCGCTCAAGTCGATGCACGAGACGGTGGAGTCAACGGCCGTCATCGATGGCAGCCTGGAGCGCGTCAACATCGTCATCCCGCAGGACTTCGCGATGCCGGACGGCGGGCTCAACATCCGCCTGCATGACACCATCCTCGGCCAGGAGGCGCGCCTGCACGATTACAAGCGGGACGCCATGCTCGCGTTCGTGCGCGCCAACAGGCTCAACCAGTACATTACCTCCGGCGGCCGCAAGCCCAAGATCGGCGTTATCACCGTGGGCAAGAGCTACCTCGACGTGCGTCAGGCGCTCGACGAGCTCGGTATCGACGAGGTCCGCTGCAACGATCTAGGCATCCGGCTCTACAAGATCGGCTGCCCATGGCCGATCGGGCGCGACGACCTCAAGAGCTTCGCCGACGGCCTCGATCTCATCATCGTGGTCGAGGAGAAGCGCTCGCTGATCGAGGTGCAGGTGCGCGAGGAGCTCTACGGCAGCCCCAACCAGCCCGTGTGCATCGGCAAGAAGGACGAGGCTGGCAACTGGCTGTTTCCGGTCAAGGGCGCGCTCGATCCCAATGAGGTCGCAATCTGCATCGGCGAGCGCATCCTTGAACGTGTCGGCGCCAATGAGGAGATCACCCATCGCGTGGCGCAGCTCAAGGAGGCGCAGCGCATCCTTGCCGAGACCAGGGACGTGGCGCTGCGCATTCCCTATTTCTGCTCAGGCTGTCCGCACAATTCCTCGACCGTGGTGCCCGCCGGCATGCGCGCCTATGCCGGCATCGGCTGCCATTACATGGCGCAGTGGATGGATCGCTCCACGCTGGGCTACACGCAGATGGGTGGGGAAGGCGCGAACTGGATCGGCGAGGCGCCATTCAGCAAGCGAGCGCACGTGTTTCAGAACCTCGGCGACGGCACCTATAACCATTCCGGCTACATGGCGATCCGCGCCGCGATCGCTGCCGGGGTCAACATCACTTACAAGATCCTGTTCAATGACGCCGTCGCGATGACTGGAGGGCAGGCCAACGACGGCGGGCTGACGGTGCCGCAGATCGCGCGGCAGGTGGCCGCCGAGGGTGCAAAGCGTGTCGTCGTGGTCAGCGATGAGCCGTGGAAATATGCAAAGGACGAGGACTGGCCGCACGGGCTGACCATTCATCACCGCGATGCCCTGATCCCGCTGCAGGAGGAGCTTGCGCGCGTTCCAGGGGTCACGGTGCTGATCTACGACCAGACCTGTGCGGCCGAGAAGCGCCGCCGGCGCAAGCGCGGAGCCTTTCCGGATCCCGACAGGCGCGTGGTCATCAACGAGCTGGTCTGCGAGGGCTGCGGTGATTGCGGTGTCAAGTCGAACTGCGTATCGGTGCAGCCGCTCGAGACCGAATGGGGCCGCAAGCGCACCATCGACCAGTCGAGCTGCAACAAGGATTTCTCCTGTGTGAAAGGCTTCTGCCCGTCATTCGTCACGGTCGAGGGCGCAAAGCTCAAGCAGGGAACGGCAGGCAAGGTGGGCGAACTCCCTTCTCCAAAAGGGGAGGGTCGGTCCGCTGCAGGCGGATCGGGGGCCGGTGAGCCCTTTGTCCTTCCCGAGCCTTCGCTTCCCCCGATCCGGCAAACCTATGACATCATCGTCACCGGCGTCGGCGGCACCGGCATCGTCACCATTGGCGGCATCCTCGGCATGGCCGCGCATCTCGAAGGCAAGGGCGTCGGCGTGCTCGACATGGCCGGGCTCGCGCAGAAGGGCGGCGCGGTCTACAGCCACATGCGTATCGCGCAGCGGCCCGAGGACATTCATGCCATCCGGATCGCCGCCGGCGGCGCCGACCTCGTGCTTGGCGGCGACATTGTGGTGGCGGGAAACAAGAAGGTCCTTGCCGCCGTGCGGCGCGGGGCGACCGAGATGGTGATCAATGTCGCCGAGTTCCTGCCCGGCGATTTCACGCGCAACCCGGATTTTTCGCTTCCGACCGAGCGGCTGCGGCGCGCAATCGTTGCCGATGCCGGACGCGAGAAGGTGCATTTCGTCGACGCCACACGCGCAGCGCTCGCGCTTTTCGGCAACACGGTAGCCGCCAACATTTTCCTCGTCGGCTACGCCTATCAGCTCGGCGCCATCCCGCTGTCGCCAGCCTCGATCGAGGAGGCGATCGAGCTTAACGGCGAGGCCGTGGAGATGAATAAGGCGGCGTTCCGGTGGGGCCGGCGCGCAGCGGTCGATCCTGATGCGCTCGCAGCCGCCATCAAGCCGGCACCGGAAAACCTGAGCGATGCGCGCACGCTCTCGCAGTCCTTCGACGCGGTGGTTGCGCGCCGAATGGCCTATCTCAGCGCCTACCAGGACGAGCGCTACGCGGCGCGCTACCGCGCCTGGGTCGATCGGGTCAAGGTGGCGGAGGCCGAGCGCACGCCAGGCAAGACCGCCCTTGCCGAGGCAGTCGCGCGCTATCTCTTCAAGCTGATGGCCTACAAGGACGAGTACGAGGTGGCCCGACTCTATTCCGATGGCTCGTTCCTCAGGCAGGTGCGCAACGAGATTGCCGGCGAGGACTTGCGTTTTTTTGTGCATCTTGCGCCGCCGCTGCTCGCCCGGATCGACAGGGCGACGGGCGAGCCGAGAAAGCTCACCTTCGGGCCATGGATCTTCCCGGTCTTCAAGCTGCTGGCAAAATTCAAGCTGCTGCGCGGAACCGCCTTCGATCCGTTTAGCTACTCGCGCGAGCGCAGGACGGAGCGGGCGCTCATCGCCGACTATGAGCGGATGCTGACCGAGGTGCTGGCAAAGCTCAATGCCGGAAATCACCACATCGCGGTTGGTCTTGCCGCCATCCCGGAGAAGATTCGCGGTTTCGGCCACGTCAAGATGCGGCATTTGCAGGCCGCCAAGGCGGAGGAAGCCGCCCTCATGGAGCAGTTCCGGGCAGGTCCGAGCCCGCTGCTGCGAGCCGCCGAATAGCGTCGCATTGTCACGGTAAGCTTAGACCAATTCCCGGCTTGACCGCGCCCTGCGTCCACTTTCTTATCGCCCGGCAATAACCGGCTGACCACGCCGCGCGAAAAGCCGCGGGCACGGTTGCCGTGACCAGAGCGGGAGGATTGCCGTGGCCATGAGCACCACTGCTGCGGCCGAGGACACGTTTCCCAAACTGTTGATCCACAATGCCCGGGTGTTCGCAAACCGGCCGGCCTACCGCCACAAGGATCTTGGCGTTTGGCAGACCTGGACCTGGAGCCAGGTGCTCGAGCAGGTGCGCGCATTCTCGATCGGCCTCGCCGAGCTCGGGCTCAAGCGCGGGGACAAGCTGGCAATCGTCGGCAGTAACCGGCCCCGGCTTTACTGGGCGATGTGCGCGGCACAGGCGCTCGGCGCCGTTCCGGTGCCCATCTACGCCGATTCGGTCGCCGAGGAGATGGCCTATATCATAGATCATGCGGAAGTGACGCTCGCGGTGGTCGAGGACCAGGAGCAGGTCGACAAGATCCTCTCGATCTCACATCAGCTCAATCGGCTTGCTCAGGTCATTTACGATGAGCCGCGGGGGTTGCGCGATTACGACCACACGCGACTCAAATCGATCGATGAGGTGGCGAGGCTGGGGGTGGACCGGCTCGCGGGCGATCCGCAAGCCCTGCAATGGTGGGAGCGCGCCGTCGCTTCGGGTGCCGGCTCTGACCTTGCGGTCATCCTCTACACGTCTGGCACGACCGGTCGGCCCAAGGGAGTAATGCTGACATTCGACAACCTGATCATCTCGGCAGTAAACGGTAATCTGTTCGACAAACTGGATTACCACGAAGAGGTCATCGCCTATCTTCCGCTCGCCTGGGTGGGTGACCACCTGTTTTCATATGCCCAGCCCTTCACTGCTGGCTTCTGCGTCAATTGTCCGGAAAGCCCCGAAACCGTCGCCGAGGATCGTCGCGAGATCGGTGCGACCTACGGTTTTGCACCCCCGCGCATCTACGAGAATCTGCTCACGCTGACCATGGTGCGCATGGAGGATGCCGGCCGTCTCAAGCGCGCAACGTTTCACTATTTCATCGCACTGGCGCGCCGCTGGGGGGAGAAGCTGCTCGACGGCGAGCGGGTGCCTTTGCATGCGCGGCTGCTCTACCGGCTTGGCGATCTCCTGGTCTACGGACCACTCAAGAACCGCCTGGGCGTGTCGCGTGTTCGCCTCGCCTACACCGCCGGCGAGGCAATCGGGCCGGAAATCTTCAGGTTCTGGCGCTCGCTCGGGGTAAACCTCAAGCAGCTCTACGGCCAGACAGAGGCCTCGGTCTACATCACCGCCCAGCCGGACGGCGAGATCTATGCGGACACCGTAGGCAAGCCCAATATCGGGGTGGATGTGAAGATTGCAGAGAGCGGGGAGGTGCTGTTCAGGTCACCCGGCGTGTTTATCGGCTACTACAAGGACCCGGAGAAGACGGCGGAAGCCAAGACCGCAGACGGCTGGGTTCGCACCGGCGATGCCGGATGGATCGACCCCGACACCGGCCATCTCAAGATCATCGACCGGGCAAAGGATGTCGGTCGGCTCAACGACGGCACCCTGTTTGCCCCGAAATACATCGAGAACAAGCTTAAGTTCTATCCCAACATCCGCGAGGCGGTGGCCTTCGGTCACGGCCGTGATTTCGTCTGCGTCATGCTCAACATCGACCTGGTGGCGGTCGGCAACTGGGCCGAGCGGAACAATGTCGTATACGGCTCATATCAGGAGCTTGCCGGACATCCACTGGTCTATGACATGCTGGCGCAGCACGTCGAGGAGGTGAACGGGTCGCTCGCGACCGAGAAGGCAATGGCGGGCGCCCAGATCCGCCGCTTCCTCGTCCTGCACAAGGAGCTCGACGCCGATGACGGCGAGATCACGCGGACGCAGAAGGTTCGGCGCAGTTTCATCGCCGAGCGTTACGCCCCGCTGGTGAGCGCGCTCTACTTCGGCGCCACTGAGGCCGACATCGCAACAGAAGTGACATTCGAGGACGGCCGGAAGGGCATGCTTTCCGCGCGGCTGAAAATCCGCGATGTCGGGACCGTGCCCGGCCTGCCCGCGCTGGAGCGCGCGGCGTGATCGCGCGTTGCAAGGTAGGTTCTGGAGCAGCAGCGTGAGAGCGCCCAGCGGCCCGGATGTTGCCGCCCGCGAGGTGCTGCTCTCGGTCGACAACGTCTCGTTGGCATTCGGGGGCGTCAAGGCGGTGACGGGGGTCTCGTTCGACATCCGCCAGGGCGAGATTCGCGCCATCATCGGCCCGAACGGCGCCGGCAAGACCTCGATGCTCAACATCATCAACGGCTTCTATCATCCGCAGCGTGGCCGCATCACGTTCAAGGGCACGGTGCGCTCACGCATGCGCCCCTACGAGGCTGCGCTGGGCGGCATCGCGCGCACGTTTCAGAACGTCGCGTTGTTCAAGGGCATGACCGCGCTCGACAACATCATGGCCGGGCGTACGCTCAAGATGCACCGCGGGTTCCTCTGGCAGCTGCTGCGGCTCGGTCCGGCGCTCGCCGAAGAGACGCAGCACCGGCATGCGGTGGAGGAGATCATCGATTTTCTCAAGCTTCAGCACATCCGCAAGGTTCCGGTCGGCAAGCTGCCCTATGGGCTGCAGAAGCGCGTCGAGCTTGCCCGGGCACTTGCCATGCAGCCCGACCTTCTGCTGCTCGACGAGCCCATGGCGGGCATGAACCTCGAGGAGAAGGAGGACATGTCGCGCTACATCCTCGATCTCAACGATCATTTCGGGACCACGATTGCGCTGATTGAGCACGACATGGGCGTGGTCATGGATCTGTCCAACCGGGTGCTCGTGCTCGATCACGGCGTCAAGATTGCCGATGGCACGCCAACCGAGGTCCAGGCCGACCCGGCCGTGATCGACGCCTATCTCGGCGTGAGCCACTGAGGCAGAACAATGCTCGGCCCGGTGCTCGAGACACTCATCGGGGGCTTGCTGATCGGCGTGCTCTACTCGCTGGTTGCGTTAGGTTTTGTGCTGATCTTCAAGGCATCCGGTGTGTTCAACTTTGCCCAGGGGGCGATGGTCCTGTTTGCGGCGCTCTCGCTGGCGCGCCTTTCCGAGCTGATGCCGCTTCCGCTCGCGCTGGTGCTCTCCATCGTCATCATGGTGGCGCTCGCCTATGCGATCGAGTTCCTCGTGCTGCGGCGTCTGGTCAACCAGGAGGGCATCATCCTGTTCATGGCGACGCTGGGCATCGCCTATTTTCTCGAAGGCTTTGGCCAGACGCTGTGGGGCAGCGACATCTACAAGATCAGCCTCGGCTTGCCGGCCGAGCCGATCTTCGTTCTGGAGTCCGTGTTTCCAGGGGGGATACTGATCGACCCTACCGAGCTCATTGCGGCGGCGATCTGCGGCGTATTGGTGCTCGTGCTCGCGATCTTTTTTCAGGTCACCCGCGTCGGGCGGGCACTGCGGGCGGTGGCGGATGACCACCAGGCCGCCCAGTCGGTGGGGATTCCGCTCGGGCAGATCTGGTTCATGGTCTGGGCCGTCGCGGGAATTGTGGCGCTGGTCGCCGGCATGATGTGGGGTGCCAAGCTCGGCGTCCAGTTCTCTCTCTCCCTGGTCGCGCTCAAGGCTTTGCCGGTGCTGATCCTGGGCGGCTTCACCTCGATCCCTGGTGCCATCGTGGGCGGACTGATCATCGGCGCCGGCGAGAAGCTCGCGGAGGTTTTGCTCGCCCCGGTTCTCATCCGTACCTTCGATCTCGCCGGCGGAGGCATCGAGAACTGGTTCGCTTACGTGCTGGCCCTGCTGTTTCTGCTGGTTCGCCCGCAGGGCCTGTTCGGCGAACGCATCATCGAGCGGATCTGACAGCATGCTTTACCGCGAGGTCGGGCAGTTCAAGACGTCGTACGCCTCCGACGAGGCCATCTTCCCGATCGCGCAGGATCGCTGGTTCGTGCTCGGTTTGGTCGCATTCGCGTTCCTCGGGGTGCCGCTTTTCGCCAGCCAGTATCTCTACACCGAGGTGCTGATCCCGGTCCTGATCCTGTCGATCGCCGCCGTTGGCCTCAACATTCTCACCGGCTATTGCGGGCAACTCTCGCTCGGCACCGGAGGCTTCATGGCGGTGGGTGCCTATGCCGCGTACAACCTCGCGCTGAGGCTGCCGGGGACAAATATCATTCTGGTTTTCCTGTTCGCCGGCGTCATGGCGATGCTGGTCGGGCTGCTGTTCGGACTGCCCTCGCTGCGCATCAAGGGCTTCTACCTGGCGGTTGCCACGCTTGCGGCGCAGTTCTTCCTGGAATGGGCGTTCGCGCGCGTGAAGTGGTTCACGAACTATGCGCCCTCGGGCTCAGTGGCTGTGGGCCGCATCGAGCTGTTCGGGTTTCCGATCGATACGCCGGGCCGCATCTACGTCTTCGTTCTCGCCATCGTGGTCCTGCTTGCGCTGGCGGCCAAAAACCTGGTGCGAGGGCGGATCGGTCGCATGTGGATGGCCATGCGCGACATGGACATTGCCGCCGAGATCATCGGGATCAAGCCGCTCAATGCCAAGCTTTCCGCTTTTGCAATATCGTCCTTCTATATCGGCGTGGCGGGGGCCTTGTGGGCCTTTCTGCGCCTTGGCTCATGGGAGCCGCTCGCGTTCGATATCAACCGTTCGTTCCAGGTGCTGTTCATGATCATCATCGGGGGACTAGGCACCATTCTGGGATCGTTTCTTGGTGCCGCCTTCATCGTGCTGGTTCCCATCTTCCTCAACCAGTTGCCCTCCTGGCTCGGCATTCCGCTCTCTACTGCGACCATATCGCACATCGAGTTCATGCTGTTCGGCGCCTTGATCCTGTTCTTCCTTATCGTTGAGCCCAATGGGCTTGCGCGGCTCTGGGCGATAGGAAAGGAGAAACTCCGGCTATGGCCGTTTCCATATTGAGGCCGGAGCAAATCGCAGGCACTATTTGCGTATGAGGCGGGCCAGGCCCGCTCGCAAATGGCCGGGCAAACCGGCCGCGGAACCTAACCAGGAGGAAATGAAATGGCCCTACGAAATGTAGGAATGGCGCTCGCAGCCGTTGCAGCAGGCATGATTGCTGTCCCGGCCTCGGCGCAGAACGAGCAGTTCATCCCCGTGCTGAGCTATCGGACCGGCGCCTACGCGCCCAACGGCATTCCTTTCGCAAACGGACTGGTGGACTACTACAAGCTCATCAATGAACGCGATGGCGGCATTAACGGCGTGAAAATCGCGTTCGAGGAATGCGACACCGGGTACGCCACCGATCGCGGCGTCGAGTGCTACGAGCGGCTGAAGGCGAAGGGGCCCACCGGCGCCTCCTACGTCATCCCGCTGTCGACCGGCATCACCTTTGCGCTCACGGAGAAGGCGCCGATCGACAAGATTCCCATCATCTCCATGGGATATGGGCGCTCGGAGTCGCGTGACGGCTCGGTATTCCAGTGGAACTTCCCGCTGCTCGGCACTTATTGGACGGCCGCCGACATCATCCTGCAGGAGATTGCCAAACGTGAAGGCGGCTTCGATAAACTCAAGGGCAAGAAGATTGCCCTCGTCTATCACGATTCCCCCTACGGCAAGGAACCCATTGCACTGCTGCAGAAACGCGCGCAGATGCACGGCTTCGAAGCGCTGCTCTATCCTGTGACGCATCCCGGCGTGGAGCAGAAGGCGACCTGGTTGCAAATCCGGCAGAACCGGCCGGATTACGTCCTGCTCTGGGGCTGGGGCGTGATGAACTCGACCGCGATCAAGGAGGCGGTCGCAGTCGGCTATCCCCGCGACAAGATGTACGGGGTGTGGTGGTCTGGTGCCGAACCCGACGTTCGCCCGGCCGAAGACGGCGCAAAAGGCTATCACGCGGTCACGCTCCAGCACACCGCCGGTCAGTTCAAGCTGCATGAGGACCTAAAGAAATTCGTCTTCGATAAAGGTCAAGGCAGCACCAAGTGGGAGGAAACCGGCGAGATTCTCTATGTGCGCGGCCTGATCAATGCCATGCTCGGTGTCGAGGCCATTCGGACCGCACAGGCAAGGTTCGGCAACAAGCCGCTGACCGGAGAACAGGTGCGCTGGGGCCTCGAAAACCTCGATCTGAGCGCCGACCGTCTCAAGGAGCTCGGTTTCGAAGGCGAGCTCAAGCCGATCAAGGTCTCCTGCTCCGACCACGAAGGCGCGCGCACCGGCCGCATCCAGACCTGGGATGGCAAGAACTGGAAGATCACATCCGACTGGTTCACTGCGGATGACAACGTGATCCTGCCAATGGTCAAGGAGGCGGCAGCCAAATATGCCGCTGAGAAAAAGATCACCCCGGGCTGCCTGATGATCAACTGATGCCCTCCCGTGCGATCGACCGAAATGCAAAGGAGGCGGCCGGGCCGCCTCCTTCCGACTTCGGTCCAGCAAGGGCGGCGGCCCCGATTCTCGCGGTCAACAACATTGAGGTCGTCTACGATCACGTCATACTGGTGCTCAAGGGCGTCTCGCTGCAGGTGACCGGGGGAGACATCGTCGCTCTCCTCGGCGCCAACGGCGCAGGGAAGTCGACCACGCTCAAGGCGATCTCCAATCTTCTGTCGGCGGAGCGCGGCGAAGTCACCAAGGGCTCCATTGTATTCGACGATAGTGAGGTGCATGCGCTCACGCCGAACGAGCTCGTGCGCCGCGGCTGCATCCAGGTGATGGAGGGGCGCCACTGCTTTGCGCACCTCTCGGTCGAGGAGAATCTGCTCACCGGAGCTTTTACCCGCCGCGACGGCCATGCCGCAGTCGGGCGCGACCTCGATCTCGTCTATTCGTATTTCCCGCGGCTGAAGGAGCGCCGCTCATCCACTGCGGGCTACATTTCCGGCGGCGAGCAGCAGATGTGCGCCATTGGCCGCGCACTGATGTCTCGACCAAAAATGATCCTGCTGGACGAGCCGTCGATGGGGCTTGCGCCTCAACTGGTCGAGGAGATTTTCTCGATCGTCGGCGATCTCAACACGAGGGAACGGGTGTCTTTCCTGCTCGCGGAGCAGAACACCCGCATGGCACTGAAATACGCGCGCTACGGCTACGTGCTGGAGAACGGCCGCGTCGTGCTCGACGGCAAGGCCGAGACGCTGAGCGAGAATCAGGACGTCAAGGAGTTCTATCTCGGCATCGCCGAAGGCAAGCGAAAATCATTCCGCGAGGGCAAATATTATCGCCGCCGCAAGCGCTGGTTGGCCTAGCGGCTCGATCCTTCGTCGAAATCGAAACTAAAGACCACAACGGGCAACCGCGCCTCATGCTGGATTATTTCGATTCGCTGGAGACCCGCGACCCCGCCGAGCGCGAGCGTGACCTGCTCGGCCGCCTGCCCGATCTCATTGCCCTTGCACTGAGCACGCGAGGCTGGTCACAGCAGCTCGACGGCATCGAGCCCAACGCGGTGACCTCGCGCGCCGCGCTCGCGCGGCTGCCGGTCCTGCGCAAGTCCGAACTCACCGAGCGCCAGCGCGCGCATCCGCCTTTCGCGGCCTTCAACGTGACGGCGCCCGGCCGTGCGCGCCGGCTGCTGATGTCGCCCGGGCCGATCTTCGAGCCGGAGGGGCGAGGTTCGGACTTCTGGGGCGCGGCGCGCGTACTGTTTGCGGCGGGCTTCCGCGCCGGGGACATCGTGCACAACTCGTTCGCCTATCATCTCACGCCCGGCGGCTTCATCATGGAATCGGGTGCTCACGCCCTTGGTTGCGCCGTCATTCCGGCCGGTACCGGCAATACCGAGCAGCAGCTCACGGCGATCGCTCACCTGCGCCCAACCGGGTATGTCGGGACGCCGGACTTCCTGAAAATCCTGCTGGATGCCGCCGCAAAGGCGGGAAAGGACGCATCCTCGCTCAAGCGCGCGCTGGTCTCAGGTGCCGCGCTGCCGGGCTCGCTGCGCCAGGAGTTGGCCGGGCGCGGGGTCTCGGTGTGCCAGTGCTATGCCACTGCTGATCTCGGGATCATCGCTTACGAGAGCGAGGCGCGCGAGGGTATGATCCTGAACGAGAATCTGCTGCTCGAGATCGTTCGTCCCGGCACCGGCGACGCGTTGCCGGCGGGCGAAGTTGGCGAGGTCGTAGTCACCTCCTTTAATCCGGACTACCCCATGATCCGGCTTGCAACCGGCGACCTCTCCGCGATCATGCCCGGTGCGTCCCCGTGCGGCCGCACCAACACCCGAATCACGGGCTGGATGGGCCGCGCCGATCAGACCACCAAGGTCAAGGGAATGTTCGTGCATCCTGCGCAGATCGCCGAGATCGCCAGACGATACCCCGAGCTGCGGCGGCTGCGTCTTGTCGTCACGCGTGCCAACGAGCAGGACGTGATGACCTTGCTGGCCGAGACGGCCAACCCCCTGCCGGAAGCCACCACAGCCATTGCCGACACCCTGCTCGCGCTCACCAAGCTGCGGGGAGAGGTCAAGCTTGTCGCCCCTGGCGCGCTGCCGAACGATGGCAAGGTGATCGCCGATGCGCGTCCGATCGGATGAAATCTTTCTAAGTCGCCGCTGAAGCTGGTACTGTCGGGCGGCAACACAACCAGCCTGGAGGACAATCCGGGCGTTTGGAGGAACGAATGGCGTCGGTCGCGATCCGCGACGTCAGGAAGGCTTTTGGCTCGGTTGAGGTCATCCACGGCGTGAGCGTCCTCATCGGCGACGGGGAGTTCGTCGTGCTGGTTGGCCCATCGGGGTGCGGCAAAACGACCCTACTGCGCATGATCGCGGGGCTTGAGAACATCACGGCCGGCGAGATCAGCATTGGCGAGCGCGTGGTCAATCACGTTCCCCCGAAGGCGCGCGACATAGCCATGGTGTTCCAGAACTATGCGCTCTATCCCCACATGACGGTTGCCGACAACATGAGCTTCTCGCTCAGGCTGCGCGGTGCGCCTGCGGCGGAGATCAAGCAGCGCGTGAAGCGAGCCGCCGACATACTGGGTCTCCAGCTGCTGCTCGAGCGCTATCCCCGTCAGCTCTCCGGCGGCCAGCGCCAGCGCGTGGCCATGGGACGCGCGATCGTGCGCGATCCGCAGGTTTTTCTGTTCGACGAGCCCCTGTCCAATCTCGATGCCAAGCTGCGAGTCGCGATGCGAACCGAGATCAAACAGCTGCATCAGCGGCTCAAGACCACCACCGTTTACGTGACCCACGACCAGATCGAAGCCATGACCATGGCCGATCGCATTGTGGTGATGCATGACGGCATCATCGAGCAGATCGGCACCCCGCTCGACCTTTATGACCGCCCGCGGAACCTGTTCGTTGCCGGATTTATCGGCTCACCGGCGATGAACTTTCTCAAGGGGACGATCCGGGCCAACGGTCAGTTGCAGTTCGAAGGCAGCGACGGCATTTCGCTGCCGCTCTCCGGCGCGCCCGGTGGCAGCGACGGGCGCAGGGCCGTTTACGGCGTGCGACCCGAGAATTTCATGGTTGCGGACGATGGCCCATTGGCGCAGGTGCAGGTGATCGAGCCCACCGGGTCCGAGCTGCAGGTCGTGGCGAAGCTGGGCGACACCGACATCATCGCCGTCTTCCGTGAGCGGCACAATTTCAAGCCGGGCGACAAGGTCCGGCTCAAGCCCGACCCGCGGCTCGTCCATCTGTTCGATGAGTCGACAGGAGAGCGGCTTGACCCCCGATAATCCAAAGGAGGAACCGACCATGAGCAAATTCTCGCGTCGTACCCTGGTACAAGGCGGTACCGCGCTTACTGCGGCGGCGGCGCTGGCCGGACCGGCGCTGCTTAATTGGGCGCGAGCCTGGGCACAGGCGGCACCCTGGAAACCGGAGAAGGGTGCGAAGCTGACCGTGATGCGCTGGAAGCGCTTCGTGGAGGCCGAGGACCAGGCCTTCATGGCCATGGTGGATGCGTTCAGGCAGTCAACCGGCGTCGACGTGAACGTGTTCAGCGAATCGTTCGAGGACCTGCAACCGAAGGCATCGGTGTCCGCCAATACCGGTCAGGGACCGGATCTGGTCTGGGGGCTGCACTCCTTGCCGCAACTCTTTCCCGACAAGGTCGTGGAGATGACCGATGTCGCGGACTATCTCGGCAAGAAATACGGGGGCTGGACTTCGGCCGCAGAGATCACTGTCAAGCAGGGCAACAAATGGCTCGGCATCCCGGTCGCCACTATTGGTGGTTATCTCACCTACCGCAGCTCATCCATGAAAAAGGCGGGCTTCCAGGAGTGCCCACAAGACTTTCCCGGTTTTCTCGAGCTTTGCAAAGCGCTGAAGAAGAACAATACACCGGCCGGGTTCGCCCTCGGGCACGCCTCTGGCGATGCCAACGCGTGGCTGCACTGGATCCTGTGGGGACACAACGCCTGGCTGGTCGACAAGGACGACAAGGTCGTCATCAATTCGCCAGAGACCGTCAAGGCATTGGAATACGCCAAGGCACTCTCGGAGAATTTCATTCCTGGTGTCGCCTCGTGGAATGACTCCTCCAACAACAAGGCGTTCCTCGCCGGCGAGCTGCACATGACCAGCAACGGCATCTCGATCTATGTCGCGGCCAAGGATGATCCGAGCAAGAAGGATCTTGCCGAGGACACCGATCACGCGCTGTGGCCGATTGGCCCGATCGGCAAGCCGACCGAGTTGCAGCTCACCGTCCCGATCCTGGCATTCAAATACACGAAGTACCCCAACGCCGCGAAGGCCTTTGTCGCTTTCATGCTGGAGAAGGAAAATTTCGACAAATGGCTGATCGGGGCGCGCGGCTATCTCACCCACTGCCTCAATGCCTATGACGCCAATCCGGTGTGGACCATGGACCCGAAGAACAAGGTGTTCAGTCAGGCCAGCAAGCGGGCGCTGCCGGCATCCGGCATCGGCAAGCCCGGCGAGCGCGCCGCGGCGGCAATCGCCGACTTCCTGGTGGTCGATATGTTTGCCAACTATTGCCTTGGCCGCGAGGATGCGAAAGGCGCCATCGCGATCTGCGAGCGGCAGGCGAAGCGTCTCTATCGCGCCTGATTGTTGCAGGGCGGGGCGACAGCTCCGCCCCTTCCTGTCCTGGTCCATCGTCAACGCATGAAAACATAGGCTCATGACCACGGCCACGTTCGCGCCAGCGCGGGTGAAGCAGCCGTTTCCGGACGCGTCGCCCTGGCAGCGGCTGAAGGTCGACCGCAACTGGCTCGGCCTGTGGTTCATGCTGCCAGCCGCGGGATTCCTGCTTCTGTTCCTTGCCTATCCGCTTGGGCTGGGCGTCTGGATGTCGTTTACCGACGCCCGCATCGGGCGCAACGGCGCATTCATCGGGCTCGAAAACTACGAGTGGCTATCTGATGATTCGATCTTCTGGCTGTCGGTATTTAACACGCTGCTCTATACAGCCGTGGCCAGCGTCTTCAAATTCGCGATCGGGCTCTATCTTGCGATCCTCCTTAACGAGCACATGCCGTTCAAGGCCATTATCCGGGCGGTGGTGCTGATTCCGTTCATTGTCCCCACCGTCCTCTCGGCGCTCGCGTTCTGGTGGATATTCGATTCGCAGTTCTCGATCATCTCGTGGTCGCTGCGCCATCTCGGGCTGATCGAGCACAACATCAACTTCCTCGGCGAACCGAACTGGGCGCGCTTTTCCGTCATCTTTGCCAATATCTGGCGCGGCGTGCCGTTCGTTGCGATTACGCTTTTGGCCGGGCTGCAGACGGTACCGCCCTCGCTCTACGAGGCCGCCACTATCGACGGCGCAACCCGCTGGCAGATGTTCCGCTACATCACCTATCCGCTGCTCACGCCAATCATCGCGGTGGTGATGACATTCTCCGTCCTGTTCACCTTTACCGACTTTCAGCTGATCTGGGCGATGACGCGCGGTGGGCCGGTCAATGCGACCCATCTGATGGCGACGCTCTCGTATCAGCGCGCCATTCTCAGCGGCATGCTCGGCGAAGGCGCGGCGATCTCGACCACGATGATCCCGTTCCTGCTCGCCGCAATCCTGGTCTCATGGTTCGGCCTGCAGCGGCGCAAATGGCAACAGGGTGAAAGCAATGACTGAGCGTGCGCGCCGCTGCGGCTTTCTCGCTTGCCGCGAGCGGCGCAGGCGCTGCGCGCGGTGGCGCAAATGGCAGCAGGGGGAAAGCAATGACTGACCTCGCCGCCAAGCTCGCCGAGCCCAAGGCAGTGCTGAGCGGCTCATCGCCGCTCGCCGACCACAGCGAGGGCATGAGCTATCTGCAGACCCTGCCCAAGCGGCTGGTGTCGCTCTATCTGCCGCTCGGGCTCATCGTGCTAATCCTGCTGTTTCCGTTCTATTGGATGGCGCTTACCGCCATCAAGCCGGACGACCAGCTGCTCGACATGGAGAGCGTCAGCCCGTTCTGGACCACGGCGCCGACACTCAAGCATATCCAGAAGCTTCTGCTCGAGACGCACTACCCGCAATGGCTGTGGAACACCATGTTCGTCGCGATCAGCGCGACGGTGATCTCGATTGTGGCGAGCGTGCTTGCCGCCTATGCGATCGTGCGGCTGCGCTATCGCGGCGCGCAATGGGTGGGGGCAGCGATCTTCCTCGCCTATCTGGTGCCGCCGTCGATTCTCTTCATTCCGCTCGCCACGGTCGTCTTCCAGTATGGTCTGTTCAACACGCCCTACGCGCTGATTCTCACCTATCCCACCATCCTGATCCCGTTCTCGACCTGGCTGCTGATGGGATATTTCAAGACCATCCCGTTTGAGCTGGAGGAATGCGCGCTGATCGACGGCGCGAGCCGCTGGCAGATTCTCATGAAGATTGTGCTCCCGCTCGCCGTTCCCGGCCTGATCTCGGCTTTCATCTTCTGCTTCACCCTGTGCTGGAACGAGTTCATCTATGCGTTGACATTCCTGTCCTCGGTCGAGAACAAGACGGTGCCGGTTGCGATCGTCAACGAGTTCGTCGATGGCGACGTCTATCGCTGGGGATCGCTGATGGCGGGCGCTCTGGTCGGCTCGCTGCCGCTGGTCGTGCTCTACGCCTTCTTCGTCGAATACTACGTCGCGGCCATGACGGGTGCAGTCAAGGAATAGCCAGGCGTGCACAGCCTGCCCCGATCGCCTATGCTTCCGCCGATGAAGAAAGCCTCGCCCTTGATCGTTGCGCAGGAGGAGCTTGCGCTTGCACCGCAGGATCGCTCCCACGGCTGCGCTGGCAGGATCGGCGTCCTGCTCGTCAATCTCGGCACCCCCGACGCGCCGAATGCAGCCGCGGTGCGCCGCTATCTGCGCGAGTTCCTCTCCGATCACAGGGTAATAGAGAACCAGGGCCCGCTCTGGAAGCTCATTCTCAACTGCATCATCCTGCCTGTGCGGCCGCGGCGCAAGGCGCACGATTACGCCAGAATTTGGAATCGGGAGAAAAACGAATCGCCGCTCAAGACGATCACGCGGTCGCAGGCGCAGAAGCTTGCTTCAGCGCTCGCGCCGCTGGAAATGGAGATCATGGTCGACTGGAGCATGCGCTATGGCAATCCATCGCTTGCCTCGCGCATCGCTCATCTGGCGAAGGAGGGTTGCGAGCGCTTGCTGCTCATTCCCCTCTATCCGCAATACTGCGCGGCGACCACCGCGACGGTCTGCGACGAGGCTTTCCGCGCACTCGCGCTTCTTCGCCACCAGCCCGCGCTGCGCATCGCAGCGCCCTACTACGACGATCCAATCTATATCGCGGCTCTCGCAGACGCGACGCAAACCGCTCTTGCACGTCTCGACTTCAAGCCCCAGCTCATCCTCGCTTCGTTCCATGGTGTGCCCAAGGCCTTCGTCGACGCCGGCGATCCGTACTACGACCATTGCGTGGAGACCGTGCGCCTGTTGCGGAAACGGCTCGATGTGGACCCCGCCATGTTGAAGCTCACCTTCCAGTCGCGGTTCGGCCGCGACGAGTGGCTTGAGCCCGCGACCATCGAGACGGTTGCAGTGCTGGCGCAACGCGGGATCAAAAGCATTGCAGTGATCACGCCTGGGTTTGCCGCCGACTGCCTCGAGACTCTTGAGGAGATCGCGGTCGAGAATGCCCGCATCTTCCGGATGCATGGGGGAGAGAGGTTTGCCGCGCTGCCCTGCCTCAACGACAGCGAGCAAGGGATGAAGGTAATTCGACAGGTGGCGTCACGGGAGCTCGCGGGCTGGGCTCGAGATCCTGCTTGCGAGGGCCCCGCACTTTAGCCAACTTTTCGAGGGCGCAGGAGAGGACTTACCCATGTTTCTCGGCTTCGATGTCTTCGCCATCGTCTTTGTCGTGCTCGCGATCCTGACCTTGCTGGCCGGCGTCAAATCCGTATCGCAGGGCTATAACTGGACGGTCGAGCGCTTCGGCAAATACACCCACACGCTCAAGCCGGGCTTGAACTTCATTGTGCCGTTCTTCGACCGGATCGGCCGCAAGATGAACATTATGGAGCAGGTGATCGACATTCCGCAGCAGGATGTCATCTCGAAGGACAATGCCACCGTCACTGTGGACGGGCTCGCATTTTTTCAGGTGCTCGATGCCGCCAAGGCGAGCTACGAGGTCGCACATCTCGACCAGGCCATCGTCAAGCTCACCATGACCAATATCCGCTCGGTTATGGGCGGCATGGATCTCGATCAGATGCTCTCGCATCGCGACGAGATCAACGAGCGCCTGCTGCGCGTCGTCGATGCCGCCGTATCGCCGTGGGGGGTCAAGGTCAACCGCATCGAGATCAAGGACATCGTGCCGCCGGCTGACCTCGTCCAGGCCATGGGCCGGCAGATGAAAGCCGAGCGCGAGAAGCGTGCCGTAGTGCTCGAGGCCGAAGGCCAGCGCCAGTCGGCCATCCTGCGGGCGGAGGGCCAGAAGCAGTCGCAGATTCTGGAAGCTGAGGGGCGCCGCGAGGCTGCATTCCGCGACGCCGAGGCGCGCGAGCGCTCCGCGCAGGCTGAGGCCAAGGCCACCGAGATGGTGAGCGCCGCGATCGCCCGCGGCGACGTTGCGGCGCTCAACTATTTCGTCGCCGAGAAATATCTCAAGGCGTTCGCGTCGCTTGCCGAATCCCCCAACCAGAAGGTGCTGATGCTCCCCATCGAGGCGATCAACGTGCTCGGCTCTTTGGGCGGCATCGGCGAGATCGCCAAAGCGACGTTCGGGCCCGACAGCAAAGGCAACTCGCCTGCCTCGCCGCGGCGTCCAACCGGACCGTCCATGGGCTCGAGCATCTCCTGAAGGGCATTTTTCATGGTGGACTGGATCGTCTCGCTGGGAGCCTGGAACTGGTTCATCCTTGCGGTGCTGCTGTTCCTGCTCGAAGTGCTTGCGCCGGGCGTGTTCATGCTGTGGCTCGGGCTCTCGGCCCTTATCGTCGGCATCGTGGCGAGCGCGGTTGTTCTGTCGTGGCAGTTGGAGGTCATCGGATTTGCCGTGCTCGCACTCGTTCTGGTCCCGGCATGGCGCCATTTCGCGAGCAAGGTCGAGAAGCCGGCGGAGAGTCCGTTTCTCAACCGACGCGCCGAGGGCTACATCGGCCGCGTCTTCACGCTTGATAAACCGATCGTAGACGGGACTGGAGCGGTGCGCATCGACGATACGATCTGGCGCGTGAGCGGACCCGATTGCCCCGCCGGCAGCCGCGTGCGGGTAGCCGGCGCCGATGGGGCGAATCTCCGGGTCGAGGCAGTGTAGTTGTCAGATGTCAGAGATCAGATGACGGACGGCTCGCGTAGGCCCTGATCTCTGTGCTCTGATCTCTGATCTGTCCTCTGACATCTGACATCTGTCATCTGTCATCTGCTCACGCCAGTCTGGCGCGCAGCAGATCGTGAACATGGACAATGCCCACGGGCTTGCCGTCATCGGTGACGATCAGCGCGGTAATCTTCGATGAATTGAGGATCGCGAGGGCTTCTCCCGCCAGCTGGTCCGGCCGGACAGTTTTGGGCGCGGGTGTCATGACTTCATCCACATGCGCCTCCAGCAGGTCGGGGCGCATGTGCCGGCGCAGATCCCCGTCGGTGATGATGCCCGCAAGCTTGCCGTTCGCATCAATGATTCCGACACACCCGAAGCCTTTGGCGGACATCTCGACCACGGCACCCGCCATGGCGGTACCGAGCGCAACCAGTGGGACCGCGTCACCGGCATGCATGACATTGCCCACGAATTTGAGCATTGCGCCCAGACGACCGCCGGGATGCAGCTTGCCAAAATCGAGCGCGGTGAAGCCGCGACTTTCCAACAGGGCGATGGCGAGCGCATCGCCCAGCGCCGCCTGCATCAGCGTGGAAGTGGTCGGGGCAAGGTTGTGCGGGCAGGCCTCGCGCGCCGCCGGAAGGGCAAGCACGATATCCGCAGCAGCCGCAAGCGTGCTGTCCGCCGCAGCGGTCACCGCGATCAGAGCAATACGAAAACGGCGCGAGTAATCGATCAAGTCCCTGAGCTCGGCCGTTTCTCCCGACCACGAGAGCGCCATGATCACGTCTTCCGGCGTGATCATCCCGAGATCGCCATGGCTCGCTTCGCTGGGGTGCACGAAGAAGGCAGGCGTGCCGGTCGAGGCGAAGGTCGCTGCCACCTTGCGGGCGACATGGCCGGACTTGCCCATCCCGGTCACGATCAATCGTCCTTGCGCGCTGGCAATGAGCTCCACCGCATCCACGAACGGCCGCCCGAGCCCGTCGCGAATGCTGGCACAAAGGATGCTGATGCCGCCCGCCTCGGTGTCCAGCGTACGCAGTGCGGACGCGATCAGCTTGTGTGTGCGGGTTCCTCGGTCACTTCTGCGCGGGTTCGGCATGCGGAACTCAAAAGCTGCGGCAGAGCCAGTAGCACGATACAGCGCGCGAGACGACCTCGAGCCCGGCGACGCCGACCCCCGGTCAACCAGCCGTTAACCATATCCATTCTAGCTTCGTTAACCAACGCTCGGCGAGGCGACCCGCCAATGCCGGCGCGCGGGTTCTGCGCAACTGGGATGATCTTGCAGGTGCTGCTGGCGTGGGCGGGATATGCCAGGGGTCGTAAGCCGAGGATTGAAGGTGCCGCGCTGTTGTCGCCTTCTGCTCGCGGGCCGGCTCTTTGCCGGTACGCTTGTCCTGTCGCCCATTCTCCTGGGCGGGAACGCCTATGGACAGGAGCGGGGGCCGACAATCGATCCGGATACGGGCCTGCTCGCGCCCACCCTCGATGGCAATCCGCAACCGCGGCCGCGTTTTCGCCCGCGGCGGAGCGATAACGAAGACGAGGGCGCGCCCTCGTTTATGCGACCGGGCCCGCGCGCAACGCCGGCCAGCGGAGCCGGGTTGACCGGATTCAAGTCCAATGGCGGATTGCGCCCAGGTGCGGAGCCCAAGACGGGCACAGTCCCGACGGCACTCGTCACCCCTTCCGCTCCGGCCAAGTCCACCGCCAAGCGGAAAGTACGGGCAAAGCGAAAGCCGACCATCCTCGATCCGAAAGCGCCCGGCGCGGTCCCGGCAAGAGCCGATCCGACGCCATTGGCGCCGGATCGCGCCGGGGCCCTGGAGCCGCTCGCGCCCAAGCTGCTGCAACCGGCGGCAGGGCCGATACCCGCGCGTTTTCGCCAGTTTCGACCGGGTGCGCCGCCGGTCGACCCGGATGCTGAAATCATCACCGTCGCTTCCGTGCCGCCGGTATGGCGGCCAGTGACCGACCCCAAGCCGTTCGATCCGCTCGGCGTCCAGGTGGGCGCCTTCCTCTTCCAGCCAGGGATCGAATACTCGCGCGGCTATGACACCAATCCCGCGCGACTTGGACTGCAGCCGCTCTCCGGCTCCTGGTTCGATCTCTATGCGGCCGATCTGCTGGTTGCGTCCAATTGGGGCCGCCATGAGCTGACGGCAGCGCTGCGCGGATCGTACATGAGCTTCGACACCTCCCACCAGAACGACCGTCCCAACATCGACGGCAAAGTCAATGGGCGCAT
>Ga0306926_10000663_pt1 | contig 32654 bp, 30 predicted proteins | sample flu12Cox44000178_FD_203759 | JGI IMG/M metagenome (GOLD analysis project Ga0306926, IMG submission 203759) | Lab enrichment of tropical soil microbial communities from Luquillo Experimental Forest, Puerto Rico - flux8day.12C.oxic.44.000.178 (v2)... | ecosystem: Environmental > Terrestrial >...
AGCCGCTTTCGCCTGACGACATCAAGAAAAAACTGATCGAGATCTGCCGGCAGGAAAATAAACCCTACGGCTACCGGGTGGAGACGCTGGCGGGATATAGTCCGCGGCTTCTCTATCGCGTCTACGAAAAAGATGGGCGCGAAGAACTCGTCCGGGGGGCGGAATTCAACGAGTTGGATACCCGGGCGCTTCGCAACGATTTGATTGCTGTGGGCAACGATGCCCTGGCAAGCAACCGCGAAGGGCAGATTCCGATGACGGTTATCAGCCCGTCGATATTGTTTGATGAGATTGAAGTGAAGCGTACGGATGCGAAGAATGCCAAGCTTCCTGAATACCCGCCACCGGATTTGGTTCCGAGTCACTGAGAGATGGGGAAATCTCCCCTCCACAAAGCTGAATAAGTGACATCAAGACGGTCAAGTATCTTCAACCAGCAAATCGGATTTAGAGTCTTGTTCAGATATTGAGCGGCTAATTCCGATTACCCGTTGTATGCGAAGCATCTCGTAAATCATTCCACGCGCAGTATCAGGAAAGTACGAAACCGCGTTCCGGGCGCGAGCGTAAAGGCCTTTAGAGAATAGGAAAGCTGGTAGCCGGTTGGGGTTGCTCTTCGAGTTGAGCCAGTTCTTCTTGAAGGCGGGCCGCTTCGGCGCGATACTTTGCCGCCTCGGCATGGTACTTGGCGGCGGGGACGCTGCCGGCTGCATTGAAAAGCTTAGTGATGGCGTCGTTCTTGCCTTTGCCCGTATGCTCGAGTTGGTTGGCAAGATCGTCCTGGTTTTGAGCGTCGCCGTACAATCCAGCAATGCGCCGCTGAAGATCCTGAATGCTGGCCCACCGCTGGGCGCGCGCGATGGCAGTGTCGGTGACGGTGGTGTTGGCGGCGTCCCAATTTCCGGGGCCGCGAATCTCCAGCACATTTTTGAACGCGTCGAGATTGATGGCGCCGCGCCGATTGCCAAGATTGGCAGACATGCGGTACCAAGTCACGGCCCTCGCGTCGTCGGGCTTTACGCCCTGGCCGAACTGGTACATCCAACCAAGCTGATTTTCCGCGTTGCTGTTGCCGTGCGCCGCAGCTTCGACGAACCACGACATGGCCTTGGCATAATCGGTTTGCACGCCGAGGCCATTTTGAAATATGTAGCCGATGTTTTCCTCGGCGTCGTTGCTGCCATGTTCCGCAGCTTTGTAAAACCAGGCTAGGGCGTCGGTGTAATTCTTCGGCTGGCCCCATCCTTCTTCAGCAAAGAAGCCTAACTGGTTTTCAGCGTCGGAGTTTCCGTGTCCGGCTGCGCGCAGATACCAGGCATGCGCTTGAGCGTAGTCCTGCTTCATTCCATATCCGCACTGGTAAAAGTAGCCGATTTGTTTTTCTGCTTGCGGCAGATTTTGGTCGGCCGCTTTGCGGTACCAATCAAGGGCCTGTTTATAATCACGCTTGACGCCAACCCCATCCTCGAAGATGCCGCCCGCACTATATTGTCCCAGCGCATAGCCCTGCTTCGCTGCGGAACGGTAGTAGGCCACGGCCCGCTTATAGTCCCGCGGCACACCGAACTTGTGTTGGTACATGTAGCCCAGTTGATTTTGAGCCGGAGCAAAGCCCTGGTTCGCGGACTTCGTAAACCAGAGGAGCGCCTGAACGTAATCTTGAGTAACGCCGGCGCCACTAAAGTAGTCGTTCCCGAGGGCGAACTGCGCCTGTGCATCTCCCGCGACGGCGTACTCGCGATCAGAACAAAAGTTGTTGTGCGGCGGCGCCGTCGCATTGGTCGAAATTTGCAACGGTGCCTGCGCTCGCACCGCAGAAAGTGGTGCGAACACGAAGAAAGCAGCCACCGCGGCCTTTGTTAGAAGGCTCATGGACGCGCTCCGTGGACAAACTCCAGAGATAACAACTAAGAAGGATAGGAAAGGAACGGCGATCGCTACCCTGGTTCAACTCGCTCCGCCACCGCTTTTCCCACGCACCACAGTCAAATGCAACACCAACAGACTGGCAAGTGGAAGCGCGTAAAGCCATGGGCCACTAGTGCTAGAGGGGCAGAATGTGCCCAATATTGTATGTGCGGGCGGCCATTCAGGAAATCTCAGCAGCTCTATCTGCAGCAGGATGTTCGGTACTCAGCGGCGGGGCCACTCGAAACGGAGGCCGAAGCGGGCGGTGATCGGCAGGCCGAGCTGGGTGACGGGCGTCGCGGCGGTGGCGTATTTCACGTTGAAGAGATTTTCGGCGGCGGTGAAGAGTTCGACGCCGTGGCCGACTGAGCGCCAGGCCATGGCATCGAGAACGAAGAAGCGTCCGAGGGGAAACAGGTTCTGGTCGTCGTCAAACTGCTGTCCGACCATGCGTCCGTTCACAGAAATGTTGATGCGCGAGGGATTCAAGTAACGCCCTTGGAATGTAAGGACGTTGTGAGGGACTTGCGCCACCCACAATCCCACGAGCGAAGGCACAGCGTTGAAACTGCTGACCACTGCATCGACGTATTGATATCCCACCGACAAGCTGAGCGCTCGCGTGAAATGCGCGGTCGTGTCGATTTCGAATCCCGGCGCGCGCGTACGTCCCAGGTTTTGCCGCTGTCGCGTGATGAGTGCGGGCGTGGAGCTGATCGTGACGTTTGCAACTGGGTCGATGATTTCATTGAAGAAAAATGTTCCACGTGCCTCAAGCTTGTGCTGAAAGCCGTTTATAGCGACGCTGGCATCTCCGCCTGTAAGTTCTTCCGAACGAAGATTGGGGTTCGCATTCGTTAGGGTGTTGCCCTGGCGAAAGGAACGGTAGAGCTCGTTCAGTGTGGGAGCGCGAAACGCGCGGTAGATCGAAGCGTTCCACGACAAATTCGAGTTGATCTGATGCTGCAAAGTCAGGCGCGGGCTGAACGCGTCGTAGGTGTGGTCGGGGAAAACTGTATTCGATGGGCAGGCTCCCGCAATAGGCGTGCACAAGAAAAAAGCGTTCGTATTGCTCCAATGGTCGTAGCGAGCGCTGACGGAGAGTAACCAGCGTGGCGCCACCTGGATCAGGTCCTCGCCGAAAACCCCCACTGTGTTCTGGTGGCCGCCAGTAAACGTGTCCCTCAGGTTCTTGCCGGAATTGAAAATCACCTCGTTGCTGTGCCCGATTTCTTGGTGATCGTCCACGCCGGCTACCAGCGTTTGCCGCTTTCCCACGGCGCGGGACCACACTGCCGAGCCTCCGATTCCCTGGGAAGGAACTCCCTGCACGTCCGTGAGCGATTCGCTGTTTCGATCGGTCGCCACGGATGAGAAAGTCTGGTTGTACCGTTCTGCCTGTCCGTAGCCTCGAAGAGTCAACGATCCGGCAGCACCCAGATTGAGATTGGCGCCGAGTGCGCCTTCGCCGATGCGTGTGTTGTTAATCTGAACGGGAGTGCCATTGCTGCGCGTCTCATTAAAATACCAGCCGCGCGCGAAAATCAGGCTATCTTCACCGATCTTGCGGCCGACCATCAGATCAGCGGTCGCATCGGTGACGCCTGCCGGGATATCCACGCTGCCGCGCTGATCTTTGGGAATGAGCGTGTAGCCGTCGGTGTTGAAAACCTGCCCGCCGAACGTGGATTCCCACCCGTTTTTTTGCGCGCCTCCCCAAACGGAAAGCTCAGGAGAATTCTGGTTTCCGTAGGAAGTTTCCAGCGAGATGCCGGCAGGTTCAGAAGTGCGCGTAAGCACCTGGATCACTCCGCCGAGTGCGTCGCTGCCGTAGAGACTGGAGGATGCCTCCTGGGCAACCTCGATGTCGGAGATGGATTCGCGGGGCACGCGGTCCCAATAGACCCATGCACCGAACGGATCGTTAAGCGGAATTCCATCTTCGAGAACCAAAGCGCGGCTTGAGCCGCTAGCGCCGAGGCCGCGCAAGGACACGCCCTGCGCCGTGGGATTTGCGGTGCGGCTGCTGGAGCGGCGAAATAAGCTGAACCCGGGAATCTGGCGGAGCGTGTCGTCCAGGGTAAGCGCTGGAATCGCCTGAACTTCAACTCGCGTCAATTGAATATCGCTCAATGGGACGTCGCTGAGGAGCGTTTGGCTGCGCGTCGCGGTGACGATCACGCTCTGATTCACAGCCGAAGGAACCAACGTGATTTCGAGTCGAGCGATGTTATTTGTTCCCACGGTCCACGCCTTTTCTAAGGGATCGAAACCTCTCGCATTCACGCTAACCGTGCCGGAGACTCCGGGAACGTCTTGAAATGCAAATTCCCCAGAAGAATCCGTTGTGGTTGAGGTGGTGTACGATCCGCCGTGCAGCTCGACTTGCGCGCCGGCGATGGAAGCGCCGCTTGAATCTCGTACTCCGCCTTCCACTCGCAGGGTTTGGGCATGGGTCGTCGCAACCATCAAAAGGAGAAACACCATGGCGACCACGACCCGGGGCCAGATTCGCCCTCGAACCTGAGAGAGCGGCGAACGCAAACTCGAATTCGTAACCAGGCTGGTCACAAACGGGGCTGCGGTCCTCAGCGATTCAATGATTCAATGAGGTGCACATACTTGAGCATCCATTAAAGGTGAAGTAAGGGAGGAGTGCAAGAGTTGGTTGTGGGAGGCGTCCCGGATCCTTAAAGCACTCATTTTAAAGGTCAAAGGCGTCCAGGGGGAGCAGCTTGATTGACCCGTAACGAGGGCGGGGCCGAAGTTATACCGGCGTTGTGGTAGTCTCAAAGGAAGATATCCTTTTCAACCGAGGGAATTCGAATGGCATCGACCGCACCGGTCCGACGCAGCGATCGGGTTTCGCTAACCTTGCTATTGGACGCATCCGGCACAGATAGCCACGGCCGCGCGTTTACGGTCCCTACCCGCACTTTACAAATCAACCTAACCGGCGCGGTTGTCGTTCTCGACTGCGACCTAAACGCTGATCAGCAGCTTCACCTTAAGCGAAAATCGCCTGGCGAGTCGCATCGCGAGGTTGACGTCCGGATCGTGGGTCAGTTCGGCCGCGAAAAGGACGGGTTTTTGTACGGAATTGAGATTCTGCCGGGACAAAATGATTTGTGGGGAGTGGAGTTTCCGCCTATTGCGACGTCAGAGGAAGCCGTAGCGCGGATGCTCCTCGAATGCAGTTATTGCCGGGCCAGGGAAGTGGTCTATCTGAACGAGCTGGAGTTGCGCGGATTCGAAACAAATCGCGGGATTGCGCGGCATTGCAAGGCGTGCGGCGTCCCCAGCATCTGGGTTCAAGCGCCGCACGAGGATGAAAAGAAACTGACGCGAGCGCGGTCACGACGCGATCAGAAAGATACTTTGCCGGAAGGTGGAGAACAGAGGGAGCGGCAGCGGATGAGAATGAAGACACGCCTGACAGCTTGTATCCGCCAGGCGGGAGCGGACGATGAACTCGCGGTGTGCGAGGACATTTCGCCGATCGGGATGTGTTTTCGAAGCAAGCGAAGGTTCGATGCGGATGCGTCCATCGAGGTAGCGGTGCCCTACGCTCCCGATTCGGCGAATATTTTCTTGCCGGCGCGGATCATCTATTCAGAGGAGATGCCGAAGGCCGGATTGTTCCGGCACGGAACGGAATACCGGCGACGGACAGGTGCGAGAGGGCAATAGTTACGCAGATTAAGATTGGATGTAAGTCGGACCGGAGAAGTTGAGATTAGGCGAGGCCTGCAAGATAGGCGCGCGGCGCAAACGCCTTTTCGCCCACGAACTGACCGCCCAGAATACGCACCTTGCAGCCTTCGGTCGGGTTAGCGGCTTCTAGAATTTTTACTTTTGTTCCGCAGCTTACCAGCAGAAGTTTTTCGTCAGCGACCATCAGCGAAATTCCCAGATCGTCCTGCGCTGCTTCGCAAGAGCGCATTTCCTCCAGGATTTCCTCCGTAGCCGGCAGTAACACATAGTTTCGTCCTGTTTCATCGAAGATCGTGGCAACTTGCCCGATCCATGCGGGCGCCCGCGAGGCGTGAGGCTTTGTGCCGGCTGAGGGACGAGCAGGCGGGGAAAAATCTGTACCGTCAATCGTAGCGATGAACCTGTAACCGCGTCGCGGCAGGGTTTCGATATAGCGAGGCCGTTTATGCGAGTCGCAAAGAGCGCGACGAAGTGTTTGCATCGCGGCATTCACACCATGCTCGAAATCCACGAAGGTATCCTCAGGCCACAGCTTGGATTGAAGCTCCTTGCGAGTTAACAATTCGCCTGGCTGTTCGAGAAGCATGGCGAGGATTTGAAAGGGACGGCCGGCAAGGCGAATCTTATGGCCGTGCTTGCGCAACTCGCCCGTGCGCAGATCAACATGGTAGTCGCCGAAGCGGACTTGGCCTTGAAATGGACTTACATGCAGCATCGGCCGAACGGCTGGGAGGCGTAAGTCTACGACTAGTGATGCCGAAACACAAGAGAGCGAAACGATCAGGAACGCATAACTCGCTTAGTTTCAGCAACTAAAGGCTTTACCTCCGCTTTGCCGACAAATGAGCTCCGTTGCATTGAAGCAAAATGACGAGAGGGTTTAAAACTGCGTGCAGATCAAGGGACGAAACGATGAATTCGAAAACAAAGATTCGATGGAGAAAGGAGCTTGAAGATTACGACAGTGGTGAAGGGCTCGATTTTTGCAGCGGCGCTGGGACTAGCGTGCTTGCTGCCGGTAACAACGCATGCGCAGGCGGATGTCTCGCCCGACGTCTATGAGAACGTCAGCAACGAAACGATTGCGGCCCAGCAGCAGCTACTGGTAGCCAATAACGCAGAGCCATCGAAGTGCGCTGCAACGGCGAAACGATGAATATCCGCGCGCAGGAACTGACTGGCAACCCTGCGGCGAGCCATAGCGCGGTGCTGGTGCGGAAATCGCATGACGGACGCAGGCTCGAAGCCGTGTACGTGCAGCAGTTGAACCTGGTGTTTTACCTGGACACGAACACGGCGACACGGTCTGGGCAGATGGAGCGGCTGCCGATTTCGTAAGACTTAGAAGTGGAATTTTGCGCGGACAAGGAACGCCTCGCCGAACGAGCCCCGGGGAGGCGTTCGTGTTTCTGTGGGCGATAATTTAATAATTCAAGGACCGCGAAGAAATAGCTGTGAGGGACCCGTTTTACCGCCGATTAGAAAAATGCAAGTTGCTGATTTTAAAGTGCTTGAAAGGAGATTTAGTCGCGTTACCGTTCCTAGAGAACATTATACTCCGTCCCTTCTAGGCGATCAATATGCCGTCAGACGGCGACCGTCGAGCGCTCACGGGAGCGCCGCCGGTGGTAGTGCATGGAGATGTCGAGGTACACGTTGCCTGATGGCGTCTCGAAGCACAGGATCGTGGCTTCAGAGTCCTGCCCGGCGGCGGCGCACTGTTTCTCGGTGAGCACGGCGGGAGGAAACACTTTGAATTGGAAGCCCCGATCGTTGAGCTGCGTGACGGCGTTTCCGATCACCATGTTGGCGAGCTCACAGACGGCTTCGCGGACGATTGGCTGCGACGAATCGACTTCGTCTCCCGCCAGGTAGCTCGCAACCTGTGCGGCGGCTTGCGGATCCATATCGAGAATCACGCGACCTTGAATTTCTCCCTTGAAGTTGACGGAAGCGGCAAGGCCTTTACGGCGGTAGCCTTCTTCCTCCATCGTGAGGTCGACGATGCGCGGGGCCGTCTTCATCATTTCGGCAAGAACTGCGTCGAGCGAGCCGATGAAGGGCTGAATCAGGTCCATTCTCATCGATCTTTCTCTCCTCCGGCGTGAACGGGTGATGCGACGCCTTCATCATTGAGCACGTAGCGGATGATTTCGTAGAGCGCGTCCGGCTTTACCGGCTTTTGGACGAAGTGGCGCGCGCCTTTTTGAAGCGCGGCCAGGATGTTGTCCTGGTAGCCGACGGAAGAAACCATGACGATGCGCGCGTCGGGATGTCCCTGGACGATGCGCTCGACGGCCTCGATGCCTTCCATCTGAGGCATGGTGATGTCCATAAGGACGATGTCGGGATTGGTGCGAGAGTATTCGGTGATGGCGGTGCAGCCGTCACCGGCTTCGCCAGCGACCTGGCCGCCGAACGATTCGACCATCTTCGCAAGACTCTTGCGGGCGAAGACGGAGTCGTCAACGATGAGGTAGCGAGCAGCTTGGTTGTCCTTCTTGCGCGTTAGGGCTTCGAATTGTTTCATAACTATCTCCTTCGAGAAATCTCGCGATCGGCGGCTGGGGTGGCCGCGGAGTACTCCGGCAAGCATTTCGATTGCATCACACCGGCTAAATTTGAAAGGGAAACCACGCGATCGGCAAAGCCGCGTTCAATGGCAGCGCGAGGCATGCTATCGACGACGCACGTTTCCGGGCTCTGGGCGATCGTAATTCCGCCAGCGGAGTGGACAGCGGCCATGCCGGCAGCGCCATCGTCGCCCATGCCGGTCATCAAAATGGCCAGGGAATTATTTCTAAATTCTTGAGCGACCGACTGGAACAAGACATCGACCGAAGGCCGGTGGCCGTTGACGCGAGGCGCATCCACGAGAATTGCGATGTTGCCGTGTTCCATCTGGCGCACTTTCATGTGCCGGTTGCCGGGACAAATGAGCGCGCGGCCGGCGAGCAAGAGATCGCCGGACTGCGCTTCCTTTACTTCGATGGCGGAGGATTCATCGAGCCGTTGAGCGAACATTTGGGTGAAACCTTCGGGCATATGTTGCACGACGAGAAGGCAGCCGGGAAAATCCTCCGGCAGCTGAGAAAAAAGATATTGGAGGGCGTTGGGACCGCCGGTAGAAACGCCAATAGCAACGATGCGGGAAGGCCAATGAGGCATTGACGAGCGGCCCGATTCTTTTCGTCTTGATGAAGGAATCGTGATGATCATCTTGGGGGCGCCGGATGCCGCGGCGACTTTGATCTTGATGGCGAGTTCGGCGGCGATCTGATCGATGCGGCCTGCCGCGGCGTCCTGAGGCTTGGCGACAAAATCAAATGCGCCGAGAGCGAGAGCTTTTAGCGTGAGAGTGGCGCCGCGATCTGTTTGCGAGCTGACGACGATCACGGGAACCCGGTGTTTGCGTGTGATCTGGCGAAGCATCTCGATACCGTCCATGCGGGGCATGTCCAGATCGAGCGTCACGACGTTCGGATGAAGCTCGGTGATTTTTTTCAGGCCGAGCTCGCCGTCCATCGCCGTGCCGACCACTTCAATCGAAGGATCGTGCATAAGCGCCTGGGGGATCAGCTTGCGCATGAGCGCGGAATCGTCAACAACGAGGACGCGAATTCGTTCGCTCATGCCGTGGCTCCCACCGCCGGAATTCGCGAAAGGTGCGCAATCACCGCGGGAACGTTGAGAATCAGTACAACTGTGCCATCACCAATTATGGACGCTCCGCTGACAAGCGCAGAAGTGACAAGACGATCTTCGAGCGCTTTGATGACCAGCTCTTCTTCACCCATCAGGCTGTCGACGATGAGGCCAAATTTACGATTGCCCGCACCGATGACGACGACGAAGACGCGCTTGGAGCGCTCGGCCCTGGGTTTCGACTCGAGGCGTTCGAGACGAACGAGGGTGAGAACCTGCTCGCGCAACTGAAAGACTTCGTGCTCGTCGACGTGGTGGATTTCATCGTCGGCAATCCGGGTGATTTCAACCACGGAAGTGATCGGAACGGCGTAGAGGCGCCCGGTCACGCGAAACAGAAGTGCCTGGATGCTGGCGAGAGTCAACGGGACCAGCAGGCGGAATGTGGTTCCTTTGCCGGGCTCGCTTTCGAGCTCAATTGCGCCTTTCAATTTGGAAAGAGCGCCCTGCACCACGTCGAGCCCCACGCCTCGGCCGGAAATTTCTGTGACGTGATCGGCTGTGCTGAGCCCGGGCGTGAAAATGAGGTGAAGCACCTCGGAATCAGTGAGCCTGGACGCCACTTCCCGCGTAAGGATGCCGCGCTCGATCGTGCGATCGACGATTTTCTGGCGATTGAGTCCCCGCCCATCATCTGAAACTTCAATGACTACCTGATCGCCTTCATGGTAGGAATCGAGGCGGATCGAGCCGCGCGCGGGTTTTCCGGCAGTCAGGCGCTCAGCGGCGGATTCAATGCCGTGGTCCGCAGCGTTTCGAACCAGGTGAGCCAGCGGTTCGGCCAGCACGTCAAGGATGCTCTTGTCGAGATCCGTGTTCTGCCCCGACACTTCCAGTGCGATGTCCTTGTTCTGCTGCTTGGCCACATCGCGGACGATTCGAGGGAAGCGGCGGAAAAGCTGGTCAACGGGAACCATGCGGATTTTCATTACGGATTTTTGAAGCTCGCCAAGCACGCGCGATTGGAAGGCCAGCGCATCGGAGAATTTTCCGCGCAACGGATCTTTCGAATGGCTGCGCTCGAATTCGTTGATGGTGCGCTGCAACATCGATTTGCCAATAATCAATTCGCCGACCAGGTTCATAACCGTTTCGATACGCGTGGCGTCCACGCGTAGAGAATTCTCAGCTGCGTGCGAAATACCCCCCGGCGCGCTGCCGGCATGCGTGTCGTCCAAATGTCCGGGTGCTACATGTTCGGAGCCGCTTACTCCAGCAGAGATTGCAGCGGCTTCGGATTCAAGAAGTATGTCTAGAAGGTCACGCGGCTTCGTCTGCTGTTCCGCAATCTCGTGGATGGAAATGCGCGCGACGACAGATGGCACCTGGCAGCGTTTCCGAATCCAGTCGGCAGACTTTGGTGTTGAGAGAGCTGCCTCGATGACGCCGGATTGTTGCAGGTCTGCCGCCTTCTCGGGACGCTGGGCGAGTACTTTCCCGGCTCCTTCCAGCGCCTTGCGAACCAACTCGAACGCAGCGGCAGGCAGCGATTCAGAATCGAGATACAGGGCGACGTTGTAGATGTGGTCGCCACGACGGAGCGCTTCCGCGATCATCAGGAGCTCATACTCGGTCCATTCAAATGTGGCTTCGCGGGCAACCTGTTTCGGCTGCACGACGGGCTTTGTAAGCAGGCGCTGAATGTGCTCGCGCAGCGCGCCACCCGCCGGGGGCTGCAGATCATTGCGGTAGGCAGCCAGCATCTCGTGGAACGTGTCAGCCGCGGCGAGCACCACTTCCGGAATCAACCCGGCATGCTGTTGAGCAAGCTCAGGGGTGAGCACATCTTCGAGTTCATGAGCGAGTTCGCTCAGTTCACGGAATCCGCAAGCAGCCGAATCGCCTTTGAGAGTGTGAACAGCGCGACGAACACTGCGGAGGTGTTCCTTGTCACCCGGATGGTCTTCCAGCGCGAGTCCGGCCTCATTCATGGCCTGGAGAATTTCCGCGGCGCTCTCAAAGAAGAGATCGCGGAGTTCCGCAGCACGCTCGTCGGGGAAAAATGTCACTGGGCACCCTCGACGCTTTGGTAGACCGTAGCGTTGTTCTGATGAATCATGTGAAATGATTTTGTCAGGCCGAAAAGACTCTCCGCGTGGCCGACGAACAGATATCCCTCGGAGTTCAAGCAGCGGTGGAATTTTTCAACGAGACGCTTCTGCTCGGCTTCATCAAAGTAAATCATCACGTTCCGGCAGAAGATCACATCGTTGCGCTGAGGCAAATACTCGGCCTTCAGATTGTGAAAGTCGAACTGCACCAAATTCTTAAGCGCGGTCTTAACCACGTATTTGTCGGCAACTTTATCGAAATAGCGAAGGCGGCAGGTGTAATCCACGGTTTCCATCTGTGCTTCGGTGTAAATGCCCTGCTGCGCCGTGAGCAGGGCGGAGTAATTGATGTCCGAAGCAAGAATCTCCACTTTCCATGGCGGCGGAATCAAAGGTTTGGGAGTGGGCATCTCGAAGGGCAAGGGATTACGCAGGTAGTAGTAGGCGAGAGCGTCGCAGACGAGGATCGCGAGCGTGTAAGGTTCCTGCCCCGTTGAGCAGCCGGCGCTCCAAATCCGAAGCGCCCAATCCCGGCGCCCCTGCTTGCGTTTCAGAATTTCTTCGAGCACGACTTTTTGGAAGAGGTCGAGTTGTGGGCGGATGCGAAAGAAGCTCGTCTCATTGACGGTGAGGTTCTCAAGAAGAGCCGTGAGCTCCTGCTTTCCTTCGCGGCTGGTGAGCAAGCGGTAGTAGCTATAGAACGAATCCATCTGGCAGGCCTTCAGGCGGCGCTGCAGGCGATCGCGTAGAAAATGGGTGCGGCGCTCATCGAAGTACATGCCGCATTCCTGATAGACGAGAGTCTGCAGGAGCTTGAGCTCAGGATCCGTGAGTGGAACTTCCGTAGTGAGTGTGGGCATTCGCTCCTCGTCGAAATTGCCTTAGCGATCGACGACTAATTGCGTGTGGTGCTGCCAACCGGAACAGCGGCAGGTTCAGAGAATTCCTCCAGCCGCCGCAATTCCCCGCGCTGCAAGATTTTGTTGAGGTCGAGCAGAATCACGAGGCGGCCCTTCAATTTTCCGACGCCCGTGATGTAGTCGAGCTCACCTTCCTGAAAAACCGAATGAGGCGCTTCAATTTCCGAAGGCGCAATGCGCAGAACCTCGGAAGCGGAATTCACCATCAGGCCGATGCGGCGCCCTTCCATCTCGACGACGACGACCCGATTTTTCTTGCTGGGCTCCGTAAGCTTTTCGTTGAAACGCTTGCGCAGGTCTATCACGGGAATGATCCGGCCGCGGAGGTTGATGACGCCTTCAATGTAATCGGGAGCGTTGGGCACGGAGGTGATTTCCGGCACGCGCACAATCTCGCGAACGATGGAGATGGGCAGGCCGAAGGTCTCACGGCCAATCCGAAATCCGACGACCTGTATTTCCTTGTCCATAGTTTTCCCGCCGCTCAGGTGCGAGCCATCTCCGCATATTCGCGTGCGCCGCTGTGGCGCTCCGAGGCTCGTGCGGACCGCCGAGGGGGGAACCGGCGACTGTCAGAATGGCCATCATCTATAACGAACCGGTCCATGGAATCGAGGAGATTGCGGGAAAGCTTGGACATCTGATCGGCGGCTGCGGCAAGTTCCGTGGAACTCGAAGTGGATTGCTGCACGAGTTCCCGCATTTTTTCCATGGCGCGGACGACGCCCTGCGCGCCGGACGCCTGTTCCTCGACGGAAGAAGTGATCTCCTGAGTGATTTCCGTGAGGCGGTTGGTGGCCTTGGCGATTTGCGAAGAACCGCTTGACTGCTCGGTGGTGGCCGCGCCAATTTCCTGCGAGAACTTGTAGACTTCGGAAACCACGGCTGAAATCTTCTCGAGCGCGCCGCTCAGCTCCTTATTAAGAACCAACCCCTCCTGGACCATGGAGGTGCTCTTTTCCATGTTGTCCACGGCTTCGCGAGCTTCCTTTTGAATACCTTCGATGAGTTCGGAGATTTCTTTTGTGGACTGAGTGGATTTCTCAGCGAGCTTGCGAACTTCTTCCGCGACGACCGCGAAACCCAAGCCATGCTCACCGGCGCGAGCCGCTTCAATCGCAGCGTTGAGCGCGAGAAGGTTGGTCTGCTCCGCGAGGTCGTCAATCACTTCGATGATTTTGCCGATGTCGTCCGCACGGCGGCCGAGCACGTCGATAATTTCCGCCGAGGATTGGATTGCGTGACTCGTGCGGTTCAAGCCCGCCGTTGCTTTTTCCATGGTGACCATGCCCGTCTGGACTTCATCGCGCGAGCGGTGCGAAATATCCACGAGCAATTTCGCGGTGTCCGCAACTCGCTGGATAGAGGTGACCATCTGGTTGATGGATGCGGAAGTTTCTGCGACGCTTGAACCCTGCACCTGCGTGTTCTTGACGACGTTCTGTACGTTGATGCTCATTTCGTGCATCGTGCTGGTGACTTCATCGATCGCCGACGCGGCTTGTACACTCACTTTCGCCGATTCATCCGACGCGCTGGCCATTTGTCCTGCGCCGCTGGCAACCTGAGCCGCGCTATCGCGCACCTGGCGGACGAGGTCGCGAAGACCCTGCGTCATGCGGGCGAACGCTTTGGCCATCGTGTCCTGCTGAGAGCGCGGCATCACGCTGACGGAGAGTTGACCTTCCGCGATAGCAGCCGAGACGTCGGCCATCTCTTTGAGGTGGACAATCATCTTGTTGAAATTGTTGGCAAGCATGCCTACTTCGTCGGCGCGATGGATATCAATGGATTGTTCGAGATCGCCGGTTTCGCCGATCCGTTGAGCGACTTCAATCAGTTGATTCACGGGTTCGCGAATCGTTTTGGCGGTGAAGAAAGCGATGCAGACTCCAAGGAGAATCGCAACCAGCGTACCGGCAGTTGTGATGATGGTGCTCAGAGTCGTTGCTGATGCGGCGGAGGCGTTGGAATCCTGGAGCGTCTTGCGGACACCTGTGCTTGCGTCGTTGAGGACGCTGGCCGATTTCGTCGTCCACGAGGCCGGATCGTGCTGCAGGTAATAAATTTGAAGATCGGAGACGGTGGCATCGCCGGCGTCCACTTGATGGCGCTTCGCGATCATTTGTTTGGCGAAATTCTCGGCCCAGTTGTGTTCGTTCTCCTCGACCTGCCCGAAGGCGGCCCGAAGATTCGAGTCGTTGCCTTTTCCCTCGCCGTCTTTCAAAAGGCCGAGCAGATTGGAAATTCCCTTGTTCGTTTTCTCCTCGTCGCGCAAGTCGCCGCTTAAGAGATAGTTTTCGAGAAAGAGGCGATTTTCCATCATCTGAAAACGCACATTCTCGATGATTTCTACATCGCTCAGCGTGGCCGCTGCGGCCGAGCGCGCGGCGTGCTCGCGCACCACCGTGAACATGTTGACCACGAAGAGTGCCAGCATAATCGCCAGAATGGCGCCGAATCCGAAATAGAGCTTTCTGCGGATCGTCATGACTTACGCCTCCACTGCATGCCCATCGGTGCGTTCTCCCCCCACCGGAGAAGCGCCCGTGCCGTCTAATTGAAATCGAATTCGATGATCTCGCTGCTTTCTTTGGGAGCTGCCTCAAAGCGCCACTTCTTGATCGCGTCCAACGCAGAACCGACCAGCAGCGGGCTGCCCCCAACTACCTTCGTGCTGGTTACCCGGCCATCGGGCGAGATAGTCGCCTCGATTTTGACCTTACCTGTGACGTTCATTTGCTTTGCGAGGGCTGGAAAATCTGGGACGACCCTGGTTTTGACCTTGCGCTTGGCCGTGTCGGCGGGAGTGTTTTGCGCCAAAGCCTTCGGAACCAGGAGCGCAGATGTCGACAAGACCAGAGCGAGGACCAAAGCGCTTGAACAAACCCTTAGTTTCACGCTGACCCCCTACCCGGGGCAGACAAAGCCCCAGTAATAGAAATTGCAATGGGGATGCCATGTAAGTAGATGTCTTTCTGCAGGCACGGTAACAGGCAAAGAACAAATTAAGGAGCCTGTAATCAATAGCATAGAAATAAGTGGAATGCCTTGAGTGCAGTTTGATTGGCCGGGCAATCGTCTCAGCTGGTAGAAGAAACGCTTACTCTAGTCTCAGAATGCGACAGTCTCAGATTGCACCTTTCGGCAACACCAAACGCGACCTGCCTTGACTCAAATTGAGATTAGAAAGTAACGTCATTGCGCAACAGAACGCGCAGCCCCTCAAACTTCATGCGTGCATTGCGACGAACACGGGATGTGTCTTCTGACCTTGACGGCTCCCTGGAGAGCCTGCTGAGCCAGTTCTCCGCCACGACTCTCGAACTAAATCCATCGCTAGGGACTTCGGAGTTTGCGCGACGCCTAACAGAGCGGACGGCGCAAATGCTGGGAGCACGGGCAGCGGTGCTTGCCGTAGTGCGGGATTCGGAATGGTCGATCGCAGGCTTGAGCGGTCCAGCCCAGCGCTGGGATGCGAAGATTCAGCAGCTTTTAGCGACCGCCTTGGCGGGGCAGGCGACGGTACCTGCATCGGAATTGCGCTCAGGCGCTGCGGCGGTGCTCTTTGGTCGGGCGGTGGCAGATGCGTTGGGCTGGCATGAGGCAGTGCTCGCGCCGCTGCGGGGAAGCGAAAACGAACTACTTGGCGTGCTTTGCCTGGTGGATTTACGCGGGATGACGGAGATGGACAGGCAGCTCCTGGGGGCGCTCGTGGGACACGCCTCGGTCGCACTTGAAAATGTGCGGCTGTTTTCGCGGATTGAGCGGTCGCGGAAACAGTGGGTGGAGGATTTCGACGCGATCTCGGACCTCATCATCGTGCACGACGCGGACAACCGAGTGCTGCGGCTGAATCGCGCGCTGGCGGATCTGTTGAAGGTAAAGCCAGCCGAGGCGGTAGGCCGGGATATGGGAAGGCTCGAACTACTAGGGTCGAGCATACAGGCAGGGCGCTGCCCCTTCTGCCGGAACCCCACTGCCCTGCACGAGGAGTCTATTTTTCCGGTGTCCGACCGGTCCTACCTGGTGTCTGCATCGCGTATTCATAGCGGGCACAACAACGACCTTCGTACGATTCATGTGGCGAAAGACATCAGTGACCGTCGCGAGGCGGAGCGGCGATACCGTCGCGAGCGCGATTTCAACAAGAACATCCTCAACAACACGCAAAGCATGATTCTGGTGCTGGATACGGCTGGATTGATTAGCTATGCGAACCGCCGCTGTTTTGAGGCGGGATATCAACAGTCGGATCTGTTGGGGCATTCGCTCACCGACATTGTGGCGCTGTCGCGAAGGTCTGTGCTTAAGGAGATGCTAGAGCGGGCCCTGCATGGGACTGCGGTGGACAATCTCGAAATGCCGGTGGTGCGGGGGAACAGAACCGCTGGACAGTTTTCGATCAGCTTGAGTCCGATGCGGGACGAGCAGGGCGACATCAATAGCATCGTTGTGGTGATGACGGACGTGACTGAGGCCGCAGATTTGCAGTCGAAACTGATGCACACGGAAAAAATGGCGGCGCTGGGCCAGCTCGTTTCCGGTGTGGCGCATGAGGTGAACAATCCTTTGGCGGCCATCGTCGGTTTCACAGATTTGCTGCTTGAAAATCCGCAAGTTCCCGAGACGGCAAAAGAAGAGCTTCGCGTGGTTCTTCAAGAGGCGCAGCGCACTCGGGTGATCGTTCAAAACTTGCTTAGCTTTGCGAGGCAGATGCCGGCACAGCGTGAACCCGTACAGGTGAACAACGTTCTGCGCCAAACGCTCAAGCTTCGCGCATACGACTTTTCGAATCACGGCGTAGAGCTCGTCGAACAGTATGAAGAGGACTTGCCAGTGGTTGTGGGGGATCCGCACCAACTGCAGCAGGTGTTTCTCAACATCTTGAACAACGCCTATGACGCGATTCAGGAGACGCGGCGGCCGGGGAGAATCGAAGTGTTGACGACGCAGCGAGCGAACGAGCTCGAAGTGCTGATCCGCGACAATGGGCCGGGGATTCTGCAGCCGGAGCGGATTTTTGATCCGTTCTTCACGACGAAGGAAGTGGGTAAGGGCACGGGACTTGGCCTGAGCATCTGTTACGGGATCGTGCGGGCGCACCGGGGAGAAATCACGGCTCGCAATAATCAAGACGGCGTGGGGTGCACGTTCATTGTGCGGCTGCCTGTGGGGACGCACACCGCAGAACTGGGCGTCGCAAAGGCCGGCCAATGATGATTACGAGCGGGACTGCTGCCGTGGCGCGCGGGCGAATCCTGGTGATCGAGGATGAGCCGTCCGTGGCGGCGTTCTTGCGAATCGCACTCGAGCGGCGAGGGTATCAAGTCGTGGCATCCGCTTCGGCCGTGGAAGGATTGCAGCTTCTGGCTGCGGGCGATTTTCGTGGCGTGATTTCGGATTTTCGCACGCCCGGAGGTATTACGGGAGTCGATGTCCACGACTGGCTCGAGCGTCACCGGCCTGAACTAGCCTCACGAATCATTTTCATTACGGGCGACACTGCGAGCGACGAAACGATTGCTCTGCTTGCGCAAGCCGGCACTCCTTGCGTTGAAAAGCCCTTCCGAGTCCATAAACTAATGGCTGCGGTAGAAAAAACAATCGGGAAACCATGACGAACGAGCAGAAAATCCGTTTTGTGATTGTGGACGATGAGCAAAGCATCCGCCGGCTGTGCATGACCGTGGGCCAAGGTCTGGGGTTTGAATGTGCGGAGGCGGAGACCGCCGAGGCGGCACTCGAGTCGCTGGAAGCCGCGATGCCCGACATTATCGTCACCGACTTAAAGCTGCCCAATCTCACAGGTGTCGAGTTGCTTCGGAAAATTAAAGAGCAGCTGCCGCGCACGGAAGTGGCGATCATGACGGGGCACGGCTCGATTGAATCAGCAGTGGAAGCGATGCGGCAAGGCGCGTACGACTACATCGAAAAGCCATTTCGCGTGGAGAAGCTGAGGCAATTGCTACAAAGGATGGCGGAGAAGGTTCGGCTGGTTAACGAGAATCAGTTCCTGCGGGAGCGAGTGAACACCGAGACGGAACTCGACGGAATTACCGGAAGCTCCACCAAAATTCAAGACGTGATGCGAATGGTTTCGCGGCTGAAGGATACGCGCACACCGGTGCTGATCACCGGAGAAAGCGGCACAGGAAAAGAACTGGTTGCCCGCGCGATGCATTATCGCGGGCCGCTAGCGCAGATGCCGTTCATTGCCGTTGATTGCGGTTCGCTCGTGCCGACGCTTATGGAGAGCGAGCTCTTTGGGCACGAGAAGGGATCCTTTACTGGTGCGTTGAAATCAAAACCCGGATTATTTCACGCGGCGAATGGCGGCACGATTTTTCTCGATGAAATCGGTGAATTGCCGCTCGAGATGCAGGCGAAGCTCCTGAGGGTCTTGCAAGAAAAGGAAGTCCGGCCGGTGGGAAGCAACGAAAAAAATCCAGTGGATGTGCGTGTGATTGCCGCCACAAACCGCGATTTGGAAGCGGCCTACCGCGCGGGAACGTTTCGGAAAGATCTTTACTTCCGTCTGAACGTGGTCACAGTTCACCTTCCCGCCTTGCGTGAGCGCCGTTCGGATATTCCACAGCTGGTGCACTGCTTTCTCGACCGGTATGCTCCCGGGGAGAACATTCAGATTGCGCCTGCTGCGATGAAGAGTTTTCTGCAATATGAGTGGCCTGGAAATGTTCGAGAGCTTGAGAACTGTATTGCGCGAGCGATTGCACTCGGTGACCACCACATGATTGACGTGAACGATCTGCCGCCCGCCATTGGCAAGGCTGATGAAAGTACTGGTCCAGGTGGCGATTCATCCGCACTTTCCACCACCGCACTCGCAGATCTCGAGCGAATGACGATCCTTCGTGTTTTCGAGCAAGCAGGAGGGGATAAGTTGCTTGCCGGAAAAATGTTGGGAATCAGTCGAGCAACCCTCTATCGCAAGCTGAAGCGGTATCAGATCCCATCGCGTTCCGGTTCGAAACTACCCGTCGAAATTGTAACCGTAAAATAAAATCGGTTTCCCGTTTCCTCGCACGCGGGCGCCGCTGGCTCAAAGAATATCGATTCATGTGAGACGGCCTGTGTCAGGGTGAGACGACTCATTAAACGTCCGTCTTTCAAGCCTCTAATTCTAAGAGGCTTAGCGAAGCCGAAACCGAAAATCTTTGGTCGCGCACTTGCAATCATCCTTTCGGGCAATTTTCGCTTGTCTGGGTGTCTAGTAAGTGTGGTAGCTCACTCGGCCCCGAGAATTGATGGGAGGTTCAGTGTCACACGAAACGGTGGTTGAGCCGATTGCAGTAGCAAAAACATGTGTCGAGAAATTGGCTCGACTGTTCCCGAGTGCCTCGCCGGTGCGATTGCCAGTGCAGGTGATAGCACTCGGGAACGGGCAAAAGCATCTGGAGGAGTCTACGATAATTGAGTTCGGGACGGCGCACGAAGTGTTGTTTGCTTCAACGTTGCCGCTCGAATTCGAGGATCGAGTACGAATTCTAAATTCCGATGGTTCGCTCGACGCGGGCGCGAAAGTAGTTGCGGTGCGCTATCACGATGGCCGGAAAGCGGTGGCGACCCGCTTCATAGACGAAGTCGGAAACTGGATTATCAAGCCATGACGCCAAAAACGCCCAGCACGATCACTGACACTGAAGGCACGCATTGCCCGGGCAGCGGCGCTCCCGCGGAGGTCGCCGCGCGATGGACTGAGGCGCGGCTTGCGTATCCACTGTATGCGGCGCTCGCAACGCAATTTGAGCTTGCGCAGGCTCCTTATCCTGCCGGTGAACTGCCACCTGCGCGACCAACGCGAGACGTGTTCGATCGCGACCTGCAATGGTTCGATGCAATCGATGAAAAGGTCCGCGCCTTCCAGATCCGTCAGCTGCCTCCTGAAGTTCTGAATGCCAGCGAAGAAGCGCTAAGAGCGTTTATTCAGCGTCTCCTAAAGCGGCCGGGAAAGACAAATGCGGATCGCGACAAGATCGATTTGCTGCTGGTGCAGTATTTCGCGCTGTGTGCACCCGAAGCACTCTATCGCGACGAAATAAAATTGGCCGACGTCGCTCGCGTTCTGCAGCCAGTCCTAATCGAAGCCGATGCGTCAAGTCTTGATTGGTGCGAACCTCTCGAACAGATTCTAAGAACGCTGGAAGATTGCCACAGCCTTCGCGACATGATGGAGCACGGCCTGCTCGAACAGGGCCGTCTGCTGAAGGATTCCGCCGGCGACATGTTCTACGATCCGGCGGCCCTGGTGGCGTTTTGCCGGTTTAATTTCTCCCTGCGCCGCTCATTTATTCGCATGCTACACGCAGATCTGAACGCGGTAAAAACCGCCGTAGACGTACTCGAATCGGCGGGAGTGAAAAGCGTGGATTGTCGCCGGGCCGGCTTTTCAGCGGCGGAGACCACTGCACGGCTTCGATACTACTCGGAAAACTGGCGGCAGCCGTTCCATAAGGACTACACAGAGAGCTCCGTCAGCCGCGCATTCGAGCAGTTGCTAGCTCTGCGGGCCGACCTGGAAGAAGCGGTGGCCAGAACGCACGACGGTTCAAATCAGTCTGTTGGTTCCGTAACTCCGTCGAAAACCTCTGCAAAGCCAGACTTAGCCGCGCCTAGCAAGGGGGGTGAAATTGACGCCAGGTTGACACCCAGAGGGCCATCGCCGCATACGTCACTGGATCTTGCCGGTATCGGTGAACCTGCGCCCGTACGCTCAGCGCTGACTCCAGATTCCGCTCCGAGCAAGCCTGCAAAATCGGCGTCTGAAACCAACGTTCCGCCCACCGACGCAGCTGAAGTGGAGAAGTGTCTCGAAGCGATTTGGGAACAACTTATTGCGGCGCCGCCGTCGCGCGGCCGTTCGATGTCAACGGTGATCTTGCAGGATACCAAGGTATTGCTTTCTTCCTGGGAAGTTGCCGCGTTCGTGGCGCAGGGAGACCAGGAGGCCGAGGATTTGCGGCGAGCAGTTGTCGCGCGCGCTCTTCTGTCCGTGGCGATGGATCGCCGAAAGCGATCCGGCGAGGAAAACGCGCTTGCATCGGCTTTGCTGCACGCCCGGGGCGAAGTTTCCTACTTCCAGGGCCGCGTGGAACTGGCAAAACGCTCAAAGAACACGGAAGCAGCCGTTAACTTGGGAATCAGCACGAAGAGATTGCTGTCGACGATCGAGGAAGCAGAAAAACTCTAGCCTTGAGCAAGGGGGTAGGCGTTTCTTGAGCCAAGCCAGCGTACTGATCGTCTCGGACGACACCGAATTCGCTCGCACAGCCGCTGCTCGCTGGCAGGCGGAAGCCCACGCCCCCGAGATTACGCTTGTAACAAGCGATCTATGGCAGGCTTCTAGCGGAACCGGTTATGACCTCATAATCGTAGGACCGGTCCGGCACCGGAAGCCCGCGTCCATACTCTCTTCTTTTGAAGCAACTTCCTCTACGGCAGTGGTTTGTATTCCTGAAGATGAAAATGAGCTCGCCAGCTTGCGCAAGTGCCGCTCTCAGCCGCTGTTGATATCCAAGCGCGACGGATGGATGGAGACTCTGATCTTGCTCTCAGGCGAAGTGCTACGTCGAGTGAACGCACTCAATCGCGCGCAACGTGCGGAGCGAACCGCGCTCGAAGCACAACGGCATGCCGTGCTGGGCCGATACATGATCGAAATGCGGCCAGGAATAAACAATGCTCTCACTTCCGCGATAGGCAATGCCGACTTGCTGTTGCTCGAACCGGGCCAGCTTTCGCCCGAATGCCGGGACCAGATCCGCACGATCCATGCGATGGCTCTGCGCTTAAACGAGGTGATGCAGCGATTCTCATCCCTGGCAGCTGAACTGCGCGCGGGTGAGAAAGAGTCTCAGGCTGAGACGAACCTAGTTGCGCAGGGGCATGCTGGGCGGCAATGAGATTGCGCTTTGGTAACGTAAGCCCTGAAAACTAAAGCATTTGCGCTCCGTTCGCAGAATGCGAAGCGGCCGGGGAACGTGGCGTTCAAGTTGCAATTGTTCTAGCGGGAGTACTCCGTGGAGGTGCGTACGTGCTGAAGAAGGTATTGGTAGTGGACGACTCGCAGGCGGAAATCAGCTTAATGCAGTCGTTCCTGCAGCAAGGGGGCTTCCACTCGGTGGGGATTTCCGATCCCACAAAAATCGAGGAAACAATCGAGGAAGAGAGACCCAGCGTGATCCTTCTCGACGTGGTCATGCCACAACGAAATGGTTTCCAGGCGTGTCGAGATCTGAAGAGCGCCGGGCCCTACTCGCAAATTCCCGTGATTCTCGTGACGTCAAAGACGACCCCGAGCGACCGCTACTGGGGGGAGCAACAGGGCGCGAACGGTTATGTGGCGAAGCCGTTCACGCCGGAAGAACTAATCAGCGCGGTGAAAAGGTTTGCTTGATGGCCGGTAAGCCAGAAGAGGTAAGGGAAAACGCAGGGCTGCCACTCGAGCTCGTTGGGGGAGAGTTTCTCGAGAGCGAAACGCTTTCTGAGGAACGGCTGCCCGAGCGGCAGTACTGTGTTTTCCGCGCCGGCCGCGAGCGCTTTTGCCTTTCGGTGCTCGAAGTGGAAGAAGTGGTGGATTGGCCGATCGTAACGCGGATTCCGCTGACGCCCGCTTTCTTGATGGGAGTTTTCAATCTGCGGGGAACAATCGTGCCGCTGGTGGATATTGCGTTTACGGAAGGACGGCGGCCGGGTCTGCTGCCGAAGCATGTGGTTGTGGCGGCGCTCAAGGGCGAAGGGCAGCGCGAAGATTTGAGAGTTGGAATCGCGTCCGACGAAGTGATTGGGACTTACTCGGCCACGGAAGAGGCGCTCCTCGACCAGGCGCCGACAGATGTGCCGCACTGCCGCGGGATGTTGCGGCACGATGACCGGCTGGCGCTGGTCGTTGATTTGCGCCGCTTGACAGACGTGTTTCCGGTTCCTGTGATTTAAAGGCGCGAGGGGTCGCGCAAGTTTTAGGTGCTTGGGAGGAAGTCATGAAAGCTCGTTTGAGTTCCACAGTGTGGCTGCTGGTGTTGTGGATCAGCGCCGCCGTATTCGGTGTCTTGGGGCTCGCCTACTACGCGGGCATGCATTCGGTGGCGCAATCGGCGGATGCCGCGTCATCGAGCGGAAACTCAAGTGCCGCGCTGGTTGGCGCAGGCGCACTCGCGATCCTTGCGAGCATCTCCGTAGTTTGGGTGCTCAGCAAGCGCGTGCTGAAGCCCGTGGACGAGCTTGCAAAATTTTCCGAGCGAATTGTCGCGGGCGACGTGCGGGCGCGGGCGGAGATTGAGTCCGGTGACGAGTTTGAGTTCATAGCAGAGAACTTCAATCGCAGCGCGGCGAAAGTTGCACACGCCATCACGAATCAGCAGGCGCAGGAATCCCTTCAGCGCAGCATCACCGACCTCTTGAATACGATCAAAGAGGTGGCTCGCGGCGATTTGACGATTCGCGGAAAAGTCACAAACGATGCGCTGGGTAATGTAGTGGACTCCGTGAATTTCATGCTCGATAACTTTACCAAAGTTCTCGAGCGGGTTCGCAAAGCTGCTATCGACGTGAGCGCGAGCGCCAATCAGATTCTTGACGCTGCCGACGACATGACCGCTGGTGCCACGCAGCAAGACCAGGAAATTACGAATACCTCATCGGCCGTCGAAGAGCTTACCGTTTCGATGAAACAGGTGTCGAACAACGCGGAAGCCAGCGCCGAGGCCGCTCGCCGTGCTCTCGATGCCGCCGAACAAGGCAATCGTGCGGTGCGCGACACTTTGGAGGGCATGCAGCGCATTCGCGCTTCGGTGCAAGCGACCGCTAAGAAAATCAAATCGCTGGGTGATCGGTCGCTCGAGATCTCCGAAATTATCAACGTGATTAACGATATCACCGAGCAGACAAACCTGCTGGCGTTGAACGCGGCCATTGAAGCAGCCCGCGCTGGAGATGCTGGACGCGGCTTCGCGGTCGTCGCTGATGAAGTTCGAAAGCTGGCGGAACACTCGCGAAGTGCGACGAAAGACATCGCAGCCCTCATAAAGGCGATTCAAGCGGAGACGAACGAAGCTGTGGTCGTCATGGAGGAAGGCACGCGCGAAGTGGAAGTGGGGGCAGGGTTGGCGGATCAGGCCGGTAAGGCGCTTGAGGCGATTTCGAGCGTGGTCCGGCAGTCGGCCGAGTTGGTGCAGGAGATTTCGCTCGCGTCGAAGCAGCAGGTGCGCGGAACAGAAGGTGTGGCGAATGCAATGCAGATTATATCCGGCATCACACGCCAGACCACTCAGGGCGCGCGGCAAACCGCTTCGACCGTTGGCAACATGGTGAAACTCTCCGAGCAATTGAACGAGGCCCTCGCGCAATTCCGCTCGCAAGCTCAGCCGTCGCGGCAGGCGGAAGCGGCTGACGATTCACGGCCGACGCCGGTAGGCGTTCGTTAGACTCAGGCTGGTGTTACCGCCGGCACTCGGAGTGCCGGCAGCTGACGAACATGAAACAGCATCCAGCCACCACCGCAAAACTCACCGAGCCTGAGCTCGACGAAATCGGTGCGCTCATCGAACAGCGCTCGGCCATCCTTTTCGATGCTTCACGTCAGCGGTTTTTCTCGACCCGAATCCTTGAGCATCTGGAAGAGAAAAATCTCGGTGACGGCGCGGAACTGCTGAAACTCGTGCGCGGCTCGAGCATTGAGTATGAGGCTTTACTTGAGCGCCTTTTAACGCAAGAGACTTCGTTTTTTCGCTATCCGGCCGTTTACGACGCACTCGAGAAACGTATTCTGCCGGAGATTCAGGAACGGAAATTTTGGGAGAGCCCTCGCTCATTACGAATCTGGAGTGCTGGATGCTCGACGGGCGAAGAGCCCTACTCTATAGCGGTTACGGTGAGCGATGCGTTGAAGTTTCCGGAGGCTTGGGAAATTGAAATCCTGGCCACCGATGTGAGCCGTCGAGCATTGCGCCATGCAGAGCGCGGAACATATTCGCGGCGCAGCCTGGGCGAAGTTTCGCTGCATCAGGCGGAAGCATATTTCTCGCCGACCAAGCACGGATTTCAAGTGAGGCCTCGCATTCGGAGATTGATCTCATTCGCGCAGATGAACCTGGTTGATTCCTTCTATGTCGGCAAGCTCGACTGCATCTTTTGCATGAACGTGCTGATGTACTTCTCGGCAGAGCGGCGGTTGGCGATTTTGCGGCGCGTTTACGATGCGCTAGAGCCAGGTGGATATTTCCTGCTTGGCCATTCGGAAACTCTTTCGAACCTGCCGATGAATTTCGAATCAATCCTGCTGGGCGATTGCCTGATCTACCGAAAGCCAATTCGAGAGTCAGTGGGGATGCGGCGAACGCCGGCCCTGGTGGAGGGAAATTTGTGAACGACCCCAACCAGGAAGCGCTTGAGCTGTTCTTTCACGAGGCCTCAGAGAACCTCCAGTACTTGCGGGAGTATTCCGGTTTGCTGCAGGAACCGCAGACGAAGCCCGGGGACCTCGAAAAGCTGTACATCGCAGCGCACAGTTTGGCCGGCACGTCGGCGAGTTACGGCTACCCGCAATTTTCCGAAGTGGCCGCTAAGGCGGCACACGTCTTTCACTACGCGATGAATGCGACGCTTACACCCGACATGCATGGCCCACTAACGGAATTCATTTCCGACGCAATTTCCGTGCTCGAATTCGATTTACTTCAAGTCAGCTCCGGAGGAACCGAGACTGCAGAAGATATTGCTGCATTCAAACAGCGTTATGCGTTCGCGTTTCCAGCGAGTCAGGGTCCCGTGGAGGAAACGTCGCCGACCACAGCCAAAGAGGGCGCAACGAGTAGTGACGGCTTGCAAGTGCCGTCATTCGTGGAACGGCTGCCCGAAGACGGCGAGGTTCCGGAAGAGGTTCTCGAGTTTTTCATTCCCGAAGCGGAAGAGCATCTGCAAGCCGTTACGGAATGTCTATTGACTCTCGAAGCGGCTCCCAATGCCGAAGAGATTCATCGTCTGTTCCGCTCCATGCACACGGTAAAGGGTTCAGCGGCACAGGTTGGTTTGCACCGCCTTTCAGCGGTCGCCCATCGCGTAGAGGATCTTATTGGCCAACTTCGCGAAGGTGCTTTGCAGCCGAGCGCGGAAATCGTGGACATCTGTCTTGAATCGGTGGATGTGCTGAAGAAGCTGCTACACCGGCAATGGACGAGCGCCACCGAGATGGCTGCTTCAATAGATCCGCTGTTGGCGCGGATCTCCGAGCTTGTTCCGGAAGAAGCCGGGGAAGGGACCGCTGAAACAGCTGACGCCACTACAGAAACAAATGCACAGGTTACGGCGAAAACCGTGACGCCACGGGCGGCTGCTTCACAGGCACTTCCGCAAGCCAAGTCCGTCCGCATTTCTCTTGAGCGCCTCGACCGAATGATGAATTCCGTCGGTGAACTCGTCATCAATCGCACACGGATGCTGGGACGATTGTCCGAACTTTCGAAGCTGGTGGAAGTTCTCACATTTTCAAAAGGGCGGCTCGCCAATAAAGTCTCGGAATTTCAAGAGAAGCATGAGTTCAGCCGTTTGCATGTAGGGTTGGTGCCGGGGAGCCAGCCGCCACAAATGGACACGTTCGGGGGCAGCTTCAAGGCCAAGCCAGCGATGATGTCGAAGGATTTGCTCGAGTTTAGTGAACTCGAGATGGACCGCTACGACGACGTGAACATCCTTTCGCGATCGCTTACGGAGATTTCCGCGGACGTGACCGAAGTTCTTACGCAACTCGAAAGCTTCATGGGTCGCGTAGACTCCGATATCGACGAGTTCACGAAGCTCGCGCACCACCTCCAGGATGAAATCACTGCAGCGCGGATGGTGCCAATCGGTAATCTTTATACGCGACTTTCACGCACCGTGCGGGACGCGGCGAAGGCGTCTGGGAAACCTGTTGAGCTTGTGCTCGAGGGTGCGGAGACCGAGCTCGATAACAACATCATTCAACACATTTCCGACCCACTGATCCATCTGGTGCGAAACGCCGTGGCGCACGGTATCGAAAGCTCCGAACTTCGCCAAAGTGCAGGCAAACCCGACAAGGGGCACATTGCGGTTCGCGCCTACCATCGCGGAAACCACATTTTTATTGAAGTCGAAGACGATGGCCGTGGAATCAACTACGAGCGCGTACGGCACGGCGTAATCGAAGCCGGCGAGCTATCACCCGTAGCGGCGGGCGAACTTTCCGAGCGCGAGCTTCGCGAATATCTCTTCCGACCTGGTTTCTCGACAGCCTCCTCTATGACCGAATTAGCGGGCCGCGGGGTCGGACTCGACGTGGTGCGGTCCAACGTGCACGCATTGAACGGGGAAATTGAAGTTCGTTCGGAAGTAGGGCACGGCGCATGCTTCACCGTAAAAGTCCCATTGACTCTAATCATCTCGCAAGCGCTCTTCGTTCGTTGTGGTACGTCGACATTTGCGCTGCCTCTCGCATTTGTCGAAGAGATTCGCCGCTTGAGGCCTGAAGAAATCGAGGACGTCGGTGGCAAATTGCTGACGCGAGTTCGCGGTGCGGTCACCGAAGTTGTTCGCCTGGATTTGCAGCTCTCCCTGCATCTTCTCGAGCCTTTGAATGGCTACTTGCACATGGTCATTGTGAAGGTGGCCGGGAAACATTTCGGTATTGTCGTGGAAGAAGTCCTCGGGAAGGACGAAATCGTCATCAAGAACCTCGGCGATTATCTGCGGCGCGTAAGACTTTTTCCCGGCACGACGATTGCGCCTGACGGCAGCCTGATTCTCTTGATCGATTTGAATCGCCTGGTCTCGGCGGATACAGCTGAACGGCACGCTTTGTCATCTTCATCTCCCGCCGCGAGAGTCTTTGCGCCTGGGGCTGAAGCAGTTGCGGCGGGTAGTATTCCCGCGGAGGCGGTTGACCCGCTTGCCAACGATCGAGTCGTCGTGGTTGCCGACGATTCCATCAGTGTGCGCAAATTCGTAGGACGGATCCTGGAGAAAGTGGGCTACCGTGTGAAGCTCGCGTCCGATGGCCTCGAAGCCTCGGAAATCGTCGCGCAGGTGGGATGCCACCTAATCATCACCGATCTCGAAATGCCGCGAATGAATGGCTATGAATTGCTCGCGCATCTGCGGCAGGCTGCAGCTACACGCCGGATACCGGTTCTTGTAGTTACATCTCGCGCAGGAGCCAAGCACCGCGAACGCGCATTGAAAGAAGGGGCGGCAGGGTTTTTGACGAAGCCGGTTCAGGAAGACCAGTTGATCGCGACTGTGACGAGCCTAATGGAGGCAGCTGAAGAGCGGCAGAGCGTGCTGGCGCCGGTGCGACAGAACTGAAATGACGAAGAGCGCAGACAAAAAACTTCGAGTGCTGGTTGTGGACGACTCCGCATACATGTGCAAAGTCCTCAACGAAATTATCAATGCCGATCCGCAGCTCGAAGTGGCAGGGCAAGCGCGCGACGGTCGTGATGCTGTAGCGCTCGCGGAATCGCTGCGTCCCGACGTGATCACCATGGATATCAATATGCCGCACGTGGACGGCCTTCAGGCCACTGAACTGATTATGTCGCAAAATCCCCGCCCTATCGTGATCGTCAGTTCGGAGTCGCGTGAGGGAGCTTCGACCACTTTGCGAGCGCTTGAGCTGGGCGCAATCGATTTTGTTCCCAAACCTTCGAGTGGCGTTGATCTGGACATGAAGAAGGTGGGAGAAGAACTCACGCGAAAACTAAAAATGGCGGCTAAGGTCCGCGTCGTGAGGACTGCGACTCGCTCCAAGCTTCCAGAGGCGCATCCACCGGTGCCGGTTTCATCCAGCTACGCATCGGCATCCGCAGTCGCCGCACAGAACGGCGGCAAGTTCCCGATTGTCGTAGTCGCTGCTTCTACCGGCGGGCCCGCTGCGGTAATGCGCGTGGTGGCGGGGCTACCGAAAGATTTCCCCGGCGCCATATTTCTCGTTCTGCATATGCCGGTCGCATTCACGAAGCAGTTCACTGTGCAACTGGCCGAAATTGCACCTCTTCCTGTGAAAGAGGCGGAGTCGAATGAGGCGACGCAACCTGGAGTGATTTACTTGTGTCCGGGGTCGCATCACTTGCGGCTCTCCTCCACCGGCAAAATTCTGCTGGACGCTGGCCCGCGAATCGATGGATATCGCCCTTGCGCAGATGTGGCATTCGAATCAGTCGCGGCTTACGCGCGTGGATTCTCAGTTGGAGTGGTGCTCACAGGCATGAGCAACGACGGTGCGAAAGGTGTAAGAGCAATCAAGACGGCGGCCGGATACGTAATCGCTCAGGACGAAGCAAGCTGCGTGATTTTTGGAATGCCGGCGGAAGCGATTAAGACCGGTGTTGTTAACGAAGTCCTCAGCCTCGAGACCATCAGCGCGGCCATTGAAAGGCGTGTAGCAAAGCTGGCGAGATTGGTTCCGGTGGAAGCGCGATGAAGATTGCCGCTCAAGAAAAGAGTAAAACGAGGCGGGCGCGCCCTGCCGAGCAGATGATTCTTTTCGCGGTTGCGAGTCGCATGTTTGCAATCGCCGCTGCGTCGGTACAGGAAATTCGTAGCACGGACAGCCTGGCGGTTTCGGCAAATGAAATAGAACATTCCGAGATTCTGAAAGTGCGTCACACGTTGGAACGTAGCCATCAGATCTATTACGTCGTTAATGCAGGCACGCATTTTGGTCTACCGGTCACGCGTCCTACTCTCGTCTTAATCCTGCGTCAATTGCGGGTGGCAGTGCTCGTGGATCGTATCGAGCGTATGGCGGAAATTGCCGCGATTCACGCCCTTCCGCTTGCATTTGCCGGCGAGGAGCGAAGGTGGTATCGCGGCCTTACCTACATTGACGACCATGTGATTCCCGTGATTCAGCCGTCGGGCTTTTTGACCGCCGACGAATTTCGACGGCTCGATCTCACCACCAACGCCATCACAGCGCCGCGTGACCTGGAAGGAGCCTTCCAGGCATGATCGCGGAACTTAAAAACGCGGACGCCAACACATACGTTCTGCTTCAGCTGGCTAATCGCCATTTCGCGTTGCCTTCGGCGATTGTCTCAGAGCTTGCGCCTCCGGTCCGGCTACACACTTTTCCGCACACATCACCGCTTGTGTCTGGCGTGATCGTCCGACGCGGCCGCATCGTGCCGGTCTACGACGTCGCCAGAGTATTGTTGGGGCGGAGCTCATCCGTTCACCGCTTTTACCTGATTGTTCGCCGCACTTTTCCTGGCGACCCCGAGAGCAGTGCGATTCCAGTGAGCGGCGAGTGCGAACTTTTCAACGGGGAACTGCAGGAAGCCAGTGAGAACACCCACGCTCATATTTCCGGCCGCGTGCTTTTCGGCGACGAGTCAATTGAAGTTCTAAACTTCGACGCACTCCTGGCAAACGACCCTACAATGGACAACGCCCCGCGACACGCGGAGACTCAGCCATGAGTCTCCTTCCCGCGGGCGCTCCGCGCATTCTGCTGATTGATAGCAACGTCTATTTCTCCAAACGTGTTAGCGACGCCCTCGAGCACCAGGGTTTCGAGGTCACCGTCAGCGCGCAAGCTGCCTACGCCCTCACGATGCTGGAATGGAATGCGCCCAGCGCGATTCTCTGCGCCACGAATCTACGTGAAATGGGCGCACTCGAAATGGCGCCGATTTTGCGCGCCGATCCAAAAACTGCGAACATTCCTCTGATTGCCGTTGGCGCTGGCGATGCCCGCGCCTTACTCGAGGCATATGGCGCCGGCTGCGACGATTTCGTCGATCGGCGGCGCACTCCTTCTGACATTGCTGCTCACGTGCGAAGCTTTCTGGTGAGCCGCCACGAAGGATTCCAGCCTACTCAGATGCTGCCCACGTCCGACACGGCTCTCAGTGGCACTCTCTCGCATCTTGATCTTCCGGGCGTGATACAGATGCTCGGACAAGCCCGCCAGACTGGCGCGCTTCACGTCAACGCAGGTGAAACCGATGGCATCATTTTTTTTGGCGGCGGTGAGATCGTCCATGCGGAGTGCGGTACACTCTTCGGCGACGAAGCTGTCACCCAGATCGTCCGAAGTTGCCATTCCTCCGACAAGGGTGTTTACAAGTTTATTTACGGAGCCGCCGCCACGCAACGCACAGTGCTCCGTTCTGCGACCGATCTTCTGCTAGATGCCATGCGCGAATTCGACGAAAACGAGCGGCATGGCCTCGCTCAGGAAAACGACAATGCAGATCACCAAAACGAGAATGGGAGCCCGGAGCACGAGAGTTCGGAGTCCGAGGACGCCGAGCATCACAGCGTAGAAAAGGAGTCATCATGAGCGAAACCGAGACTCTCACCGCGGCGCGCATTCCCAATGTTTATTTCATTGATGATAGCGCTACCATGCGCGAAGTGATCAAGATTGCCTTCCGCAAGGAAAACATCCACGTAATTACGTGTACCGACGCGAGTTCCGCGCTCGCTCAATTTGGAGATGCTGTACCGGACGCCGTTATCACCGACGTGATCATGCCTGACAAAGATGGTTATCAAGTTTGCGAATTCATCAAGCAGCACGAACAGCTCGCAAAAATTCCTGTGATTCTAATGTCGGGAGTAGTCAATCGCACAGTCGCTGAACGCGCCACCGCCGTGAAAGCCGATGATTTGATCCGCAAGCCTTTTCAGCCGCAGGACCTGATCACGCGCGTAAAAAACTTGCTTCATCCGAAAACGGTCGCGTCGCAGGCGGGCAGCGATGCCAACAATTCCGATCAACACGCAGCTCGGGTGCTGAATAATCTCTTTGCAGCAACTCCTACGCCCTTTGGAGTCGCCACTCGATCTTTGCCGCGCCCCGAACCTCCGGTTGTCGCTTCAGCGCCCCGTCCCGGCACACCGCCCGCATCCCATCCCGCGACGCCTCCGCGGCCCCTGGCAGCATCGCTCGCAGAAATTCAGAAATTGCGAAACGAAGTCCGCCGTCTCGAACTGCTCGTGAAAAAACTCGAAGCCGAACTCCAAGCCGAACATCAATACTGCGCCGCACTCGAAGCGCATTTTAGACTGCAGCAAGAATCGGAATAATTGCTGAATTGTCGCCCCTGCAAGATTCTTTGCTGTGGCCTAATGTTGATCACCGCGCAAACGGGTATGGGGATGGGAATCGCGTTTACGGCAATCAGTCCGGAAGATTTCGAAGAGCTCCGTGTGATCGCCCCCCAACCGATGAGCATCGCGAATGGGAGCAATTGAGTCCGCGGCCAGCCGCTGCAGTAGCCATCTACTCAGGAAGCCCTCGAATCGATTCTTCGCATCCTTCTGCGCAAAGGAATCGTGAGTGAAGAAGAGATGGCTGAAGAGTTGGAGAAAC
>Ga0306926_10000666_pt1 | contig 32584 bp, 27 predicted proteins | sample flu12Cox44000178_FD_203759 | JGI IMG/M metagenome (GOLD analysis project Ga0306926, IMG submission 203759) | Lab enrichment of tropical soil microbial communities from Luquillo Experimental Forest, Puerto Rico - flux8day.12C.oxic.44.000.178 (v2)... | ecosystem: Environmental > Terrestrial >...
TCCATCTCGTCGATCCGTTCCTTCGCCCAATTGAGATAAAAGTGCGCGTTGCTGGCCATCGTTGCCTCCCTGGCTTGATGGAAATCCTAGCCATCGTCGCCAAGCTGCGGCACCGGCCTTTGATGCAAATCAAGGCCGGCCCCTCAATTACAAGCAGTGTGGATGCAGCATGGGCAATTGCGATGACTCGTTCGGAAATATTGATAGCTGAAATTGATGCTGGAATTCGACAGGCGTTTGCGATCGCCCTGACGACGGCGGGTTACAGGGTTTCATCCTTCGCCGATGGCGAAGCGCTGCTGGCGGCTGCCCGCCGTCGCTACCCCAGTTGCATTCTGCTCGGCATGAATCTTCCTGGGAAGTCAGGTCTGGAAATCCTGAGGGAACTTCGGGAAAAGAAGTATCCAGCGCCCATCATCGTCGTATCTGAAAGGCCGACCGTGGGGTCCGCGGTCGACGCTTTCAAGGGCGGCGCCATTGACTTTATCGAACGGTCCATCGGCAGAGATGAACTGGTCAATCGCGTGAACGAGGCGATTGCGCGAAGCATCAAGGATCAAAGCGACAGACTGGCCGCCGCTATTTCCTTGAACCTTCCGGGACGAGTTCCACTTTCAAGTCGCGAGCAACAGATCCTTCGCCAATTGTTGCTGGGCAAGTCGACCAAGGAAATCGGGCTGCTGTTTTCCCTGAGCCCGCGCACAATCGAGGATCATCGCGCCGCGATCAAGAGAAAGACGGGGACCAGAACTCTGGTGGACCTCATTCGGGTCGCATTGGGTTCGCAAAACTTCGGGATGGTGGTCGAGACGGCCACCAAGCCGCCCCCGCATGACATCGGATTAGTGGAAACAAAATTGCGACGCAGCATGTAAGCCGCCCGGTGGTTCCCGAGGTCCACGGGCCACAAATCCCGGACCAGGCGTCTCCAAGTTGTCACATCCTTGTCTCAACAGGCCCAAATTTTCGCCGCGACCTCATTGGAACCTCAGGCCGGCCTTCACTGAGGAGCAACGAGATGCGCGCCCCGGTCTACGACCTCTACCAAATGAAATCGGATCGCCTGCCCCAAGGCGTAGGGTCGGCCTGGTTAAGAACCCTGCTGGATCAGCCGCCGCAAGCCGCAGACGACTGGGTGTTTGTCGGCAAGGAGCGGCACCCGAGCAAATGGACGGTGGCGGCGATGGCGGCGAACGGCTCCTGCTATCTGGAGATACCGAGCTGGCTTTCGCGCCGTGGCGCCGTGCAAGCTGCGTAGGCGCTCGGGGTGAACTGAAATTCGTTCAAAAAGGACGCACAAAACAAGGGCCGGGGCGCAAAACAAAGTAGCGCCCCGGCCCTTGAAATCAACGCACCGCTGCTCAGTAGCACCAGCGCGGATCGGCCGGCACGTACTGGCCCGACGGATAGCGGTAGTAACAGCTGCCTTGCGCAAAGTAGTAGCCGGGCCTCGACGCCGCAGTGGCGCCGGCGATTGCGCCAGTCGCGCCGCCGATAACAGCGCCCGCTGCTGCGCCTGACGCCCTGCCAGTCAAGATTCCACCCAGAAGACCTCCCACCACGGCCCCCCCAACCGCGCTCGCGGCCGGATCGGGTGGCGGAGGCGGAGGTGGCGCATAGTAGGCACCGGGCGGCGGAGCCGGGTAAGCTCCTGGCGGTGGGACATCGGCGTAGACCACATCATCCACAAAGTCCTCGGACACATAAGGCGGCGGTCCTTCGATCGCGGCGGGGTAGTAGTACCAGACGCCGCCAACATCCCACCACCAACCATTGCGACCGTTGTGGACTTCGTGGCGCCAACGCCCGCCCTCCCAGGCTAGTCGGCCGCGATAGGCGTGGCCGCCGAAATCGTGGGCTACGATGGCGCCGTGCGCGTAGCGATAGTCGGGGCCCCTTGCACCAGGTACACCAGCAGGCGGATGCACCGGTCTCGACGCCTGAACTTGAGAGTTGCCGGGTGGTCCCGGCGGCAGTCTATGGCCGCCTTGCTCCTGGGCATGCGCTGTGAAAGCAAAAACGGTCAACAGCGATGCCAGTGGAAAAACAAAATTCGATCGGAGGGAGGCGCTCATTCTTGCAAAACCCCTTTTTGCCGTTCGGTGGCACGTGAAGCCCTTGTCACGTCGATCGCTGACACGGGCAACCTTGCAGAAAGCCTTTCTAGCGTGGTGGTTCGGAAGTTCTCTTCATTTTACCGCGAGCCCGTCAAGAGAACTTCCGAACCAAAACCACACTAGAATTAGATGTTTTCTAGTGTCCTTTCGAATCCGAAGTTCGCAGAGGAGCCCGCTGCACAATGATACGAACTTCGGATTCGGGACACTAGCGCCTTGTCTCGCTACGAATTCGTAAGATCGCGACAATTTTGCGTCCTCGTTTTGGCAAAGACGGGACCGCGAACCATGCGCTGTGATTCGCGTATAAGTCGGCTTCCCCGGGAGCAGAAATGCCCCTTCAGGCCGGCCATTTTTATTGAGCTGGTTCGATCACGTTGCAGTTGCTGCGTCCAGACATCACGCAATCCTGCAGCTTGCTGGCGGCGGTGAGCTCGTGGGCGAGCCAAATGCCGACCGCGAGGAGAGCAACCGCGATAATCAAGCCGGCGATCGCTCCGCGCCTGCCATCCCCTGGTTCAGGCTCGGTCATGGAATGGTACTTTGGGATCATGAAACGGCAGTTGCGATCATACCATAACCGTTCCCCGACCGTCAGACCCGCTTCAAATCGCCTGGAGTTACGCGAACGTGATGAGTTGTCGGCTCAACGCGGCTGATGCGGGTGCAGGTCGTCATGATTGCCACGTGATGGCATTGCCATTCGGCGCCGAGCATCGAACTGGACACCGGCTGTGCAAACGTCAGAGCGATCGAAACAGCGGCCGTGGCGCCGCAAACCAGCGTCGCTCCGATCAAAGTCAGCGCCCTCCGATCGTGCCAAAAACCAGTCATTGCCGTCCCTCCTCTTTCGAGTCTCAGCGAAACGTAAAGCCGCTTGGCAATCTGCCCTGTGACCAAAATCACAAAGACCCCGCGGATTTAGTGTCTCCACTTTCCAGACCGGTCCTTGGGACCGGTTATTCCCAATCTATCGGTGGGACATCCGGGATAATGGGTGGCGTTCATGACCGGCCCGCTATACACCGCTTCGGATTGCGAGCGCCCTTTCGCTGGCCTCGTAGACAGGATTGAGTAATAGGGCTCGTTGAATGGGTGGATTTAAGGAACCCGGCTTCGCCGACCGACAGAAAGCAGCGCAGCTGGCAAAGAAAAATCTTCTGAACAAATTCCGTGCCCAACCCGGGCCTGACGATCCCGCAGTCGCCAAACGGCGGTCCGAGCGCGAAGCGGTTGCGGCTAACCGTGAGCGTGCGCGACTGGCGCGAGAGCACCACTTGACCGAACAGAAGCGCCGCGAGGACGAGGCTGCAGCGGCGGAAGCCGCGCGCCTGGCTCGCGAGCAGGAAGAGGTAGCAGCGCGACAAGCTGCACTCGAGGCCGAACAGAAGGCGCGCCGTGATGCGCGCTACGCCGCCCGCAAGGATCGTGGCAAGAAGAAAAAGAAGTATTAACGGAAGCGTGAACTAAATGAAGACAGGCCCGCCTCCTTAGCGAGACGAGCCTGCCAGTAAAGAAAACAGCGACCTTAGTTACTTTTTCATTCCGTCGTCTTTTTTCATCGAGTCCTTGGACATTGAGTCCTTCTTCATTCCGTCGTCCTTCTTCATGGAGTCCTTGGACATCGAATCCTTGGACATTGAGTCCTTCTTCATGCCGTCGTCCTTCTTCATGTCGTCGGCGGCGAAGGCCACGGGCGCAAATGCCAGGCTGAGCGACAGGGCAGCAGCCGAAATTCCGAGCGCGAGGCGAGTGCGAATGGTCATTGTGGATATTCCCTTCGAAGAGTGGTTTTTGGAAAGCGACGGATGCCGCCTATCTCCTCGACGTGACCGCATTCGCCTTTGTTACATCCCGCCGCAAAAATTTCCCACACAGGCCGTTTTTTCGCGTAATCGGGCTCGTCAATGCAGAAGTTCGACACATTTTCGCCCGTGAAAGACCTGCTGGCGCCCTTTTACGCGCCTGATTATTGAGGCAAGTGTGCGGCGCAACAACCTCCGGTATCAGGATCGAGGGTGCCTCGGGGGCGACTAAAGCCCTTTCTCGGGCGTTCGCCGCGCCCAGCACCCACCAATCAAAACGAAGCTTTCAGGGAAAAACATCAATGCTCACGCGCCGTCACGTCGTCACCTCCATGCTTGCCGCACCCGCCATTCTGCGTTTTGGAATCGGCACGGCCAAGGCCTCCACCACGCTGAAGATTTCGCACCAGTTTCCCGGCGGCACCGTCGACAAGGGCGATTTTCGGGATCGGCTTTGCCGCATATTCGCTGCAGAAATAGCCAAGCGCTCGGGCGGCGACATTTCGGCCGAGATCTATCCAAATTCCTCGCTGATCAAGACGAACGCTCAATTTTCCGCGATGCGGAAAGGCGCCCTTGATATCAGCCTTTATCCGATGCCCTACGCTGGCGGTGAGTTGCCGGAGACCAATATCGGCCTGATGCCGGGCCTGGTCGCAACCTACGACCAGGGATTGCGTTGGAAGAAGGAGCCGGTCGGCAAGGCACTAACTGACTTCCTCGCTGACAAGGGCATCCTGCTCCTCACCTGGGTCTGGCAGGCTGGCGGCGTCGCCAGCCGTTCGCGCCCGATCGTTGCTCCCGAAGACGCCAAGGGCTTGAAGGTGCGCGGCGGTTCTCGTGAAATGGACATGGTGCTCCAGACCGCCGGCGCCTCCGTCCTGTCTGTGCCCTCAAATGAAATCTATGCGGCAATGCAGACAGGCGCTTGCGATGCCGGGATCACGTCTTCCACCAGCCTCATTTCCTTCCGCCTGGAGGAAGTCTCGAAGTCGCTGACTTCGGGCGCGGGCGCCTCCTACTGGTTCATGTTGGAGCCCCTGATGATGTCGCGATCGGTGTTCGACGGCTTGCCGAAGGCGCATCAGGACATCATCCGAAGCGTGGGCGCCGAACTCGAGGCATTCGGCAAGAATGGCGCCCAGGATGACGATATCGAGGTCGCCAAGGTCTATGCGAAGGCCGGCTGCAAGGTAAGTCCGCTCGATATAAAGACCGTCGGCAAGTGGCGCGACATCGCCCGCGACACCGCCTGGAAGGATTATGCTGCCAAGACTGCGATGTCTGCCAATCTGCTGAAGCTTGCATCCGACGTTTCCGCATGATGCATGGTCCGCTGGGGGATCGTCAGAAATTTTCCGAGGCGGTCGGGAGGAATGCGCTCGTGGCGGCGCTCGAGCGCATTCTATCCTTGTGCAACAAAGTCATCGTCGTCTTTGCGGCGCTTGCGCTGATCGCGGCCTGCATCGTCCTGAGTTACAGCGTGCTCGGTCGCGCGCTGTTCCAGGCTGCGAATTATTGGCAGGACGAAGCGGCCGTGTTCCTTCTGGTCGGCGCGACCTTCATGACCGCAGGCTATGTGCAGAGTAACCGCGGTCATATTGGCATCGAGGCCTTCGTTGGGCTGCTGTCGCCGTTTGCCAACCGGATCCGGCTCTGGCTGGTCGACGTTACAAGTCTCCTGTTCTGCGTCTTCTTCACCTGGAAATCCTGGACATTGGCCTTCGAGGCCTACAACGATGGTCAGGTTTCAAACTCGATGTGGTCACCACCGCTGTCGATCCCCTATGGCCTGATGGCCTGTGGCATGACGCTGCTCTGTGCGCAGATCTTGCTGCAGATATTGGCTCCGCTAATTGGGGCGTCGCGGCGATGACGGTGTTCGGAATCGGCATAAGCTATGGGCTGGCGACGCTCGCCGCGATGTTTTCGGGCATGCCGATCGCGTTTGCGCTTGGTGCCGTTGCTGTCGTGTTCATGGGTATTTACATGCCGGCTGCCTCGCTCGATACGGTGACGCAGAACGTGTACGAGGAAATGGCCTCTATCACGCTGCTGTCGATCCCGCTGTTTATTTTAAAAGGAGCGGCAATCGGCCGGTCGCGCGCGGGCGCGGACCTCTATTCGGCATTGCACGCATGGTTGCACCGCATCCCGGGCGGACTCGGGGTTGCCAACGTTTTTGCCTGCGCGCTGTTTGCGGCCATGGCAGGCTCTTCGCCGGCCACCTGCTCGGCGATTGGCTCGGCCGGCATTCCCGAGATGCGCAAGCGCGGCTATTCCGGCGGCTTCGCGGCCGGCATCATCGCCGCAGGCGGCACCCTGGGCATCCTGCTGCCGCCATCGATCACCATGATCCTGTTTGCCGTCGCCGCGGAAAAATCCCTGGGCCGGCTGTTCCTCGCCGGCATTGGGCCGGGCCTGCTGCTGGTTACGTTGTTCGGCGCCTATGCGGTGATCCGATTTCGCCGGGAATATGCGGAAGCGCGCCTGGCCTATGAGAAGGGTGGCGTCGCCTCGGCCATTCTTCGGCGCGACGAGTTCAGCCTGGCGCAACGCTTCAGCATGCTGCCGCGCGTTATTCCGTTCGTGCTGCTTTTGACCGGCGTGATGATTGCACTTTACGGTGGCTATGCAACTCCCTCCGAGACGGCCGGTCTCGGAGGACTCTTGGCGCTTGCGTTGATCGCGCTGATCTATGGCGTGTGGCGGCCGACGGAGCTGGCGCCGATCCTCACCGCGACAATCCGCGAATCGACGATGCTGATGATGATCATCGGCATGTCGCTGCTCTATTCCTATGTGATGAGCTATCTGCACATCTCGCAATCGGCGGCGGAAGCGATTGTCGCCATGCAACTGCCGCGCTGGGCGCTGTTGGCCGCAATTCTCTCGATGGTTGTCGTGCTCGGATTCTTTCTGCCACCCGTGTCGATCATTTTGATGACGGCGCCGATTATCCTGCCGCCGTTGCGGGCAGCAAACTTCGACATCATCTGGTTTGGCGTAGTCATGACCATCGTGATGGAGATGGGGCTGATTCATCCGCCGGTCGGTCTCAACATCTTTGTGATCCGTAACGTCGCGCCCGATATCCCGTTAAGCGAGGTGATCTGGGGCACGTTGCCTTTCGTGCTCCTGATGACGACCGCCGTGCTCGTACTTTGCGTCGTGCCCGAAATATCTACCTGGCTGCCCAATCTCGTGATGGGACCGGACACGAGCCGGTAATAATAAGCGGCCGACGGGGACCTTCTATCGGCTGCCGCTTGCTTGCCTGGTCTTCGCATTCAGCGCTGTCGCCACGCGGCTGGCCGGCGGTCGACCGATCAGACGGGTGATTTCGTTGGTGGCGACAAGCAGCCTTTGCATGTCAATGCCGGTTGCGATTCCCATGCCCTCGAGCATGTAGATAACATCTTCGGTTGCGACATTGCCCGTGGCGCCCGGCGCAAACGGACAACCGCCGAGACCGCCTGCGGCAGAATCGATCACGCGAACGCCTTCCTCCATTCCCGCATAGAGGTTTGCGAGCGCCTGGCCGTAAGTATCATGAAAATGCATGGCCAAATTCGCGACCGGCACATGAGCACCGACCGCACGCAGCATCGCCTTGGCTTTTAGCGGCGTGCCCACGCCTATGGTGTCTCCAAGCGATATTTCGTAGCAGCCGAGCTGCCACAGTTTCCTGGCCACATCGGCCACGGCCTTCGGCTTGACCTCTCCCTCGAAGGGACAGCCAAGCACGCAAGAGACGTAGCCTCGCACTTTGACGCCGTCGGCCTTGGCGCGCACCAGCACAGGCTCGAAGCGCGCAATCGATTCCGCAATCGAGCAATTGATGTTGGTGCGCGAAAAGCCCTCGGAGGCCGCTGCGAACACCGAAACCACCTTGGCGCCTGCGTCGCGCGCGGCCTCATAGCCCTTCTCATTCGGGACCAGGACGTGAAACTCACCGGGCAGATGATTGAGGCCGCGCAACACTTCGTCTGAGGCCACCATCTGGGGGATGGCCTTCGGCGACACGAAGGCGCCGACCTCGATCGTGCGCAGGCCAGCGCCGAGCAGTCGTTCGATAAAGCTGATGCGGTCGCCGACGCTGACCGGCGTCTTCTCGTTTTGCAGGCCGTCACGCGGGCCCATCTCGACGATGCTTACGGCATCGCTCATGATTCATCCATGCTGGTGGATCGGTTCGACTTCGGCGAGTTCCACGCCTTCCTGGACGATATCGCCTACCTTGCATTTGATGACCTTCAATACGCCCGCAAAGGGTGCACGCAAGGTCTGTTCCATCTTCATCACCTCCAGCGTCAGAATCGGCGCGCCCTTCTCCAATGCAGCGCCCTCCCGGGCAAGCAAGGCAACGACCGTACCAGGCAAGGGTGCGACGATCTTGTCCTCCCCAACCTGCTCTTCCGTTTCGCCGCCGAAGGGATCGATCCAATGCATTTCAAAGCGGCCGTTGGGCGTCCGCAAATAGAGTTCGTGGCCCTCAACGAGGACAAAGACACGGGACTTGATGCCGTCGAGCGTTAAATCGTGGCAGCCGTCTTCCGAGGCCACTGAAGCGAAGTTGATTTCGCGCGTCCCGACCGTCACCGTCGTGGGGCCATTGCCATAGCGCAGCGTTACTTTCTGTTCGGCTCCCTGCCCGCTCCGGAAGCCGAACACCCGCTGCCGGCGGCCCACCGGCATCCAGCCGAAGGTCTTCCAGGGCGAAGGGGCCTCTCTGCCGGCGGCTTGCGCCTCCTCGCCGAGGATCGCCGCGACTGCGGCGCCGAGTTCGAGATCGCCTGGCACCGAAGGGGCCGGCGCCAGCTCCTTCAATTCGCGTTCTATGAAGCCGGTATCGATGACGTTCGCGCGAACTTTTCGATGCGCAACCAGCGCCGACAGGAAAGAAACGTTGCTGACAATCCCGCGGATGTCGGTGTCTTCCAGTCCCCGGTTAAGCCGATCGATCGCAGCTTGGCGGGTCGGTGCCCAGGCAATCATCTTGGCAAGCATCGCGTCGTAATATGGTGAAACCGCATCGCCTTGGCGGTAACCGGCATCGATGCGAAGGCCATCGGACGCGCCTCGATGGCGTGGCCATTGATCACGATCTGGTCTTGCTTCAGCGGCAGCGCTTCGCCGAAAGCAACACGCAACTGCCACTCGACGAGATCGATACCCGTGATCAGTTCGGTCACCGGATGCTCGACCTGCAAGCGGGTGTTCATTTCGATGAAGAAGACGTCCTTGCCATCTGACACGAATTCGATGGTGCCAGCCCCGACATAGTCGACCGACGCCGCCGCTCTTCGCGCGGCCGCGCAGACGCGCTCACGCTGCGCCCCATTAAGCGTCGGCGATGGCGCCTCCTCGATAACCTTCTGGTGCCTTCGCTGCAGCGTGCATTCGCGTTCGAACAGCGACAGCAGGTTGCCGTGGCTGTCACCGATAATCTGGACCTCGATGTGCCTGGGATTATCGACGTATTTTTCGATCAGCAGGTGATCGTTGCCGAAGGCGGCCTTGGCTTCACGCTTGGCGCTGGTGATCGCGTCCGCAAGTTCGGAAGCCGACTTCACGACGCGCATGCCGCGGCCACCCCCGCCTGCGGAAGCCTTCACCAGCACGGGGAAGCCGATTTTCGCGGCCGCCTTGACAAGGATGGCTTCCTCCTGCGCCTCGCCATGGTAACCGGGCACGAGCGGCACCCCGGCATCTTCCATCAGCATCTTGGAGCCGGACTTCGAGCCCATGGCGCGGATCATCGCAGGCGTCGGTCCTACGAAGACGAGCCCCGCATCGAAGCAGGCCTGCGCAAATTCGGCGCTTTCGGAAAGAAAGCCGTAACCGGGATGGATCGCTTCGGCGCCGGTTTGGCGGGCCGCTTCGATCACGCGTTCCACGTTGAGATAGCTGTCGCGCGCCCGTGCCGGACCCAACAAGACCGCCTCATCGGCCATGGCAACATGCATGGCACCCTGATCGGCCTCCGAATAGACGGCAACCGAGCGAAGACCCATCGCGCGCGCGGTGCGGATCACGCGGGCGGCGATCTCGCCACGATTGGCGACGAGCAGCTTGCCGAACCGCCGGTACATTTTCGCGCGGTCCATCGTCACATCCTGAACAGGCCGAACCTCGTCGGCTCGATCGGTGCATTCGACGCCGCCGAAAGCCCGAGCCCCAGCACGAGGCGGGTATCAGCGGGATCGATCACGCCGTCGTCCCATAGCCGCGCGGTGGCGTAGTACGGATTGCCCTGGCTCTCATATTGAGCGCGGATGGGAGCACGGAACTTCTCTTCCTCCTCCGCCGACCAGCGCTCACCCTTGGCCTCGATGTTGTCACGGCGAACCTGGCTCAGCACCATGGAGGCCTGCTCGCCGCCCATAACCGAAATACGGGCGTTCGGCCACATCCAGAGAAATCGCGGCGCGTAGGCGCGTCCGCACATGCCGTAGTTGCCGGCTCCATATGAGCCGCCGATTACCACGGTGAACTTGGGCACGCCCGCGGTTGCAACCGCAGTCACCAGTTTGGCGCCGTCGCGCGCAATGCCGCCGGCCTCATATTTCTTGCCGACCATAAAGCCGGTGATGTTTTGCAGGAAAACCAGTGGAATTTGCCGCTGGCAGCACAGCTCGATGAAATGTGCGCCCTTAAGTGCGCTCTCGCTGAACAGTATACCGTTGTTGGCGATGATGCCGACCGGATAGCCCCAGATGTGAGCAAAGCCGCAGACCAGCGTCTGGCCGTAGAGTTTCTTGAATTCGTCGAATTCCGAACCATCGACCAGGCGTGCGATGATGTCCCGCACGTCGAACGGCTTTCGACCATCGACCGGTACGACGCCGTAGATCTCCTCAATAGGAAAAAGCGGTTCGCGCACCTCGCGCATGTTCAGCATGGCCCGTGTCGGCGGCTTTAACGTTGCGACGATGCGCCGCGCGATCCCGATCGCGTGCGCGTCGTTCTGTGCGTAATGGTCGGTAACGCCGGATTGGCGCGAATGGACGTCGGCACCGCCAAGCTCTTCGGCGCTCACCACCTCGCCGGTAGCAGCCTTCACGAGCGGGGGACCACCGAGAAATATCGTGCCCTGATTGCGCACGATAATGCTTTCGTCCGACATCGCCGGCACATAGGCGCCGCCCGCCGTGCAGGAGCCCATCACAATTGCGATCTGCGGGATTCCGAGCGCTGACATTTGCGCCTGGTTGAAGAAGATGCGGCCAAAATGCCGCTCATCGGGGAAGATCTCGTCCTGCATCGGCAGGAACGCGCCGCCGGAATCCACCAGATAGACGCACGGCAGATTGTTCTGACGGGCGATATCCTGTGCACGCAGGTGTTTCTTCACCGTCATCGGATAGTAAGTACCGCCCTTGATGGTGGCGTCGTTGGCGACGACCACACACTCGCGCCCCGAAATCCGTCCCACTCCGGTGACGATGCTGGCCGAATGCACGTCGCCGCCGTAGAGGCCATGGGCCGCGAGAGGCGACAGTTCGAGGAACGCCATACCGGGATCGATCAACAGATCGACGCGTTCACGCGCCAGCATTTTTCCACGCGAGGTATGCCGCGCCCGTGACGCCTTGCCCCCGCCGCCAGCAACCAGTTCGAGCTTTTCGCGAAGCTCGCCGACCAGCGAGCGCATTGCGTCCGCGTTGCGGGCAAATTCGCCTGAAGTGGCATCGATGGCGGAATGCAGCGGCATGGCTCTCAACGGTTTATGGTGCGCCGCAATCTGGATTGCATGCGCCACATGGTGTCATTGGCCTGCCGCCCTCGGCAACCCCGTCTTTTGCTTTCCAACCGGCCTAATACCTTCAGTGCGTCCAGGGTTCGGCACGGCGGAATGCGAAATTGTCGGCATAGGCGACCTGCCGGCGCGCCACCTGCTTCGGCTCGATCACCTGGTAAGGAATATTCTTGCGCTCGCAATAGGCCACCGCCTCTTCCTTGCTGTCGAACAGAAGCGAGAGCTGCTGCTTCATGTCGCCTGAGGAGGTCCACCCCATCAAAGGCTCGATCGCGCGCGGCTGCTCCGGCTCGTATTCGAGCCGCCACTCCTTGGTCTGGGCCTTGCCCGACTGCATGGCGTTTTTTGCTGGCCTGAAGATGCGAGCGGTCATGGTGGTCGGCCTCGTCAACGAACGCGGTATGAAATCGCCTGGTCGAAACGTCCGGGGCGGGATAGGCCAAACGAGGGAACTTGAGTTGGCGATTCCCGACCTGGATGTTAGCTTCTCGCCCCGTATAGTCGTTATGCTGCGTGGTGACAACGTCGCGGCACCGCGATCCGTCCCGGCCAGATCTGCCGATCCCCTGGTTTTCCCGAAAGTAGCACCATCGAAGCGGCCTCCATGAAAATCTACGCAACCCTCCCCGAAAAAGGACGCGATCTCCGGCTCGACCTGTTTCGCGGAATCGCAAACTGGGCGATTTTCCTGGATCACATTCCCGACAACATCGTGAATTGGATCACGACCCGGAACTACGGATTTTCCGACGCCGCCGATCTGTTTGTTTTCATTTCTGGCTATACGGCTTCCTTTGTCTACGCGCGGATGATGATCGAGCGCGGATTCATCGTTGGCGCCACACGCCTGACAAAGCGTGTCTGGCAGCTTTACGTCGCCCACGTCATCCTTTTCGTCATCTACATCGTCGCCATCAGCTTCCTCGCGCGCCGCTTTGCCGATTCCGAACTGATCAACGAGTTCAATGTCGCCGGCCTCGTCGACCATGCAACGGACACGCTCGGCCAAGGGCTGCTGCTGAAATTCAAGCCGGTCAACCTTGATGTTCTGCCGCTATATATCGTGCTGATGGGCTTCTTTCCGCCGGTCTTGTGGATCATGTTGCGCCAGCCCGATCTGACGATGCTGGCCTCGATCGTACTCTGGTTGCTGGCCCGGCATTTCGGCTGGAACTTCGCGGCATATCCTACCGGCACCTGGTACTTCGATCCCTTCTGCTGGCAGGTGATCTTTGTGTTCGGCTCATGGTGTGCGCTGGGCGGTGCGAAAAGGGCAAGTTCGATCATCAATTCGAACGTCACGCTTTACCTGGGGATCGCTTATCTGATCTTCGCCCTGATCATGACCTTCGCCGGCCGTTTCCCCAGTTTCGGTGCGATGTTTCCGCATTGGCTGTATTCAACCTTCAATCCGAACGACAAGATGTTCATGGCGCCCTACCGCTTCCTGCATTTCATAGTGATCGCAATGCTGGTGGTGCGTTTCATTCCGAAGAATTGGCCAGCCCTGGAGTGGAAAGGATTCGACCCTGCCATCGTGTGCGGCCAGCAATCCCTTGCGGTGTTCTGCGTCGGAGTCTTCCTGTCCTTTGTCGCGCACTTTGTGCTGAGTTTAAGCTCGGGTTCGGTGCTCGCACAGGTGCTGGTGAGCCTTGCAGGTATCGCGATTATGACGACGGTTGCCTACTACATCTCCTGGTCCAAGAGGCAGGACAAGCCACAGTCGAAGGTGCCCAAACCAACGGCCGCGTCCTCACCCGTCGCGGCTTCCTGAGCAGGCGTCCCTTTGCGCGTCAATTGCCGGACTTGGATGGGGGCGCGGTTTTGGCCACCAGCCGGCCGCGGGATGCAAAACCGCCCCACTCGGCCGACCAGCCAAGTTCGGCCGCGTTAAGCCGTTCGACGCCACCCTTGTTGGCAACAGCCTGCAACGCAAACATGGCGCCCTGCGGATCGACGCACCAGGCAACCCAACCGACGTTGGGCAACTCGATCGGTCCCTGAATGACGCGGCCGCCGCAAGCCTTCACGAGTTCCGTAGCCGTTGAGATGTCGGGAACATTGAAATAGTAGAGCCAAAAGGGAATTGGCACGATCGGTAGTTTGTCAAATATGCCGCCGATAACGCGGCCGCCGGCTGAAAGAGGCTGATAGGATTCGATCACCCCAGCCTGTGATTCCGCGCCCTGCCAGCCGAACAGATCGCGGTAAAAAGTGAACGCGGTCTTCGAGTTGGCCGCCAGCAATTCGTGCCAACCGACGCGTCCGGGCTCGTTGGGCTCCGGCGGCTGGGGGCGATACCTCAGACCTTGTGCCAGGGCCAGCGTCGCCCTCTGGGAATCTGCGACAATTGCGATGCGGCCAATGTTGGTGTCGGTCGGCGGCACATAGACCGCCCCTCCAAGCTCCCTCAGGCGGTGCATAGCACCACCGAGATCATCGACAGCGACATACCCGACCCATCTTGGCGCCGCACCGAGTTTCCTTCCCTCGACCGGCAGGTCCATCAGCCCGCACACCGGCTCTTTGCCTACGGCAAAAACTCTGTAGTTGAACCGTGACGTGCCCGTGTCCCGCGCGTTCCATCCCAGGAGGTTTCCGTAGAAAGCCTGGGCGGCCGCCATATCGGTGGTCAACAGCTCATACCAGCCGAAACCAGCGTGACGATCATCCATCGGAGCCTCTCTTTGCCCTCATTGCGGCACCGCGTCACGCATTTATGCGCTCTGCCATTCGCACCGATGTCATTCATCAAGATGAACGGAAACTAAATGTGCAGCAACGGCTTAGTGATACTGAATACCTTGCGTGCCGCAAGCTCCAAGCGTAAATTCGCTACGGCTGGCGTAGTTCCGGAAGATGGAGGCGACGATGCCGCGTGTGAGACAATCTTCGAAACGGAAGCGTGTGACGAAAGTCGCGGTCCCGGCGCTGAGCGCCGCCGGTTTGACTTTCGGCCTGGCAGGGGGCGCCTCCGCATCAGCTGTTCCGACCACTGATGCACCACAAAAACTTGGCTTTGTGCCGAGCCAGTCGGTCACGCTCGGCGAGGAAGAAATCGCCGATGTGAGTCTGGCGACATTCAATCTTTTCGACAGAGAGACCAAAGCCGGCCCACGCGTGCAAATGGCTGGCTGCCGTTGCGGTGGCTGCGGATGCCGCGGCTGTCGCTGCGGCGGCGGCTGTCGCATCGGCATCGGTTGCGGCTGCGGCTGCGTCTCCTGCGCCGCCTGCGGAGCCTGCTGCCTCTCATGGGGCGTTTGCCGCCTCTGCTGATGCGGCGCTTTCCGATTGCCCATTAAGGGACGAAGCTTCAGTTGGCCGGGTCGCGATCAGCGGCCCGGCCACTCTTTTTTGCCACAATGATTTTTGCCAATAGCTCGCGAACGGACTTGCCAGCGAGAAAGTAGCTCTGTTGCGGGGAATAGGTATAAGCGAGCGGATTCGCGTCCAAGTGATGAAGATGCATGCGCCGCAATTCTAAAAACAACAGGTGAAACGTGCGTGCCCACACGATGAAGATTCATCGCAAGACCAGCCCGAAGCGGCGAACCGCCCGCGACATCCTGCAATTCGCGCCGAATTTCACCGTCTACGTACTTTCACCCGAAATTGTCTGTCTTTATTCCGAGGATCGGAAGTTTTTTCTGCACGGAGAGCTTTACGGCGCGATCGCAACGGCAATCGGCAAGAGCGGAAAGAGCGTGCAGGCGCTGCTCCGCGAGCTTTCACGACAATTCCCCGCCGACAAGATCGACGAAGCGATCAACCGCCTGATCGAGCGTTGCTACGTCGTGCAATCATCCGGGGCTTCCACAGGCGCCGTTGCCGCCTATTGGGCCAGTCTCGGGCTCCCGCCGAGCGAGGCGGAAAAAAATCTCGGGGCTTGTCGCGTGCGCATCGAATCGTTCGACGTCGAGGGCGCCAGACAGCTTGCCTCGGCGTTGCGCGGCCTGGGCGTTGCGGTTGTCGACCGCTCGCCCAACCTGACGATTACCCTGGTCAATGACTACCTCGAACGGCGCCTGGCCGAACTCAACAGGCAGCGGATGGCAGATGGGACGCGGTGGCTGCTGGTGCAGCCATCCGGCGTTTTTCCGCTGGTAGGCCCGTTGTTCAGGCCGGGCGAAAGCGCCTGCTGGACCTGCCTGTTCGATCGCATGGTCAGGAATCGCGAAATCAGGGGGTTCCTTGAACGTGGACCGATGCGACCTATCGCGGTCTCTCCCCTCGTCCGCAAATCGCTCGGACAGGGCGCGATCCACTTCGCTGCCATCGAAATCGCGAAAGCCATAGCCTCAGCCTTTCGCACGGACCTGGGCGATCACATAGCAAGCTTCGACCTGACGGGCGCGACGATCGTCAAGCACTATGTGGCGCGCCGCCCGCAATGTCCGACCTGCGGCAACAAGAAGCTGCAGGACCCACGCCGCGCGCCGGAACCAATCGAGGTTCATGCCGGCACCAAGCTGATCATGACCAGCGGCGGATACCGCTCGGTATCGTCGCGCACGACAGTTTCGCGTAACCGGAAACACGTCAGCCCTCTTACTGGCGTTGTAACGCGGCTCGAGCGGATCGAGGCGGATCTGCCGCTAAACACCAACTTCTATGCGCAGCATAACTTCTCGGCCCCTGCCATGAGCGTCGATCAACTCAGATCGGGGCTGAGCGGAGGAAGCTTTGGCAAGGGCTCGACGGCGGAGCAGGCCGAAGCAAGCGCGCTGATGGAATCGATCGAGCGCTATTCGGGTATTTTTCAAGGTGACGAGATCAGGCAGACCCGGCGCTTCGTCGATTTCGCGCCGGGAGACGCCATCCTGCCCAACGACGTCCAGCTCTTCAGCGAGACACAGTTTCAGACACGGCATCATCACGCGCAGGACGGCTCCCAACCAGCTCCCGATCCGCTCGACCCCCGCGAGAAGATCGAATGGTCTCCCGTCTGGTCGCTGCGCGACCGTCGTTTCAAATATCTGCCAACCGGCCTGCTTTACTTTTTCTATTATGACTTCCACACCGATTCCAACGGATGCGCGGCCGGAAACACCCGCGAGGAGGCCATCGTTCAGGGTTTCCTCGAACTGGTCGAACGCGATGCCTACGCGATCTGGTGGTACAACCGGCTGCAGCGCAACGAGGTTGATCTCAGTCAGTTCGACGATTCCTATATCCGCGATATCAGGTCTCAGTTCGCTAACGCCGGGCGACAGCTGTGGGTGCTCGACGTAACCAACGATCTTGGCGTTCCCTCCTATGTCGCGATCATCCACTGGATGAAGGACGGTCGGGAGAACATCGAGTTCGGTTCGGGCGCCCACTTCGATCCCCGCATCGCTCTCCTGCGCGCGTTGACCGAGTTGAGCCAGTTTCTCTCGATCGGCTTCATGAGGGGCGGTAGTGGCGAAAAACCGACGCTTGACGGTGTCACTCCGTTGCGTCTCGAGGACCATCCATTCCTGACCCCGGCAAGCCAACCGGTCTACCGTCCGGAACTTGGCATTGACGTTCCGCTGGACAGCGTGCGCGAGCAGGTGGAGGCCTGCGTCGAGGTGGCAAGACGCACGGGCCATGACTTTCTCGTGCTCGATCAGACCAGACCGGACGTCGGCGTCCCTGTCGTCCGGGTGATCGTTCCTGGGCTGCGGCATTTCTATCGTCGCTACGGCCCCGGTCGGCTTTACGACGTCCCGGTCAAGCTCGGATGGCTGGAACGGCCGCTGGCGGAAAGCGAGCTTACGCCATTTCAGCCTCACACCTGATGAGGTTGGGCCTCACGTGCGCGGTCAGGGAAACAGACGACAGCGAAAGAGCGCAGCGGCAGGCCTCTATGCGCGCCTCAACGAGCACGTGACCATAGAGGCTGATGCAGATGGCAACGTCGTGGCCGGCCTTGATGGCCAAGTACTCGAAAGGACGAAACTGGGCGCAGGTGCCGCAAAACGCACGCTCGCCCTGCGGACAGGACTTCCAGTCCGCTCTCTCGCCTCGCCGCGTGGCGCCATCGACAACGAGGTCGCGCTTCTGGTGCGACGCCTGGCACGGCGCGGTCTTCTCGAATACGGATTGTCACGCACGAACGGCCGCGGCGATCTGGTCGCTATCGAACCGCAGATCGAGGACTATTGGCCGCAAACCGCCAAGCTTGGCGCAAACGATACCGTGGCACTGTCACGCTTTGCGTATCTGCGGCGTCGCGGTACCGACCTGGTGCTGGAGGCGCCGCGTGCGCCGGCGCTGTTCCGGATCGATGATCCGAAGACCGTGGCCGCGATCACAGGCTTGTCGAGGCCACAAAGAATAGCGGACCTCCGCCGCCGGCGCGGCTTTGTCGGCCTCGAACTGCTCGGCCTGCTGCTCGATTGCAACATTATTTTCAAAGTGGCGGCCGGGAGTGAAGGACTGCGTTCGTCCGAAGGCGATGCCAACCTGGTGGTTTGGGACTTTCATGACCTGCTTTTTCACGCCCGCAGCACCGAAGGCAGGCACGCCAATCCGATGGGCGGTCGCTATGCCTTTGTCGGCGTGATCCCTCCGCCGCCTGCCGTAGGGTCGCGCTTGGCCGGCCCCGAGATTGACCTCCAGCAATTCACGGCGAGTTCCGTGGAGCCGATTTCGCCGTTTATAAACCTCCTGCGAGAGCGACATTCAACGCGCGACTTCGACTCGGCTCGCCCGATCACAATTGCCGAGCTTGCGAAATTCCTCCACCACGCGGCGCGGGTGCAGTGGAAATGGACAACCCCACTCGATTTCGGTGACGGCAGCTTTGGTCCCGAGGTCGACTACACCAGACGCCCCTACCCATCCGCCGGCGCCTCCTACGAGCTCGAGCTTTATCTGGCGGTCGCCAATTGTGAGGGGCTTGAAAAGGGATTTTATCACTACGACGCCGACCGTCACGCGTTGGTATCGATCCAGGTGCGCGCACAGGAGTTGGCGAGGCTGCTGGCTTCGGCGCAATTCGCCATGGGCGCGGCTGCCCCGCCCCAGATCCTCATTACCATTGCCGCGCGCTTTAACCGCGTCTCATGGAAGTACAGCGCGATTGCCTATTCCCTGATCCTGAAGGATGTCGGCGTGTTGCTGCAAACCCTGTACTTGACAGCAACGGACCTTGATCTCGGCGGTTGCGCAATCGGAACATGCAACATCGACCTGTTGTCGAAGATGACGGGCCAGGAATTTCATGTCGAAGGTCCTGTCGGTCAGTTCGCGCTCGGGCGGGCCGCCGGGGTTGGGGACGCAGCATGATCAAGGCTCTGCCCTGCGCCTTCGTCGTTTGGTGATCCCTGCGGTTTCGATCAGGCGTCAGCTCCGCTGCGGAGTCGCTGCTCCCACGACACATTCGCGCCAGAGTGAGGTCGTGCAAGTCGTCGGCCATCCGCCGCCCAGCGCAACAAAAAGCGCTGCCGTATCGGAGAGGCGGTTGGCTTCAGTCTGCACCCGAACCACGACGGCTGTCAGGTAGGTTTGCTGTGCAATGAGAACGGCAAGTTGATTCACCTGACCGGCCTTTAGTTGCTGCTCGACGATATCGAGGCTTGCCTTGGCGGCCTCCTCCGCATGCACCGCCGCTTTCATCGCACGCGCATCAGCCTGCAGGGCGCGCAAGGCATCCGCCACGTTCTGGAACGCGGTGATGACGGCGAGACGGTAAACGGCTTCGGCCTGTTCGAGCGCGGCTTCGGCCGCCTTCTGCTTGTTATAGAGCGTAAAGCCATCGAAGATCGGCGCGGTAACGCCCGCCGCCACCGTGTAGAAGCCGGTGCCGGGGGCAAAGCTCTGAGCAAAATTGAAACTGCTTGAACCGCCGTTGGCGGAAATCGTGAAATTGGGCAAGCGCGCCGCGATCGCTACCCCAATCTGGGCACTCGCCGCGTGCATCGCCGCTTCAGCCGCCCGCACGTCAGGCCGCTGGTCGACCAACCTGCTCGGCAGGCTGACCGGCAGGTTGGCCGGCAATTTGAGTCGCTTGAGGTCGAATTTTTGCATGATCTCGTCGGACGAAAGCTGGCCGGCCAGCGCGGTCAGGAGATCCCGCTGCTGGGCCAGCTGCTTTTCGAGCGGTGGCAGCAATTGCTCGGCCGCGGCGAGAGCGGCCTCCTGCAACAGCACATCCGCCTTCGCCGCCTGACCGAGACCAAATTGACGCTTCAAAATGTCAAGCAAGCGTCGCTCGATCGTGATGACGCTTTGGGTCGCTGTGATCTGGCCGCGCAGCGAGGCCTCCTGGATGGCCGCTGTGACCACATTGCCCGTCAGTGCGAGATAGGCGGCCTCCAGTTGGAACAATTGCTGCTCGGTGATGGCATCGAGGTTTTCGACCGCGCGGAAGTTGCCGCCCCAGATATCCGGCACGAACGATATCGTGAGTTGGTTGGTCACGAGCGAGAATTGGGTTTGCGGGCTCTCCGTCGGAATCGACGGCACCTGGCCGGGATTGGCAACCAGTGTTTGCTGGCTTGTCGAATTGCCTGTGATCTGCGGGAGCCAGATCCCGCGCTGGGCCAAGGCGTTGTAATTGGCGATCTTGATGGCGGCTTCAGCCGCCTGCAGCGTCGGACTTTGCTCGACGGATTGCCGGATCAGGTCGTTGAGGGGTTCGGAATGGAACGCGGCCCACCAGCGAGCCGAGACATCGGCGCCGGTGATAAAATGCTGGCCCGCCACGCGAGGACCGCCGGGTCCAGGGGACGGAGAGGCAAGCTTGCCGGGAAGGTAGCCTTCCGCGTCCGGAGCCGGCGGCGGTACAAAGTTTGGCCCGACGCAGCCGGATACCACCAGGGCCAGAAGTGACGCTATCGTGGTGCAGGCAGCCGCGAGCGGTTTTCGGCCAGACGCTGCTCGGAACAGCGCCGCCAACGGCATCTGCCGATTCTCTTGCCCCGCCCGCTTCATACGCACGAACCCGTCAGGCCCTTTGTCAAGTCGCGCCCTCGCCGGTCGCCGTTCCCTCGGCCTCCTCTTCCCCGCCGGGGCCGATAGAAGGTGTTGTATCCCTTGCGAGGAAAATCCGCCGTAGCGCCGGAGCAACCATCAACAACAGAAGTGGCCCAATGAACATGCCGCCGACCACCACGGTCGCCAGCGGCCGCTGCACCTGGCTGCCGATGCCCTGCGAGATTGCCGCCGGAAGCAGCCCGACCCCCGCCGACAACGCGGTCATCAGCATGGGCCGCATCCGCTGCTCGGCACCGCGGAAGACGGCTTCGGCGATGTCCATACCGCGGGTCCGCAGTTCGCGGAAATAGGTAAGGTTGAGAATGCCGTCCATAACCGCCACGCCCAACAACGAAATAAAACCTATCGCCGCGGAGACGCTGAAATCGAGGCCAGAAAGGTACAGCGCGATGATCCCGCCCCCGACCGAGAAGGGAATACCGGCAAGTGCCAGCAAGCTGTCGCGCAGCGAATTGAATAAGCCATAGAGCAGAACCAGGATCAGGAGCAGCGTGATCGGAATCACGATCGCCAGCCGTGCCTTGGCGTTTTGCAGATCGTCGAACTCGCCGGACCAGAGGATCTGGTATCCGTTTGGCAATTTGACCGCGTTTGCCACCCTCTCCTGCGCCTCGGCGACGGTGCCGCCGAGATCGCGCCCACGCACGCTGAACTTGATCGGAATGTAACGCTGGCTGCGCTCGCGATAGATGAAAGAAGCGCCGGTATCGAGGCTGATGTCCGCGATCTCGCTGAGCGGAACGTAGCCGTTCGTCCCCGAGGGCGTAGGATAGGCGACCTTGACGGTGCGAATCGCGTCGATGCTGGCGCGGTACTTCGGCTCAAGCCTCACCGCAAGGCCAAATGAACGATCGCCCTCCAGCACGTTTGTCGCCACGGTGCCGCCGAGTGCCGCCTGCACCACGGTGTTCACGTCACCCGTGTTGAGTCCGTAGCGGGCGGCTTTGGCTCGATCAATCTTGATATTCAGATTGGGCTGACCGAGCAGATGGAAAATGCCGAGGTCGGCGACCCCTGGCACCCTTGCCATCTCGGTCATCACCTGCGACCCGAGCTCTTCCAAAATCTCAAGGTTAGTGCCGACAATCTTCACCGAATTGGCGCCCTTCACCCCCGACAAGGCTTCCTCGACATTGTCCTGGATATATTGGGAGAAATTGAATCCGATCCCGGGTAGTTCCTCGCTGAACTCCTTCTGCAGTTCATCGGTGAGCTGCTCTTTTGTCAGGTTGGCTGGCCATTCGTCGAACGGCTTGAGTGGTGCGAACAATTCGACGTTGGAAAACGGCGAAGCGTCGCTTCCATTGTCCGGGCGGCCGTGCTGCGACACCACGGTGATGACCTCCGGATGCCGCAACAGGATTTCGCGCATCTTGCGCGTCGACTCGGTGCCGGCCTCAAGCGACATTGTGGGCGGCATCGCCGCCCTGATCCAGAAATTTCCTTCTTCCAGAGCCGGCAAGAATTCGCTGCCTAGGCGCGTGGCGGCAAGAAAACTCACCGCCAGAAAAACGACCCCAATAGTCACCGCAACCGTGAGATTGCCAAGCGCCCAACGCAACACCGGGGTATAGCTCGCACGAAGGCTCCGCACGAAAATGGTTTCGACTTCCTCGATTTGCTTCGGAAGGACAAGCGCCGCCAGCACCGGTGTGACCGTAAACGTAGCAAGCAGGGCGCCGGCGAGCGCATAGCCATAGGTGCGCGCCATCGGCCCGAAAATCTGACCTTCCACGCCCTGCATGGTGAACAGCGGTACGAAGGCCGTTACCGTGATCGCAGCCGTGAAGAACACGGCCTTGTCGACCTGCAAGGCGCTGACAAAGATGATGCGCAACCGCTCGGTCCAACGCGGTTCTTCACCGGCAGGCGCGGTCGACGAGGTAGGGTCTGGTCCCCAATACCCTTCCGCCAGTTGCCGGAGCAGCGTATGCCGCTCTTGCGGGCTGGATTGGAAATTCCGATAGATATTCTCCATCATGATCACGGCGGAGTCGACGATGATGCCGAAATCAACCGCGCCGAGCGACAGCAGGTTGGCATCTTCCCCGCGCAACACCAGAATGATGATCGAGAAAAACAGCGCGAAGGGAATGTTGATGCCGACGATGATCGCGCTCCTGAGATCGCCGAGGAAGACCCACTGGATGAAGAAGACCAGCAGGCAGCCAAAGATCAGGTTGTGCAGGACGGTGCGCGTCGTGACGCCCACAAGCGAGCTTCGGTCGTAGTAGGAGACGATCTTGACACCGGGCGGCAGACTGCCGTCCGAGTTGAGCTTCGCCACCATCTCCTGGACCCTGGGAATGATGTTGTTGGTGTGCTCGTCACGTCTCATCACCACGATTGCGGCGGCTACGTCGTCGTCCTCGTCCTTGCCGGCAATACCAAGCCTCGGCACATATCCGACAGATACTTGTGCAACATCCCTCACCTGTATCGGCAATCCGTTCGTCTGGGCCAGGACCACGTTTTCGATGTCCTGAACGCGGTAACCCTTGGTGACGTCATCCGCGCCGCCGCTGTCGACCAATCCCACGCCGCGGATATTGATCGACTGCTGTCCGATCGCAATCTCACGGCCGCCGACGTTGATATTGGCGTTGCCGAGCGCGCTGATCAGTTGCGGCACCGTAATGTTGTAGGCCTCCAGCTTCTGCAGGTCAGCGTCGACGTTGAATTGCTTGGTCGTGCCGCCCCAGGAATTGATCTGTACGACTCCTGGAATCGTCAGCAGCCGCCGGGTCAGCACAAAATCCTGCAGCGTGCGCAGATTGGTCAGTCCGAAATGCGGCGGACCCACGAGTCGATAGCGATAGATTTCGCCGACCAAACTCGATTGCTGGATCGTCGGCACCAGATTGCCCGGCAAGGTGATGTTTTGCTGCAGGCTGATCGAGGCCTGCGTCAGCGCAAAATAAAAATCAACGCCGTAGGCAAAGGTGACCCGGACAAAGGAAAGGCCATAGAACGAGGTCGAGCGAACATTGACCACGCCAGGTGTCGGATAGAGTCCGACCTCCATCGGGATCGTGTAATATTTTTCCATCTCCTCGGCGGAAAGGCCCGCGGCCTGCGCGGTGACCTCGAGGATCACCGGAGCGGGATTTGGATAGGCTTCGATGTTGAGCTTGGTGAATGCAACCAAGCCCGCAGCACAAAACACCAGGACGCCCAGAACAATGATTGCGCTGCGCGTCAGACCAAAAACAAGGAGAGACTTGATCAAGAGAGCCTGCCACGCCTGTTCCGATTTCGATTCCCTGCCGAAGGCGCCGGACGCATCAACCTGCCTCGCCCAGCAAGAGCTTGTTGCTCAGAAATACTGCGCCATCAGTGACGACGGTTTCGCCCGCCTGAAGGCCGCCGAGAATCTGAACCCAGCCGTCCTGCCGCAGGCCGATGGTCACGGTGCGCTTGATGAAGTGACGGCGGTCGGTCGTGACCCACACCGTCATCGTGCCGTCGCCCTCCCGAACAACGCCGTTTTCCGGCACCGCAAACGAAGTCACGGGACTTCCGACGCGGATCACGAAACTCGCATACATTCCGGCTCGCAACAGGTGCTCGGGGTCGTCGATTTCGGAGCGAACCAGCTGTCGATGCGAATTCGGGTCGAGCATCGAGCCCAGATTGGTGACATGGCCCTTGAACACCTTGTCGGGATAGGCCGGCACCGTGACTTCAACCTCCTGACCGAGCTTGTAGGCGGGAGCATCGGTCTCAATGACATTTGCGATCATCCACATCGTCGAAACATCAGCGACCTGGTATGGCGGCGGGGGGTTGCCCGGCTGCGTCAGGAATCCGGGCGCGGCATTGCGGGTCACTATTCGCCCGCTGATCGGGCTGGTAACCCTAAGCGTCGATTCGACCCTGCGATTGGAGAGGATTTGCTCGATCTCCTCGTCTGTCTTGCCGAAGATGCGCACCGCATCTTTGCCCGCCTTGAAGTTGCCTTCCGCGGTCTGCTGGTCCGACGTCGACTGATCGACGTCCTTTTGCGCGGCGCCGCCGGACTTCACGAGCGCCGTGAGCCGCGCCAGCGTTTTCCTCTGCAATTCCAGGACGCCTTCGGCCGCGAGCAGCGTCGATTCGGCCTGCAGGAGATCGGGGCTGTCGATCGTGAAAAGAATGTCACCCCGCTTGACGTCGTCGCCAATGTTATAAAATGCCTTCAGGATTTTTCCTGGATACTGCGAGAAAACCTGAACGAGCACGTTTTGGTTGAAGTCGATCGTTCCGACAGCAGTCTTCAGGATCGCGAATTCATGTGTGCCGAGCGTGCCGGTCCTGAGGGCGCCAGTCTGCTTTTCGGTCAAATCGAGTGAGGCAACGTCTTCCTTGTCGGATACGGATCGTTGAGCCGCGGTCTCCGCCAATCCCCTTTTGCTCGCCTCGCCGTCGGCTCGCCCAACGAGCCCCTTGCCCCATAGCAAAGCCGCTCCGCCCGTCACGACGAAGGCGGCAACCGCCAGTCGAGAAGGTCTCGACAGCTTTCCCAACACGCTCACCTCGACTGCCTCCAGCGATCGTTGTCATTCGATCGACAAAGTTACTTTGATGCCTCGGCCTTTGCAGCTGATGCATTGCAACAAGGCTAATTCATCGCGCTTACGCAGACCTTACAAATCGCGTCCTGGCGGGGCTGAGGCGCGACTTTTGTTGCAAATTTCACGTCGTTTGCGGCGAATCAGGTACGGATAATATTGCAATGTCGATTCGGAGTCGCTGACCGCTGGTGGCGGTGGGCGGTTACGTTTTGCGGCCTTGGCCCAGGCTGTGTCCGAAGTCGATGCGAACATCATCGCGCTGCCCACGGCGCGACCGACGACAGGCGCAGATTTCAAGACTATGCGGGGTTTTCTTCTTTATGTCGCTTTTATAACAAAGGGCATCTCTCCGACTCGATTTCGTATGGCCTTGCCGGCACATTGCCCCATGAACGAACGCCGAGGCGGCCATGAGTTCTGTTGGTTGCGGTAACACAAGTGCCTGGCATCGGGCTCGCCGCTGCATGGCCATGACATCACCTCGGCGCGAAACTGCCGCTACACGCGCCTACTCGCCATTGTTTTGTATCGGACTGCTGCTGGCCGTCGCCTTATTGGCCAACCTCGGCCAATAGTCTGCCGCACGCGACCGTCCCTTGGGACTTGGCCTGATCACCACCATTGCCTAGACCGCTCCGCCCGCGCAAACTCCCGGCGAATAGCCGAGACTCCCGAAATCGACGCGGGCATACAGGAGCGGGCCATGACCGCCATCGAACGAGAGCTTTCGCCACATGCCGCAGCCGAAAGGGCGGTGGCCGAAACCCCTCCCGTGCATGGGTCGTTGGGCGCTATGGCGATCGGCGCGCTTGGCGTCGTCTATGGCGATATCGGGACAAGCCCGCTCTACACCTTCAAGACGGCCATCGCGTGGGCGGGCGGCGAGGCGACACCAACGGTTGCGCTGGGCATCCTCTCACTGGTGGTATGGACGCTCCTGATCACCACCTCGCTCAAATACGTCGCGATCGTCATGCACGCGGACAATGACGGTGAAGGCGGCATTCTCGCCCTGATGTCTCTGATCGGCATCAAGCACGGCGAGCGGCCTTTTCTGATCGCACTCGGCATTATCGGCGCCGCCATGCTTTACGGAGACGGTGCAATCACGCCAGCAATCTCGGTGCTAAGCGCGTTGGAGGGCTTGAAAGATCCCCTTCCTTCTTTTGCGCCATATGTACTGCCGCTTTCAGTCGTGGTGCTGGTCGCGCTGTTTGCCCTGCAGCCGCTGGGCACGGCGCGGATCGGCGCGCTGTTCGGACCGGTCATGACGGTTTGGTTCGTGACCATCGGCTTGCTCGGTATATCCGGCATCCTCCAGCATCCGCTCGTGCTGGCCGCTCTCGACCCCGGCGTCGGTCTCTCCTATCTCTTCGGACATGGCTTTACCGGGTTTCTTGTTCTCGGCGGCGTTTTCCTTTGCGCGACCGGCGCCGAAGCGCTCTACGCTGACATGGGACATTTCGGACGGCGGCCGATCCGCATGAGCTGGTACGGCCTCGTGCTTCCGACCCTGGTGCTGAACTATGCCGGACAGACCGCCACCATAGTGGATGGCAAGGCGGCCGCCGGAGCGAATCCATTTTTCGCGCTGTGTCCGGAAAGCCTGCAACTGCCCTTGGTCGCGCTCGCGACAGCGGCCACCATCATTGCCAGCCAGGCGATCATCTCCGGTACCTTTTCAATGACGCGGCAGGCTATCCAGCTTGGACTCTGTCCCCGCCTCTACATCACGCAAACGTCTTCGCAAGGCTACGGCCAGATCTACGTCGGTTTCGTCAATTGGACCCTGATGGCGCTGACGGTCGCGCTAACCGTCAGTTTTCGTTCGTCGGACAACCTCGCCTCCGCTTTCGGCATTGCGGTTGCGTTGACGATGTTCCTCACATCGGTGTTGATGTTTCATGCAATGCGGGAAGTGTGGGGCTGGAGCCTGTGGCTCAGCGTTGCCGTCGCCGGTCTGTTCTGCATGGTTGACCTCTCATTCGTCGCCGCAAACATGATGAAGGTCATGGAGGGCGGCTGGGTGCCGCTCGTGGTCGGCGCGACGATCTATACCCTGATGTCGACCTGGCATCGCGGCCGTGTCGCGCTTAACGCGCGGCTCGAGCGCGACACGCTGCCGCTTGTCGATTTCATCGCCCAGATGCGCAACAAGCCGCGCGTGTCCGGTACCGCCGTCTACATGACCAGCCGGCTCGACATAGTGCCGGTGCCTCTGCTGCACAACCTCAAGCACAACAAGGTGCTCCACCAGCGCATCGTGCTGTTGCACGTCGTAACCGCAAACATCCCGCGCGTCCCGCCCGAACGGCGCCTGACGGTGAAGGATCTCGGCGATAATTTCTACACGATCGTCGCCGCGTATGGCTTCATGCAGCACCCAAACATTCCGCGCGTACTGTTCCGCTGCGCAACGGACGGCCTCCACTTCAACATCATGGACACGTCGTTCTTCGTCGGACGGGTCAAGATTGTACCGGCGAAAACTTCAAAGATGGGCCGCTTCGCCTGCAAGCTGTTCGAAGTCATGCACCGCAACGCGCTGGCCGCCACCGATTTCTTCCGCATTCCGCCGGATCGTGTGATCGAACTCGGCAGCCAAACGGAGCTTTGAGGCCTAGCGCCGTTGCGGCTGCGCTGCTCCGGCAAAGTACGGGTTGACAAAGCATTGCCCCGCGCGACCTGAGGCCGCCCAGTTGCACTGGGTTATCGAGGTGAAGCGGCAGTCATTGTAGTCGCCATCACGCCCATAGAGTTTCAGGCACACCGGATATCTTGGATTGTAGGCTTGCGCCATTGCCGGCATTGGGCCGAGGACGGCGCCTAAGCCTATAATGGTCCAAATCAGTACGCGCATGAGTACCTCTCAACGAATCCGGGGATCGTGAAAAAATCTACTGACGCGGGCAGAGACGAGCAAGACGGTGCATGATCGGGCATCGGCCGCGCGGCGAGTAGCAGAGCTGATTATTTCGAGCAATTTGCCGCCGAGCAGAGCTTTACGTCCTTCGCTACTGGCCCGCCGTTCTTGGCACAGGTTCCGGCCGGACATTGTCCGGAGTTCTTGCTCGAACAGTTTGCCGCCGAGCAAAGCTTTACGTCCTTCGCTACTGGCCCGCCGTTCCTGGCACAGGTTCCGATCGGACATCGTCCGAAATTCGGGTCCATCTCCTTGAGTGGTCCTTGCGCACCCGCATCTTGAATCCTGAGCAAAAGTAACAGCGCAATAATGCTCGCAACTGCAATGGTTCTCGTCATGCAAAAGTCTCGTGCAAAGGAGCGCAAGTTATCAACTCGCCGCGCCGGGCAATGGATGCCCATTCGCGCCGACGTGCCCAGCCAAACGCGCTGAAAATGAGAGGAACCAAATTATCGATCTAGGATAGCGGAACGAATTGAGCCGATAGCGGTTATCAGTGCGTATGTGAGACCCCACATACGAACCCCGTCCCACGGCCCTGGCTCTCCCCCCGAGCCGGGGCCGTACATTTCTCAAGTTCCAGGAATTGTCCCACCAATGATCGCAAATAGCGCCGCCAGGCCTGCCGCTGTTGCAGCCTAGGCGTTCCAGCGGCGTTGCTTTTTGATCATCAGCAAGAGCGCCTGCGGATCGTCAGCCAGGTTCGCGCCGAACCGATAACGAACGGCAAGAGGCCGCCTGCGGACCGCGTCACTTCCGATGGTGTTCCCGCTAGATTTTCCGGGAAGATCTGGCTCTCAAAATTCCTGTTAAGCCATTGATTTGATTGGTCGGGGCACGCGGATTCGAACCGCGGACCTGCAGTACCCAAACCTGTTTAGGGTCATTTCCTACCGTTTCCTGTTATCACCCAATGTCGCAAATTCTCCTTTTAGGGCAATCCCTTTTCAGTGTATGTTAACGCACCATGTTTCCTATCATAGTACCTTATTGTATCCCGACCGTGCCGACATGGTGCCGACACGGATCGTTCCTCGCGGAGAGCCATCTGACTAGCAGGCCGGGAGTCTTCTTCGCAACGAAGGCCGCCAGTTCATGCACAACAAGCTTAGCCACGCCGCGGCCGAGGCCCTCATGCCCGGCGCCCGCACCTATATTTGCTACGACCAATCGCCGCCCGGATTCGGTTGCCGGGTGACGCCCGCTGGCTCCAAAAGTTGGGTGTTCGATTATCGGCCCGGTGGCGGCCGCCGCGCGGCAACCCGCCGGATGACGCTCGGCCGCATCGATGCCCTTCCCTACACCAAGGCGCGCAAGACCGCCGAACAGCTCTATCACCGCACCCGCCTCGGCGAAGACCCGGCCGGTGTCCGCGACAGAGAGCGGGAGGCCCCTACCCTCGACGCCGTGATCGACCGCTACATGAAGGAAGAGATTCGACCGGCGCGAAAGCCTAGGACCACCGCGCTCTATAGCCAGTATTTTCGCAATCACGTTTCGCCTGTGCTTGGGCGCAAGCCGACCGCGGCAATCTCCTACAGCGACATTGCCAAGCTGCACCGTTCGATTGGCGCCACGGGCGCCGAGGTGACCGCCAACCGCGTCGTTTCCCTAATAGGTTCGCTGTACAACTGGGCGGGGAAAGCCGGTGAAGTTCCACGCGGCACCAATCCGGCCCGCGATGTCAGCCGATTCCGCGAACAGGCGCGCACGCGGTATCTGTCGGAGGAGGAAATCACACGTCTCGGCGAAGCCCTCGAGCGCGGCGAGACCGAAGGGTTTCCGATTGAGATCGACAAAAGCAAGCCAACCAGCAAGCATGCCTCGAAAGATGGTCGGGCGCGGATCTCGCCCTACGCCGCCGCCGCGATTCGCCTGCTGCTATTGACCGGCTGTAGGCTCCGCGAAGTTTTGACCCTTCGTTGGGACGACGTCGACTTTGAACGCGCTTTGCTCATGTTGCCGGATAGCAAGACCGGTGCGCGGCCGGTCTGGCTCAACGCCGCGGCGCTCGCCGTACTCGAGGATCTCTCTAAGATCCGCCTCGGCGACTTTGTGATCGCCGGCGATAAGCCCGATGCACCCCGCAGTGATCTCAACCGGCCGTGGCGCCAGCTCGTCAAGCATGCGGGCCTCGAGGGCGGCGTCACATTGCATACGTTGCGGCATACGTGTGCGTCGGTCGGAGTCGGCGCAGGCCTCGGGTTGCCCCTCATCGGCGCATTGCTTGGGCACAAGCAAGCTTCCACGACTGAACGTTACAGCCACATCGATTCGTCGCCCGCCCGTCGGGCCGCGGAAACAGTCGGCGCGACAATCGCCGCCGCCCTCAAGGGCCAGCCGGCCGGTAATGTAGTTGGAATCCAGACCAAGCGTCTGCGATGACCGCACGTCCGCCACGAAGGACCGCACGGCAGACCCGCACCGAGACGTATGAGGAAGAGTGGCGCACACACCGCCAGCGTTCTCGGCTTCCCGCTGCAGCACGTCGGAAATCTCGATTGCTACGTGGCCAGGACTTCATTCGCATGCTGGAACGCGCGGCAGCCGCCACCGGTGACCCCCGATTTACCGACGCCCTCGAGGCCGCCAAGAGTTATGGTTTCGACAAAGAATTCCAGCGGACCGCCTCGCGCGTGCAACGGAAAATGTTCGGGACTGACGACGATGGCTATCTGGTCCAAGTCGATTTCCTGCACACGCGCGGCAAGCTCGAGGGCGAACGCCGCCGCCGGCTATCGGTACGCGAGGCCTGCGAAGTCGTGGCTGCGGAATCCGGGTATCCAGCGCCGTCGTTCAAGACCGCAGTAGATAGATTGCGGAAGCAATATATGGCTCGCCCGCGCCAACGCCGGACCGGTCTATGAACCTGCCCAGCAAAAAGACCATTCTTAGCGAATAGCTTGGTGTACCTCGGCATCTCCCTTCGTTTCACGGGAGATGACCAATGACGAATTACCGGACCCGCGGAGCCGCGGGCTACCTGGGTGCTTCGAAATCCTGGCTGGATAAGCAGGCCGTAAAAAAAATGGGCCCCGCCTACCGCAAAGTCGGGCGCAATCGGGTCTACGAAGAAGAGGACTTGGAGGCATACAAGCGCGCCACCCGGATCGAGCCAGAAAACCGGCAAGCCGAATCAACCACCCGTTCTACCTGACGAAAAGAGCGCCGGCTTCCACCGGCGCTCTTCCTGTCTGTGCCGCCGTCCCGTGTCACCGGGTCCAGCGAATTTGTTGCAACCCCCTTTCGTCAAGTTTTCCAGGAGGACTGAGTATGGCTACCAAGCCGACAGTAGACCTTCACCCCGTCGAAGATACGCCTGGGGATCCACCGATTGCGAAGCCTGAGAAGTTCTCTCTCAGCAAGTTCAAGTCAAGTCGCGCCGCCACCATTGCCAACGTCACCGTTCTGCAGAGCGCTTTGCCGGTTCACTCACTGGCCGCAGCCAAGGATTTCGTGAGGCTGCATCGTGAGCAATGGACCGATGAACTGTGTTTTGTGAATGTACCCATCAAGGGCGCACCGCGAGACACCACACACCTGATCCTGGAGGATCTTGCGGTTCGGTTCTTGCCTAGTGCGCGAATTATCCGGCATCGGCTGGCACTAGCAACCAAGCCACTGGACAAGTTCTTCCTCTGTATCGTGCCGAGCCAGAACCTCGACAATTCGTGGGTCACCTCCAATCTGCAGGCTTGTGACCAGGCAAAGGAGCTGTGGACGCAGGCAACCAGTCGCAAGGAGGAAGGCGTCGAAAGCTATCAGGTCAAGGTAGCCGACGAGGACGATGCATTTGACGAACCAAACTGGCCGCAGCAATCAATCGATGAACTGATCGAAATCACCTTTCACGGCCGAATGATCGAGACTGCCGACCACCCAGGCCTGTTGCGGCTCATGGGGCGCAAGGTGAGGTGATGTTCTTTCGCCGCACGTTAGTTCTCGATACCGAATACGAAATAACGCGCGGAGGCTTGCCGCGCGTTCTTTGTATGGTGGTCTATGAACTGGATGCACAGCTGCGCCATGTTCGGACCTATAGGATCTGGCGTGGGCAATTCGGACCGCAACCACCATTCCCCATTGACGATGACACCCTTGTGGTTGGATTTGCTTTGTGGGCCGAACTGATGGTTTTCCTGGAGCTCGGTTGGCGTTTACCGAAGTACGTCTACTGCCTGCACACGGCCTTTCTCGCATCAACGAATTTCCTGCTGCCGAAGCTTGAGCCCGGAAAGAAGCGGTTAAAGCCGCGCAAGGGCCTGTCGGATGCTGCCAGAATGTATGGAATCGCCGGTTGGGAGGATATCGACAAACCCGCGATGGCGGCCGATATCGGGAACGGGCTTTGGGTGTCAATCGGCAGCGGATCGGGACCCCCTATCGGCATCCAAAAGGGACCCCGTTTGGCGGCGAGTCCGGACGGTAGCGCTCGCGCCGTCGGAGCTGGTCGGGGTTGC
>Ga0306926_10000667_pt1 | contig 32513 bp, 26 predicted proteins | sample flu12Cox44000178_FD_203759 | JGI IMG/M metagenome (GOLD analysis project Ga0306926, IMG submission 203759) | Lab enrichment of tropical soil microbial communities from Luquillo Experimental Forest, Puerto Rico - flux8day.12C.oxic.44.000.178 (v2)... | ecosystem: Environmental > Terrestrial >...
CAGCCGCAACTCGCGATGCTGCCGATAGGCGATCTCTTCACCATGGGTCCGCGCGAAGCCGCTTACGCGATCCGTTTCCTCAACGTGAAGCACGTGATTCCCATGCACTACGCGACTTTTCCCGTGCTTACCGGCACTCCCGATAAATTGCGCGAAGAGACTCGCGATATCGCCGGTCTCGAAATTCACGCGTTAGAACCGGGCCAAACTCTGTAAGCCCCCGCGCCGCGCCCGAGCGATTCGAATCGAGGCTGTAACGGTTTGGACATCCCGCGCCTTGGCGCACACCGGTTGATCCCCTCCCCCGGCTATCCTGGGGTCAATCCGCCGAATGGCGCTAGCGCAATGAACCAAGCGAATTTCGTCAAACCTCAGGGTGCCTGGGCGCACGGGAACCTGCTGATCGCTTCGCGGGATGCCGCGCTGCCGCCTTACTGCGTCAAGTGCGGCCGTCCGGCGGACGCCAAACCCCTGCGGCGGCGCTTCAGCTGGCATCCGCCTTGGGTCTACCTCTTCCTTTTGATCGCGTTGCTGGTATATGCGGTGCTGGCCGCCGTGCTCAGCAAGCGGACCACCCTCGAGCTTCCGCTTTGTCCGGTTCACTTCGAGAAATACAAGACGCTTCGCATTCTGGCGGCGGTACTGCTGCTGGGGTCGATTCCGGAAATGATTCTGGCGGGTGCTTATCTGCCGGAGACCTACATGGGCTGGGGGATCTTTGCAGGAGCCCTGGCCTTTGTAGCGGGACTCGTCTGCCTGGTCATGTTCAACGGCGTGTTGCGCATCGCCCGCATCGACGAATACTACGGATACTTTTCCCGAGCGAGCGAAGGATTCCTCATGCGCCTTCCTCCTCCGCCCGCGGGTATGGTGCTTCCTTCCTGAAGCCCGGGCTAGCGAAAGAAGTTGCGCACGAAAAACCCCAGATTCGCGGGCCGCTCCGCCAGCCGCCTCATGAAATACGGAAACCAGTCCCGCCCGTAAGGAATGTAAATGCGCAGACGGTAACCGTCGCGCACCAGTTGCCGCTGTAGATCGGTGCGTACGCCGTAGAGCATTTGAAACTCGAAATCGTCCTTGGCGACTTTGCTTTCGGCCGCTATGCGAATGGTCGCGCCAATCATGCGCGGATCGTGCGTCGCAATGCCATGGTAGAAGCCGCTCGGCAGGAGCAGGCGCACCAGCTTGATGTAGTTGGCGTCGACATCCTCTTTTTTTGGAAAAGCCAGCTGCGGCGGTTCGGAGTAAGCGCCCTTGCACAGGCGAATGCGGCAGCCGATGGCCAGCAAATCCTGAACGTCCTGTTCGCTGCGGTAGAGATAGGCCTGAATCACGGTTCCGATCGCCGGGCTGCGCTGCCGCACTTTTTTCACCACCTCCAGCGTGCGCTCGGTGTAGGCCGATCCTTCCATATCCACGCGCAGGAAATTGTCGTAGGAAGCGGCCCGCTCGACGATCGAAAGCGCTTGCCCTTCAGAAAACTCGGGGCTCAAGTCCAACCCCAATTGCGTCAGCTTGCAGGAGACGTTGGCATTCAATTTTTCCGCGGCAATGCGGTCGAACACTTCCAGATAGGCGTCGCGGGCGCGTTGCGAGTCCGCCGCCGTCAGAACGTTCTCGCCCAGATAGTCGAGACTGACCAGCATTCCCTGGTCGTTGCACACGCGCGCGGCGGAGATCGCTTCGGCCAGCTCTTCGCCGGCTACAAAGCGATGCGACATCCTTCGGGTGGTCCGATTGGAAGTGACCCAGCGCGCGAAACCTTGGCTTTCGGATAACTTCAGAAGCGTCGAACGGAGCATTGGACACTCTTATTATGCCCGTGCTGCCCCGCTCTGACGAAAGCCACTTTACGAGTCTTTGTGTTCTTCGAGGAACTTTTCCGCGTCGATGGCCGCCATGCAGCCCGAGCCGGCCGCGGTTACCGCCTGCCGGTAGCGATGGTCCTGCACGTCGCCGGCAATGAAAACGCCGGGGATATTGGACACACTGCCGTGCTTTGCCAGCAGGTAGCCGTTTTCATCCATGTCGAGCTTGCCCTTGAAGACGATGCTGTTCGGATCATGGCCGATGGCGACGAACACCCCGTCCACATCAATGTCCCTGGTCTCGCCGGTCTCCGTCTGGCGTACCCGAACCCCGTCCACCAGGCCTTCTGGTGAGAGGATCTCTTCCACCACGTAAGGCGTCAAAAATTCCACCTTGGGGTTGGCCTTGGCGCGGTCAATCATGATTTTCGACGCCCGAAATTCGTTGCGCCGGTGGATCAGATAAACCTTGCTCGCATAGCGCGAAAGGAAATTCGCCTCTTCCATGGCGGAGTCGCCGCCGCCGACCACCGCGATGGGCTTCCCGCGGAAGAAATAACCGTCGCAGGTGGCGCAGGTGGAAACACCGCGTCCGATCAGCTCTTTTTCGCTCTTCAAGCCCAACAAACGCGCCGAAGCCCCGGCGGCGACAATCAGAGTCTTGGTCTGGTGCTTTTCTCCGTTCACCGTTACCGTGAACGGCCGCCCGGTCAAATCCACTTCCGTCACCGCGCCCGTCCTGAATTCCGTCCCGAAACGCTCCGCCTGGCGCTTCATGTTTTCGATCAGTTCCGGCCCCATGATGCCGTCGGGGAAGCCCGGAAAATTCTCCACGTGGGTGGTCAGGGAGAGCTGCCCGCCCGGCTCATGGCCTTCGAGCACCAGCGGCTTCAGATTGGCGCGTGCCGCGTAAATCGCCGCCGTCAGGCCCGCGCAACCGCTTCCGATAATGACCACATTCCGCATGCTCGAAATTCTCCCGACATTAGATTCTTACGGCGGCCCGAGGTTACAGAAGCAGAAATGGCATTGTATCATCAGCGAACTCGCCCCTGCCCGGCGCAGCGAAGCGGCCATTTTGGAGCGCGCTTTCGCCGGCAGCGCTCTGGTGTCACCGTTGGTTCGGTCGTATCGTCAAAGAAACAGGTTCGTTTGAAGTACGCTCGTACATTACCTTCAGGAGAACTTGGTGCTATGGATCCGCGCTATCCGATTGGCAAATTCCAGCAGCCGCTTGAAGCAACCCCGGCCCTGCGCCAGCAGGCCATCGAAATCATCGCCGAAACCCCCGCGAAACTGCGCTCGGCGGTCGAAGGACTGTCGCCCGTTCAGCTCGATACGCCCTATCGAGAGGGCGGGTGGACGGTTCGTCAGGTGGTTCATCATGTGCCGGACAGTCACATCAACGCCTACATCCGCCTGCGACTCGCTTTAACCGAGGAGCAGCCGACGATCAAGGCCTATGACGAAAACCAGTGGGCTCAGCTGCACGACGCCAAGACCGGTCCGGTTGAAATGTCCCTGGCCTTGCTTGAAGCCGTGCACGATCGCTGGGTGCGTTTGTTGCGGGCTTTAAGCGATGACCAGTTCGGGCGCGTGTTCATCCACCCGGAACACGGTCCGCGCACGGTCGATTGGCTGCTGTTTCTCTACGCCTGGCACGGCCGGCATCACACCGCGCATATCACGGAAATGCGCAAGCAGCGTTTCTGGTAGCTGCGCTATTCCGCGGCTCTTACATCGCTTACATCCTTGGGACGGCCGGCCCTCGTCAACTTCGTCAGGCCTTCCTTGCGATTCTTCAAGTAGGCGTCGAAAAACGCGACGCTGTAAGCGTCTATGGTCGAGACATAGGCGCGGTTCAAATCGGTCCACGCAAAATGGCCGGCTCCGTCGAGTTCCACGTAGTACTTTGGCGCTTTCGACTGATCGTAGGCCCCCTGTGTTTTCTTGACGGTAGGCGTGATCCCGAAGTCCCGCGTCCCGCCCTGGTACATCACCGGAATTGAGACCTCTTTTAGCCGCATCGCTGCGAGGAAGGGCGCGCAGTAGGGCGAAAGCGCGAGAACCGCTTTCACGCGCGGGTCTTTCCAAGAAGCCCAACCGCCCGCTAAACCAAGCACGGTGTAGCCGCCGAGCGAATGACCGGCGATGCCGATGCGATTCCGGTCTACGGGCAGGCCTGCAAAGTTGTCGCGGCTCAAAACCGCATTGAGAACGGCCTCGATGTCGTCGCGGCGGTCGCGGTAGGTCGTGTCAGTCCATCGGCCCGCGTCGTGGAAAGGTATTTCGGGCTTCCGTCCTCCGTTGCCGAAATGCCGTCCACTGCCACAGCAGGCGTCTTTGTGATTCGGAGCGACGACCAGGTAGCCTGCCTGCGCTAGCGCCTGCATCAGAAATTTCGTCTGGGTGTTCGAGCCCGTGAACCCGTGCGAGAACACAATCAGCGGATAGCCCGAAGCGTCCGCGGCACGGGTCGGCTTCCAGACCGCAACGTCGCGGCCCGTTAGCGTGACATGTTCTGCCTGCTGGGCAGAGCACCTAGAAAACGCGAATAGCAAAAAGAGGGCCGTTAACCATGTCGGCTTGCATTTCATTCAGGAGTATCGCCCTGCGGCGCCGCCTTGGGTCAGGAATGTCGCGGCTGCCAGAGCGCTTCAAGCGCTGGCAGCGACCTCGTACAGATATTCCACGTGCGAAAAAACGGCGCCGTCCATGTCCTCGACGCGAGGATTCTTGGATTCGATCAAGTAGTATTCATCCGGCGCATGGGCTCCGTTGCCGTGCCCTAGTCCGAAGTGGCCGGCCGGCATCTCGAGCGGTTCGCCAGTAAATACATAGCCAGGCCACGAACCGGCCAGGCGCGGCAACACGACGGGATCAATTCCGTGCCGCTTATAGACCGTTTCTTCGGCACGAACGATCTTGGCGTCGGCGGGCGTGCTCGTGGGGTCGTAGCCACCGGTCATATTGACCTCGATGTCGCCAAAGCCTTTCTTTGCGAGATGTGCCTTGAACAGTTCGAGCGATTCTTTCGCCGTCATGTCCGGCACCAGGCGCAGATCCAGTTTGGCCACGGCACGGCCGGGAAGGATGGTTTTTCCTCCCGGTCCGGTATAGCCGCCTACCAGCCCCTCGATGTTGATGGTCGGCTTCGAAACCAGCAATTCGAGCGCTTGCTCCCAGCTCACGTCATGAACCCAGTGCTCGACTCCCATGCCCTTTTTCGCCGTCTCCTCATTCAGGCGCTTGGCTGCAGTTTCGATCATGCTTTTCTGCTCGGCGCTGAGCGGCTTTGCTTTTCTGGCGTAACCTTCGATTGCCGGCTCGTTTCCATCGGGTGTCACCAGAGACGCGAGCGCTTCGACCAGATGCCAAGCCGGGCTGTCCAGCCGGGCCTTGTTGCTCGAGTGCACGTCTTTGCGCGGACCACGTCCCCATTTCTCGCCGCTCGAAATCATCTCCAGCTCGATTACGCCCTTCGCGCCCAAAAAGGTTGTCACTGAACCATCCAGATCCTGTGAAGCACTGGGCATGGTAATGCCGATGCATTTCCGCAACGCTTCCAAGACTTGCGGCTGCCGGACCACTTGCGAAAAATGCGGCGAGCCGATCTCTTCTTCGCCTTCTGCCACCAACACCAGATTTACCGGAAGCTTCTTGCCCGCCCCGCGAATGGCGTGCAGCGCCGCCAACAACGTCGCTTCCGGCCCTTTTTGGTTTACCGCGCCGCGCCCCATGACGACCCGCCCGAACGGTTTGTCCACCAGTCGGGCCTCAAAGGGCGGCGAACTCCACTCTGCGGGATCGGCCTGCTTGACGTCGTACATGAAATAAAGCCCTAAGGTCTTCTTGGCACCGGCGTCGAGAGAAGCAAAAACGCCGGGCTGTCCATCCGTCGGCATCCGCTTCACCTGTTCGAAGCCGGCGTCGCGCAGCAACTCCATCATCATTTCACAGCCTTCCTTCATCCCGCGATTTTCCGCGGCGATCGAAGGCTGTTTGATCCACGTCTCTAGGCGCCCTAGGGCCTCTTCGTGGCGCTTTTCGATCTCTCGGCGGATCGCGCTCGTATCCTCCGCGCCAAGCCCGGTGGCGGCGCCGCCGAAGATGGCTCGGGCATCGAGCCAGGCAGGTCTCGCCGTCGCAGCCAATGCCGCGGCTCCCGCTCCCTGCAGAAATTCCCTGCGTGCTGCGCCCACCGGATTTTTGCCGCTCATCGCGCCTCCCGAGAATTGTTTATTTCTTCGCGTCAATTTCCTTGCGCAGCGCCTGGCCCTTCCTGAACCACGGGCGCTCGACGCGCTGCATGTAGCCAGGCAGAGTTCGCTTTTTCGCCATCAATTTGTCGAGCCATTCCTTGGCTTCGTCCTTTTTACCTTGGGCATTCAGGAACCAGGCATAGTTGCACAGCGTTTCTGGCGTCGTGGAAAACCCGGTTGCCGGCTGAAACCATTGCTCCGCGCGCGCCAAATCGCCGGTGCGGGCATAGGCATCCGCGAGCAAACCGGAGGCACGATAGTAGTCGAACTTGACGTCGGCGCCTACCACGCGTTCCAGATCCGGAATGGCTCGGGCGTAGTCGTGCAACCCCAGCGAGCTTTTTCCGCGTCCGTAAAAAACGTGCAGCGTGTCGTTCGATGAGCCGCTGGCCTTGCGCGTACCATACAGATCGATCGCCTTGGCGAAGGCGTCGCGCGCCTTTTGGTATTTCCTTTCCTCCAGATACAGATCGCCAAGCTCTTCGTAGTTTCCCGCCGAAGGATTGTCAATGATCTGCGTTTCGAGCGCCTGAATGCGCGAGCGCCGGCCGAAGCCCTGAAACACGCGCGGCAGCAACCGCATATCGGGGAGCGCTTCGATCAAGAGATAGGCACTGGCGCCGATGGGTCCGCCGATCAGAATGATCCAGAGCCAATAGCTCTCCGGCCGGCGTTTCACGAAGTGAACCACCGCGAGGATCTGCAGGATGATTCCCCAAGGATAAAAGAGGTAACCCAAGTGATTGGCTCCGTCGTTCAGGGCTGCAAATGCTCGCTTGCAGCAGGCACACCCGTTCCGAGTCTGATGAATTCCACTTCACTACCGGCCCGGGTGTCAATAGCTGACAGGTTTGTGGTGCGCCGGTGCTATGATCCTTGCTGATTTTTTCTGGGGGTCCTCATGCTGAAGCGCGTCGCCATGGCTGCACTCGTGGCGTTGTTCGTGTCTGTCCCGTCTATCCTTGCAGCCGATGCGCCGCCCTTGCGCGTGGCGATTGCCGGACTGGTGCACGGCCACGCCGGCGGCTTTTTTTCCCAGGCATTGCCGCGCAAGGACATCCAGATTGTCGGAATAGCGGAACCTGACCGCGCGCTCTTCGACTCCTACGCCAAGAAGTTCAAGCTAGATTCCTCCCTCTACCATGCGGATCTCGACGAGCTGATTCGCTCCCTGCGTCCGCAAGCGGTGCTCGGTTACACATCGACCTTCGACCATCGCAGGTTGGTGGAGACCTGCGCGAAGTACAACATTCCGTTAATGATGGAAAAACCGCTGGCGACCACCTATGAGGATGCGCAGGCCATCGCCGCCGCGGCACGGAAGGCGAAGATTGCGGTTCTGGTGAACTACGAAACTTCCTGGTATTCGAGCAATCGCGCGGCGTATGAGCTCTTGCATTCCGGGGCGATCGGCGAGCTGCGCAAAGTCGTGGTTCACGACGGACACCAGGGGCCGAAAGAGATCAACGTCGAAGCGGAATTTTTCAGCTGGCTCACCGATCCCAAACTGAACGGCGGCGGAGCGCTTTTTGATTTCGGCTGCTATGGGGCGGACCTGATGACCTATCTGATGGACGGCGCGCGCCCGCTGACCGTAACCGCGGTGACGCAAAGCATCAAGCCGGACATCTATCCCCGTGTGGACGATGAAGCCACCATCGTGCTGACCTACCCCAAGGCGCAGGCGATTCTGCAGGCGTCGTGGAACTGGCCCTACAGCCGGAAAGACATGGAAGTCTACGGGCAGACGGGCTCGGTCGAAACGATTGCGAACAACGACATTGCCGTGCGGCTGCCGCGCGAGAAGCAGGCCACTGTGAAGACCGCGTCTCCGATCCCGGCGCCTTACAACGACTCGCTGACTTATCTCCGCGCGGTGTTGCTGGACGGCGCCAAGGCGGATGTGTATTCCTCGCTCGAGACCAACGTGATCGTCACAGAGATCCTGGATGCGGCTCGACGTTCGGCAGCGACCGGGCTGACGGTCAAGCTGCCGCGCGTACCGCAATGAGTGTTGACAAGGGATGGAGGCTTGGTCCTATCCCGGTTCTCCCGTTCCTCCTGTCGCCTTGAATCAATGACCTACTGATACAGCGGTGCATCGGCTCGGCAGGGTTGATTTGGTACGCGTAGAACTTTCGGTCATTCCCGGCGAGGCCGTACTCTTCGTGCGGAAAGACATAGTGGTCCGCACAACCCCTCAACGGCATCCCGGCCCTCGCTGATCGGCTTGATTCGCCTGCTCGACCCCCCGCATGCAAATTCGGTCGGGTGAACTATCGGGCTTCGAGCACCGGGCCTTTGTCGGGATGGAGGATAACGCAGGTACGGCTGACCCAAATCTGTCCTTTGGGGCCGTTCCTCCCGTTCGCTTCATCTGCTATCACTTCTGCATCGCTTTTCTGCGTTCTGCATGATCAAGCCTAAGAGAGCACCCAGGAGCAGCTCTATGATCCCTAAGCTGGGACTCACTACCGTACTCCTCACCGCCATTCTCGTTGCCGGTGCCCCTGGCGCAGTAGGGCAAGTCAACGCCCTAAGCCTGGCCGGTTCCCGCAACGTCCGCCCCGAAGCCCGGCCTGAAAACGATCGCGGCCGCGTGATGGACTCCATCTCCCTGCAGCACATGCTCCTCCAACTCAAGCGATCTCCCCAAAAAGAAGTAGCTCTAGAGCAGTTCATCCGCGAACTGCAAACCCAGGGTTCTCCCAATTATCATCACTGGCTCACTGCACAGGAATTCGGCGCGCGTTTCGGAGTGGACCAAGCGGACCTCGACGCCGTTACCGCTTGGCTAGAATCGCAAGGCTTCCGTGTCAACGTCGTCTACCCGAACGGCATGCTCATAGATTTCTCGGGCACCGCCGGCCAGGTCCGCAAAGCCTTCCAGACCGAAATTCACCATCTCGCCGTCCAAGGCCAAATGCACATCGCCAATATGAGCGAGCCGCGCATTCCCGCAGCCCTTGCTCCCGTGATTGCCGGTGTCGTCTCCTTGCATGATTTCCGCCCTCATCCCATGCACCGAATGCGCAAGCCGCGCCCTGAGTTCACCATCGGCGGCCTTTTCGGCGATACCTACGCTGTCGTCCCGGCCGACCTGGCCACCATCTACAATTTAAATCCTCTCTTCAACTCGGGCATTTCCGGCCAAGGCCAATCTATCGTCCTCATCGAAGACACCGACGTTTTTGCCGCCGCCGACTGGACCGCTTTTCGTTCCACTCTCGGCCTTTCCGGCTACACGAGCGCGTCGTTCGCCTCGCTCCATCCGGCGCCGTCTGGCGGCACCAACAACTGCCTGCCGCCCGGCGTTATCGCCCCTAATGACGCCGAAGCGATTTTGGACGCGGAATGGGCCAGCGCCGCCGCTCCGAGCGCTGCCATCCAGATGGCTGCCTGCGCTGATACCGCTACCACGTTCGGTGGCCTGATCGCTTTACAGAATCTGATCAACGGCAGCGCGCCTCCTTCCATCGTCAGCATCAGCTACGGCCAATGCGAAACTGTCAACGGCGAGGCAGCGAACGCCGCCTATTCTTCCGCCTATCAGCAAGCCGTGGCCGAAGGCGCCTCTGTTTTCGTCGCCGCGGGCGATAGCGGGCCAGCCGGATGCGACAACGGAGCTCTGGTCGCGACCCATGGAATCGGCGTCAACGCCTTCGCATCCACGCCTTACAACGTCGCCGTTGGCGGCACCGACTTCAGCGACACGTTTTCGGGTACCAACCTTAGCTACTGGAACTCCACCAACACACCCACTTTCGGCTCGGCGACTTCCTACGTTCCCGAAATTCCTTGGAACGACTCGTGCGCAAGCGCGTTGGTCGCCTCGTACCTGGGCTACCCGGTCTCCGGCCCCTCCAGCCTGTGCAACGATCCCTTGCTGGGCTCGATGTTCGAGAGCACCGTGGCGGGCGGTGGTGGTCCGAGCCAGTGCGCCACAGGCTCTCCGACAATGAATGGGGTGGTCGGCGGTTCCTGCGCGGGTTGGCCAAAACCTTCCTGGCAATCTGTTCCCGGCAATCCCAACGACGGCGTCCGCGACACGCCCGACGTTTCGCTGTTTGCCGCAGACGGGCTTTGGAGCCACTACTACGTCTTCTGCTGGTCGGACACGGCGCATGGCGGAGCGGCCTGCGGCGGTGATCCCAGCACGTGGTCCGGCGCGGGTGGCACCTCCTTCGCTTCGCCGATCATGGCCGGCATCCAGGCGCTCATCAATCAGAAGGCTGGCGGGCCGCAGGGCAATCCCGCTCCTGTTTACTATCAGCTCGCAGCGGCTGAGTTCGGTTCCGTCGGCAGCGGGTCCTGCAACGCATCCGACGGCTCTGGCGTTTCCGCGAGCTGCACGTTCTATGACGTAACGGATGGCGACATAGACGTGGACTGCACCGGCCCTAACTGCTATCTGGGCGGCGCCTCCGTCGGGGAACTTTCCACTTCGGTGAACGCTTTTGCCCCCGCTTACGCAACCTCAAAGGGCTGGGACTTCGCTACTGGCATCGGCAGCGTTAATGCTGCCAACCTCGTCAACAACTGGCCGGCGACAGCTCCGGCGCAAGACTTTGCCCTTTCCGCAGCTCCCGGCACCGTGAACGTGGTGCAAGGCAACGGCGGAGGCGCCGCGATCACCATCACGCCGCAAAACGGCTTCAACGGCGTCGTCAGCCTCACCGCTTCTGGTTTGCCTTCCGGCGTGACTGCAGTTTTCAATCCGAGCGACGCAACCTCCGGCAGCACCCTGACCTTTACCGCCTCCGGTACCGCCGCAATCGGTTCAGCCACCGTAACCGTCATCGGCACTTCCGGCAGCTTAACGCACCACGCTCAAGTCACGCTCGTCGTGAATCCGGCCGCGACGTTTACTCTTTCCGCTGCTCCCGCTGGACTAGGCGTCGCGCAGGGGGCTCAGGTCGGCAGCACCATTACCGTCACCCCACTCAACGGATTCAGCGGAGCGGTCAGTCTCTCAGCCTCCGGCGTGCCGGGCGGCGTTACCGCATCGTTCAATCCGGCCAGCACCACCAGCACCAGTACCTTAACTTTGACCGCCAGCACCAGCGCCGCCATCGGCACTTTTACGGTCACCATCAACGGTGTCAGTGGCAGCGTAAGCACCTCCACAACACTTTCCCTGACCGTCGTCGGCGCGCCAAACTTCAGCTTGTCGGCTACACCCGCAAGCCTGAGTATCGGGCGCGGCAGCAAAGGCACAGTCGCCATCACCATCGCGCCGAGCAATGGCTTTGCCGGAAACGTCATGCTCTCAGCCTCCGGCATGCACAGCGGAACCACCGCGGCTTTCAGCCCAAACCCTGCAACCGGCCCGAGCACATTGACCTTGTCCACCACGCGCAAAGCCGCCACCGGAACGGTCACCATTACAATTACCGGGAAGTCCGGAAATCTCACTCAGCAGACCACGATCAGCGTGACCGTGCATCGGTGAGGTGTTGTCCTTCGATGAAGAAATTCTTTGCTGCGTTTATCGAAATGCCCGCAAACGCAGAAGACCGCTCTCGCTGCCGGCGGGATGAACGCCACAAAAGATAAGCTGCTGGACACCCGTCTGCTGGCTGCGGAGTCCAAGCTACTGTGAGACTGATCGTACTAATATCGCTGGTGCCCGCAGGAGCAAACGGCCCCAGTTAGAACTTAGCCTCGCGCGCAAGTGTCCGCGTTTGGCGTTCGTAGGTCAAGGCGATATCAACCCACACCGGCCGGGTCTTTTCGCGTCACTATTTTCCCGTTTTCGCTTCCTGCGCATCGGCGGGTCGAGAGCAAAGTAAAAATCTCCAGGCCCGGCACCGGACAAGGAATGAAATCATCTCGCCTCCGAAGCGCGCACAGTCACGGAGCTGCTTTCCACCGCGCAGATCCTCTCCTTGAGAAGGATGATTGCACACAGATAGAAACTTCAACCTAGGGAGCGTGAGAGGCGACGACGCCGATGTTGGCGATATCATCGCCTTTTTTCAGAGAGGGAACGGCATTGATGTGGAGGACGACTCCAGCGACAGGGGCGCGGACTTCGAGGATGCGCTTGCCAAAGTAGTCAGTGACATAACCAACTTGCATGCCTTCTTGGACGTAGGTTCCCCGCTTGACGAGCGGATACCAGATGCCCGGACCGTCGGAGATGATGTCTGCGACTCGATCGAGCCACACCGGATTTTCAATGGGATGAGGGTCGCCCGCGAGCATCTTGAGAGACCGCATCGTGCTGAGTGTGCCGTCAACAAGCAATGAGACGTCGTCGCTCTCTACCGTACCGGCGTAACCAGCTTCGACGACGATCGACGGCTTGCCACGAGCCGTAGCGGTGTTGTCGAGGTACCGAGTAGCGTTAATGTCGGTTGGACGATCGCGCCAGATGATGATGTGATCGAGCCCGAAGGCCAGGACCATTTCTTTCGAGACACGGTCCTGTGCCTCTTTCCCTGTTGGTGCCCAGTAAGCGTAGGGCCGGAGACTTTCGTCCAGGTCGCCCCCGTGGTAGTCGATGAGGTAATCGCTGCGGTCAACGACTTCTTTAGTAATGAGAAGTGAAACGCGCTCGGTTTGCGAGCCGTCGGCTTTGCCGGGATAAAAACGGTTCATGCTCTTGTTGTCGATGGGATTGACATGTGGAACCTTTTGCTCGAAGGACGGCACGTTGACGAGCGGAAGGACGATGACCGCACCTGAAATTTCAGCTGGATCGAGTAGGTTGATAAGTTTTTCGAGCGCGACAATGGAAACGTACTCCGTGCCATGGGCCCCTGAGACCAGAGCAAGGACGGGTCCGGGCTTGGCTCCATGGATGACGACAACAGGCAATTTGGTGGCTGCGTCGACGCCTGCCGGAACCTCAAGATAGCCGTTGGCTTTTTTACCAGCAGCGGCCGAGGCAGTTCCGACGGAGAAAGACGAACGCTGGGCATGCGACTGGAGGGCCCAACAACTTAAGACCGCAAGTGTTGCAAGGCGATGACACGAACGAAGCATGGAGCCTCCTCAAAGCGCGTGAGAATAGCGCGAGTGTTTGGTTTGAGCAACGCGCCCCCTGAATGCCGGGTATCCGCTCAGTGACTCACTCCTTTTCCTACTGGAGCCGGCCAGATCCGTACACCACGCCGGTGCCGGCACCATGGGGTTTCGTTCACCACGGTTGGACCAGGAAGCATTCTCTCTGACAAGATGCGCGCTGCCGATCCTAGATTGATACTCAGGGCGAAGCGTTACGGGCGGCGTCAGCTTAGCCGCGAGTCCTGGTGTCCAGTTTCTTGCTCAGCCGCTCAGGGCGGGGGTTCGACGAAAACGTCAAGGTCGACATTTTCCGGGACAGATGACCGAGCAGTTCCGACATTTTTGTTCACTTGCGTTTTCAACCACTTGCCGTGCCTTTCATGGCCCTGTTCCTTTGGCACCTGCCTTGCTATCACCCCACTGGGGAGCATGGAATCGACGCCCACGGTATTTTGGTTTAACTGGCCTTCAGCATGCGAATACTACTGGCATGGACAGCGTACCTCCTGCTGGCTCAGTTGGCGGCACTCGCCCAGAGCGCTCCTGAGGAACTAAGAAAAGTCGCCAGAAATCCGTTCGCAGATGAAATCGAATTAAGGTTCGAAGATGATGTCACCTTCGGTCAGGGTCCTTTCGACCGCGGTGCAAATACACTTCAGATTCAACCGCTGTTTCCACTTTCGATTACAAGAGACTGGCTTGTCGTAACTCGGGTGAAGGCGACTGCACTCGCTTATCAGCCAAATCCTGTCGCAAAGAGTGGAGGGACCATAGGGCCGGGCGATTCGACCGCGTCTTTCTACTTGACACCGGTACATACGGGAAGGCTCCTTTGGGGTCTAGGGGCAGCAATCTTATTTCCGTCAGCCACAAGCGATCAGCTTGGTGCTGGAAAATGGGGATTAAGCCCGTCGATTGCGTTATTGATACAACCCGAATGGGGCTCTCTCAGCGTCCTGGTCCACAATTATTGGTCAATTGCAGGCGGCTCAAAGCGTTCTGACGTGAACCAGCTGCAGCTCGAACCGACGCTCTCCTACAATCTGCGTCATGGCTGGTACCTCACCAGCCAGCCTAGGCCTAGTTTCGGTTGGCACACATGGCACCGCTCCTACCATTCAAGCAAGCGGCCGAAAGGGGTATAGTCGGGCGCGGCTATTTGCGGAAAATTTGGCGTACGCTGGCGGGTTTGCTGGACCTAGATATTCTTGATTGTTTGCTGCTGGCTGCTACTGGTCGCGCTGCTGGCCGTCGCACTACACGGGCGCTTAGCGCTGGAAATGATTAGGATTCAGAACGAACTGAACCAAATGGCGCACTAGGTCACTTCAGCGCGAAACCGAAGGAGCTTGTTCGAATGCCCAGATTAAGGGATCTTACGGAAACCTTCCGCCTCTCAGACAGGGCCGCAGGTGGGCAATATCTGCGGTTGTTTCTCACGAGCTTCGCTGCACTGTATGTGGAAATCATGTTGATCCGATGGGTCGGGACGGAGTTCCGGTTATTCGCGTATTTCCAAAACCTGACGCTTATTGCCTGTTTCCTTGGATTTGGCTATGGGTGTTTTCAGGCAAAAAAGCGACCGGTGCAGCTTTTCGATTGCACTGCGCTTTGTGTGATTGCGATCTTGATTGACCTACCCTGGCGCAGTTGGGCGGGGATACTTGAGTTCATGGGCGCGGGGCTTTCCCTAGATCCGGATGTATCTATATGGCATGACGTGGCGGGTCAAGTATCCTGGGCGGGTTTTACAGTATCGGCCATGTTTGTAGCGGGAATCCTGTTGCTGGTGATCGCGACGATGATTCCGCTGGGAACCTGGGTGGGTCGCTTTTTCGAAGACGCACCAAATACGATCACGGCGTATAGCGTGAACCTGTTCGGCAGCCTGGCGGGCATCTGGTTTTTTGCGGGAGTGTCATTCCTGGGATTAGCTCCCGTTTACTGGTTTGCCCTTGCGTTTGCTCTCGCCCTCCTGATGCAGCCAGCCTGGCAGAAAACCGGAATCGTAGCAGTGACTGGTATGGCAGTGTGCTTGACGGTTCTGGCCCTTGACCGTCTGCCTACCGGTAAGACGGTTTGGTCTCCCTACCAAAAACTTGAAGTTATTCCACAAGGAAACGAGAACTACCAGATCAACGTCAATAATACCGGCTATATGTCGATCGCCAATCTCTCGGCGAAGGAATCAGAGAAGAATCCGGAACTAGCAATTCAATACCGACGGGAAAGTTCCTATGAAACTCCTTATCGATTTTTAGACCATCTGGACATGGTTCTCATCGTCGGTAGTGGTGCGGGAAACGATGTCGCAGCGGCTTTGCGACATCGAGCCAGGAATATTGACGCGGTGGAAATCGATCCCGCTATTTACAACCTTGGCCGTACCCTGCATCCAGAGAAACCCTACGATTCACCGAGTGTCCACACATCGATTAACGATGCCAGAGACTTCATGCGCCGGACGAGTCATCGATACGATTTGATTTTGTTTGGCCTGCTGGACTCTCATACCCAGTATTCCAACCTCAGCAGCATGCGAATTGACAACTATGTTTATACTCAGGAGGCGTTTGCAGAGGCCAAGCGGCTGTTGAAGCCGGACGGAATCCTAATAGTAAAATTTGAGTTGGGAGCACAGTCCGAGTGGATGGGACAGCGCTTTTATGGAGAGTTGAATGAAGTGTTTGGGAAAGCTCCTTTGGTTTACTACAATCCGCAGGTTTATGGGTTCTTTCCGGCAACAATTTTCTTGACCTCAAAAAGCGACGTCATTTCAAAAAAGGCCGCAGATCGAGACGTGGCCGCATTCTTGTCAGAACATCCGCCACAATTCTCTCTCAACGCAGCCTCAGCAGCACTGCTCACCACGGACGATTGGCCATATATCTACCAAAGAAGAAAGACCATACCCAGAGTCTATCTCGCGGTGTCGTTGATTTTGCTCGCTTTAGCGATCTTGCTGGTACGAAAAAAGCTTGACGTCCGGAGAACTTCGACTTGGCACTTTTTCCTGCTGGGAGCGGGCTTTCTGTTATTGGAGACGCAACTGGTGAGCCGCCTCGCATTATTTTTTGGTTCGACTTGGATTGTGAATTGTATTGCCCTCACTTTTATACTGCTAGTTCTAGTCGCGGCAAATTACTTTGTGGTGGCTGTCAAAGTGACAAATCTAGTGCCGTACTACGCTGTTTTGATCTTAAGCTTAATCGGAATTTATCTGGCGCCCTGGGCCCGTCTCCCATTTTCGAGTCGAATATTGGGGGTTTTGCTGGCCAGTGCGTATTCACTGCCGTTATTCTTTGCGGGAATCATTTTCACGGAGAATTTCCGGCGTGCGAGTGGAAGAGCGGATTGTCTAGGAGCAAATATCCTGGGAGCAGTGACTGGAGGGCTTGCGCAGAATTTGTCATTCATTTTTGGACTCAAAGCATTGCTATTGATCGCTGCCGTCTCATACGGTCTCGCAGGTGGGTTGAGTTTATTCCCCGAATCATCATCGTCGTCCGTCCCAGCGACCACGCCATGCGAAACACTGTAGCGGAAACTGTAGCGACTACCAGTTAAGAAGCACTGAAGCACTTGCATGAGGTAGGCAAATCATTCTGGCAAGTTGTGTAGCATCAACCAATCCGAATCTAGGCTCAATAGGTGCAAAAAGGCTGAATGGAACTCTTAATCAGCGGGTTGGAGGTTCGGGCGGGAACGTCTTTAATCGTTTAATCGAGCGCGGGCTAAATTTCTAGAACGTCGCCCATGCGGGGAAGGGTCGTTTTTAATCTGAATTTCTCATGGACGAGACAGGCCAGTGCTCTGCGCGGGCCATCTTCTCCATGGGTTAGAACGACTCGGGGTTTGCTGGGCGCCACATGGCCGAGCCAATGTAATAGATCAGATTGTCCAGCGTGAGCGCTGAATCCTCCAAGAGTATGAATCTTGGCACGCACAGCAACCCGCTCACCGTGAATGGTCACTCTGGACTGCCCTTCGATCAGCCAGCGACCCAATGAGCCGTGCCCCTGGTAGCCGACCATCATTACATGGGCCTCCTCCCGCCAGAGATTATGTTTGAGATGGTGGAGAATACGACCAGCATTGCACATGCCAGCACCAGCCATGATGAGGCAGACGCCTTGGTGCTCATTGATTTTCATGGACTCCTGCGGGGAGATGCTGGCTTTCAGCGTGGCGAGATCCGCACGAAGCGGACGCTGGGCAATGAAGCGCTTCATGCGGTCGTCGAAAATTTCCCGGTGCTTGGTGTAAACGTTGGTGGCTTCGATGGCCATCGGACTGTCGAGAAAGATCGGGAAAGGCAGGATAGTCTTCTGGCGGAACATCCGGCCAAGCAAGCTTATGAGCAACTGAGCGCGTCCGACAGCGAACGTCGGCACGAGCACGCGACCTCCGGAACTGACAGCGTCCTTGATGATCGCTTCAAATTCCTTGACCGTTTCCAGAAAAGGACGATGGTCGTGGTCGCCGTAGGTGGATTCGAGGAAAACAAGATTCGCGTGCTGGAAGGGCTGAAAGTCGCGGAGGATGGGAACGCCACGCGGACCGAGATCGCCGGAGAAGATGATCGATTTTTCCGAGCCGCCATCGTTGACTGTTAGTTTGATACTGGCGGAGCCCAGCATGTGGCCTGCTTCGGTCCACGTGGCTTGAATGCCGTCGGCGACCTCAATGGATTTGTTGTAAGGAACCGGCCGCATCAGCGAGAGGATCTGCTCAGCTTCCTTCATTTCGTACAGGGCTTCCTTAAGCGGCTTTCCCTTTCGCTCCAGCCGGCGGTTTTGGCGAAAAACATCCTGGACCTGAATTTTCGCTGAGTCACGAAGAATGAGGGCGGTCATGTCGATGGTGGCCGGAGTGCCGAATACCGGGCCGCGATAACCGAGTTGAGCGAGAAGAGGCAGCCTTCCGGTGTGATCGAGATGAGCATGCGTGAGCAGAACAGCATCCAGGTGAGTATTGGGCCGCGCAGGGGGACGGTTGAGGGATTCCGATTTCCTTCCACCCTGAAACATTCCACAATCCACGATGACTCGCCCTTTTTTTGTATCGAGGACGTACGCGGAGCCGGTAACTTCTCCACCAGCCGCACCAATAACCGTGATTTTCACCGAGACACTCCTTGCCCGACGTCAGGCTCGTGGTTGCGGTTTCAGCAATTTGCGCGTCGTTGAAGGCAAACTGCGCAGGATCAGTTCGACAGCTTCTTGTGGCGAGTCCGTGACACGACCAAATCCAAGTTCCTTTTTCTGAAACACTCCGTGATTCATCAGGTCCTGGCCCCAAATTTGCAGGCCTTTCCAGAATTTGCGGCCCAGGAGAATGATGGGGAATGGTCCGATTTTCTGGCACTGGATGAGAGTGGCGGCCTCAAAGAGTTCGTCGAGCGTCCCAAGCCCGCCTGGCATCACGATGAATGCGCAGGAGTATTTAACCAGCATGACTTTGCGCGTGAAGAAATAGCGGAATTCAACACTCTTTTGCACGTAAGGATTGGCAGACTGCTCGTGAGGCAAGACGATATTCAGGCCATAACTGGCGCCCCTGGCTTCGAACGCCCCTCGATTGGCGGCTTCAATGATGCCGGGGCCGCCGCCGGTGATGGTAGCAAAACCAGCGCGAGCGAGTTCTCTGCCTACAGCCCGGGCCAGCTGGTAATACGGATGAGTCTCCTTAAAACGCGCCGAACCAAAGACAGTGACAGCAGGACCTAGTTCATACAACTCGCGAAAGCCGCGGACAAATTCTTTGTGAATCCGCTCCAGGCGGCGAGTTTCTTTCTCCGGAGTGCGGATCTCGGTGAGGAAGGCAGCTTCGGCACCCGCGTTTCCGGTTTTGGGGAGTTCGTAGCCCGTCGTACCGGCTTTGGCCCAATGTGCGAGCCAACTGCGTTCCCACTTATCCAGCATGCCTCGCGATTCAGATGGGTTGGAAGGATTCACTTTCCGCGGAGGCATATAACAGGACCATCAGTATTATTCGAAACAGTGGTAAGTCCCGATTTATCAGAACCTGAGAGTTCCGCTGGCCGACGTACTGTTCCGTTTTCCCCTTCAATTAGGATCTTGCCGCTTTGGCCTTCGGTTGCGCCAACTCCGATTCAGCTTGCAGCCAATCTTCTAAGTCATGACCATCGTCTTTTCCGCGCTGCTCATAAAGTTGGTAAGCGCGACGACGGACCTGCTCCTGATGGTCCGGGGATGTTCCAACGGCTTTTCGTTGGAGTCCTGGAAGTGGGGCTCCTACATCATGATGCTCCTCTAGCTAATTCAAACAGTCACCTAGTAAAACGACTAGGCTGCTTTCCGGTAGGTCACCTCGGTAGTTAAATGACGCAATTGAGCGGTGGCGCGCGAGCTCGCGAGCTATTGCGGTGGATCGGGCAGCAAATTCGGAATGCTCGGCTCAGGGGTCAGGCTCGCCAAGCGCGGGTCGAGCGCTGATGCAAGTCGACAGACCGGATCCCCGATAGGCCCCTTTTGCTTCACACGATGCGGAGTAGTTTCTAATCAGCGGCGGGCAAAGGATTTAGCGGATTCGCCTGCAGCAAGCAAGACCACTACGCTATCCACACCCAAGAACTGTGTCCAATCGGTCAAAATGTATCGTATGAGAACGGCAGTACCCTTTTCCCATTGGCCTACTCCCCTCTCTTCCCCAAACTAAGTCAAGGCGCAACCCGCTCTGCCGGACGCACCCGACTGTAAACCTTCTCCACCCAGTCGGCTGCGGTCGGTCCCAAAAACAGGCTTAAGGTTTTTGGCGCGATCGAATCGCGCGGAAGGAAAGACTGTGCTACGCAAGTTTTGGGTTCTGGCGTTTGCTTTTTTGCTGGCCGCCTGCAGCGGCGTGAAGTCGAACGGGGGCGGTGGTGGAGGAGGAAACGCGAGCCTCACGGGCCTCACCGTCACGCCGCCACAAGCCACCGTGCTGGTGAGCAAGACGCAATCCCTGCAGGCGACGGGAAGCTATTCGGATGGGACGACCAAGGACTTGACCGCGTCGGTTACCTGGAGTTCAGCGGATACGGGGAAGGCAACCGTAAGCACGGCAGGAGTCGTTACCGGTCAAGCGACCGGAGTAACGACCGTTAAGGCGCAGTCCGGAAACTTCTCAGGTTCGACCGAAATTACGGTGACCACAGCCAACGTATGCGCCACGCCGATGTCCATAGCGGTAGCGCCCGCCAATCCCACCGTCCCCGTAAACACCACGCAGCAGCTGGTTGCCACGGGAACCAACAGCGATGCGAGCACCTGCGACATCACGAACCTGGTTAGCTGGAGTTCCTCGACCATCGCCAAAGCGACTGTGGGCGACAACCCGGCCGACAAAGGGTTGGTTACAGGCGTGGCGGCAGGCACCGCGACGATCACGGCGGCGCTCAATACGGCGAACGGAACGGTTTCCGGATCCACTTCGGTTACCGTAACCGCACCTAGCATCACCTCGATTTCGATAACCCCCGACGACATGACCCTGGCAATAGGCGTCGGACAGCAGTACACCGCCTCCGCGATCTACAGCGACGGATCGATCGAAGACCTGGTGACGGGCGTACTGTGGACGTCGTCGAACACGACGGTAGCGACCGTCGACGGCAACGGCCTGGCCACAACGCTGGCCGCCGGCGACACGACCATTACCGCCACGGTAGGCAGCTTCACCGACTCCTCGGTGATTACGGTGGTGCCGGCGCACCTGCAGTCCATCACCCTGAGCCCCACCAATGTAACGATGCCCGCGAGCACCCTGCAGCAGTTCACGGCCGTCGGAAACTTCGACGACGGCAGCACCCAAGTACTCGTTTCGGCGGCATGGTTATCGAGCTCGCCGAGCGTCTTGACGATTGACGGGAACGGACTGGCCACGGCGGTCGCAGCGGGAACTGCGACGGTCAGCGTGACTTCGGGCTCGGTATCCGCGAGCACATCCGTGACGGTTTCGACGGCTACACTCGTTACATTGGCCGTCGAACCATTGAATTCTTCGATGCCGGTCGGCGCAACCAAGCAGTTCCAAGCCACCGGGACGTTCAGCGACAGTTCGACCCACGACATGACGCAGCAGGTGCTGTGGAGTTCCTCGGCCTCGGGCACCGCCACCATTACCAATCTCGGCCTTGCCTCGAGCCTTACGACGGGAAGCACCACCGTGACGGCCATGCAGGGTGCCGTCAGCGTCTCGACCACGCTTACCGTATCCAACGTAACGCTCGTTTCGATCGCGATCTCGCCTTCGAACAGTCGCGTGCAGAAAGGCACTTCGCTACAGTTCACCGCCGTCGGAACCTACAGCGACGGCAGCACGGCGACGCTCACCAACGTTTCGTGGCGGTCGTCGAAGAACAATCTGGCCAACATGCGCAAAAACGGCATTCTGCATGCTAAAAAGGCGGGAACGCTGACCGTTTCGGCGTCGGCTTTTGGCGTCACCGGATCGACTTCGGTTACGGTCGGAACCGGTACGCTCACCTCGATCGACATCACCCCGGCAAATCCGACCGTGGCGCACGGCGCGACACAGCAGTTCGTTGCGCTCGGCGCCTTCAGCGACGGCTCGACGCAGGACGTGAGCATCAATTCGCACTGGAGCTCGACGATTCCGAGCGTCGCCACGATTGCCAACGCACCGGTCAACGCCGGGTTGGCGACGACGTTCAGTACCGGCGTCACGGCGATTGGCGTCAATCAACGAGGAATCACCGCTTCAACCAATTTGACGGCGAACTAGTCCGCGAGTGCAGTCCTTTGGACGGGCTATTCCCGAGGGTTCGGGTTCCCGAGGGTTCGGGGTTGCCCGCCTTTCTTTTTTCCAGAGACTCGATCTCCCCATAACCCTGGCTGCAGGGCGGGGGAGGATGCTTGCTAGAATCACCGGCATGAGTTGCTCAAGCATTTTCCTGCTGCTGGCCGGGTCCGCGGTTTTCGCCGTTTCTGCGGCAGCGCAGACTTGGAGCATCCGCAGTTCCGGAATCGATACCAACCTGCGCGGCGTCAGCGCTCCAGGCGATGGCCACGAAGGCACGGTCTGGGTGTCTGGATCGAACGGCGTCGTGATGGTCAGAAGTGACCTGGGAAAACCATGGAAGCGATTGCGGGTCGAAGGTGGCGAGGATCTCGATTTTCGCGGCGTGGTGGCATTTGACGAGTCCAAGGCCTATCTGATGTCGAGCGGAGAAGGCGCGCAATCGAGGATCTACAAGACGACGGACGGGGGAACGAGCTGGAAGCTCGAGTATTCCGATAAGCGCAAAGAGTTTTTTCTGGATGCGCTCCAGTGCTTGTCGGAGACCGACTGCTATGCGCTGGGCGACCCGCTCGATGGAAGGTTCGTGATTTTGCACACCCGGGATGGCGAGCGGTGGGAGCGGTTGCCGACGGCCGGAATGCCACAGGCCTTGCCGCAGGAAGGGGCCTTTGCGGCCAGCAACAGCTGCCTGCAGGTAGACGCCAGCCGGGGCCTCTATTTTGTGACGGGAGGCGGGACGGCGCGGATGTTTCATTCAGCCGATTTCGGAGACACATGGAGCGTCAGAGATCTGCCGCTTTTGCGGGGCAACGCTTCGAGCGGAGCGTTCTCGATTGCGGTCAAGGGCGGGAACATCGTGGTCACCGGCGGAGACTACCAGCGTGCCGCGGCGTCCCGAGACAGCGCGGCGTATTCGCGAGATGGCGGGGCCACATGGCGGCCTGCGGTCGAGCCACCCGGCGGATTTCGCTCGGCCGTAGCAACGGCCAATGGAACGAGACTCATCGCGGTGGGCACGAACGGCAGCGATTCTAGCGACGACCATGGCCAGCACTGGAAGCGCATCGACTCCGGCAGCTGGAATGCCCTGACCGTAGGCAAGTCGGGCGCGTGGGCGGTTGGAGCGAAAGGGACCGTGGCGCGTTTTGAATGACCTCCGCCCGCTAGCGCGCATGTGACTGCTCGGGTAGGATGGAAGCGAAGTTACAAGGAGAGAGAGCATGAGCCGTCCCGCGGGCACCTACGCGATTTTTGAGACTTCGCTCGGAAATGTTGTCATCAAGCTGCTCGACAAGGAAGCGCCGAAGACGGTGGAGAATTTCGTCGGGCTGGCCGAAGGAACGAAGGAGTTCACCAACGAAAAGACCGGGAAAAAAGAGAAACGGCCGTTCTATGACGGGCTGATTTTTCACCGCGTGATTCCGGACTTCATGATTCAGGGCGGATGCCCGCACGGAACGGGAATGGGCGGGCCGGGGTACAAGTTTGCGGATGAGTTCCATCCCTCGTTAAAGCACTCCAAGCCGGGCAAGCTGTCGATGGCGAATTCGGGTCCGAATACCAACGGCAGCCAGTTTTTTATAACCGTGGCGGCAACGCCGTGGCTCGACAACCGGCACACGGTCTTCGGCGAAGTGGTGGAAGGACAGGACGTGGCGAACAAGATTTCCACGGTTCCGCGCGACCGCAGCGATCGCCCGAGTACGCCGGTGACGATCAACCACGTAAAGATTGAGCGGGTGGCCTAGACCAACTAACAGCCGAAAACGCCCGGGCTAGGAAAGCACAGACGCGAGCTCGGTGCGGCGGGGGCCAGATGCAGCCTGCCTTCTGGCAGGCTGGCCGGACATTTATGCTGACACCGGACAGAACGCTGCGCTTGCTCATCGAGTTCATCTTCATGTTGCTCGGCGCGCTGATGGTCTGGATCGGTTCGACCGGACATTTCCGTTTTGGCTTTGATCCGCGAGGCAAGGGCTGGCTGTTGCTGAGCATTGCGTTTCTCCTGTGGGGCGCGCGGGCCCTCTACCGGCCGGGAAAATACTGGTCGCGCTGGGAAGATTGGCTGCGTGGAGCCTCCCTGCTGCTGATAGGTATCTGCATGATCGGAATTTCGCGAGTTCCTTTCACCTGGGTCGGGCCGCTGCTGGCAGCCTGCGGCGGGCTCCTGCTCTTGCGCGGGCTGGCGGGTTTCATGTTAGTGTTTCGGCGAAACTAGCGGTTCCGGCGTACGCCCGCGCCCAAATCCTCTGCAAAAAAGGAGACCTGGCATGCTGAGGGAATTCAAAGAATTCGCGATGCGAGGCAACGTGCTCGATCTGGCGGTCGGCGTGATCATTGGAGCAGCCTTCGGCAAAATCGTTTCTTCCTTGGTGGACGACATTCTGATGCCGCCCATCGGCAAGGTGCTGGGCCACATGGACTTCTCAAACCTGTTCATCAACCTGGGCGAATCCTCGTATCCGACGATTGCGGCCGCCAAGGCCGCCGGTTCACCTACGCTCAACTACGGGATTTTTCTGAATGCGATCATCAACTTTCTGATCGTGGCGTTTGCGGTTTTTCTGCTGGTTCGGACGGTCAATCGGTGGACGGTGAAGCCTGCTCCCGCGGCGGCGCCCACTACGAAAGACTGCCCGCAGTGCGCGATGCCGGTTCCGGTTGCGGCGAAAAAGTGCGGGCACTGCACGTCGGCTCTGTAACCAGCGCAGGAATCGAGAAGCCGGTCTGAGGGCCGGCGCCATCCTCATTTGCCCGGAGCCCTTTTGCTGCGATTCGAGCGCAGGTGCGCAAGGAGCCTTTCGCGCAGCTGATCCTCCTGGCCTTCGTCCAATTCCTTCTTCACTTCTTCCAGGGCGAAATGCACCACGTCATGGTGATGCAGCTCTTCGGGAGCGACGCTGTCGCTGAAGCGCAGCCACAGGCGGTGCAGCAGGTTGACTTCGTTGGCGGTGAGGTTCGGCGCATGCGGCCCGAGCACCTTGTAGACCTTGTCGCCGTTCGGCAGGTGGACTTCCAGGTTGAATTGCGGCTTAGGATCGGGAAGCTTTTCCCACGCTTCGCCGATCTGGCGGGCCTGCTCTTCGCTTTGAAACTTGCCGGAGGTTCCGACAACGATGGTCGACGATTGCAGGCCGTGGCCGGCGCGGAGAATACCGTCCCAGAGGTCGTTGGCGGCTACCACCGCGAGGCGAATGGATTTGCCGCGTTTTTCCGCCATGGAAAGAGCCTGGGAAAACAGATGTTGTTCGATGCTGCCGAACAGTTGATCGGCTTCGAGCTCCTGCTCGCCGGAGGGAGTACGGCGCAGGATCCTGACGTGGAGCACCACGACGTCGCGGCGGCCGGGCTTCACGCGATCGAGCACATTTCCGAGGTGGTACATATTGAAGTGATTGCTGACCGGCACCAGGATGTTGCCGGGCTTGGCCCCGACGGCCTCCGGGGTCAGCTCGCCTTCGAGCTCCAGATTGAACTGGTCCATTTCCACGTGGGCGACGCCGGTGTGGCGCGCGCGCCTTTCCGATATGGAGAAAACGACGTAGAGAATGACCGAGAAAACGCCGCCGGCCATAGTGGCAACGGGCTTGGTGAACAGGTTGACGAAGGCGATGAGAAACAACGTCAGCGTTATCAGCCCCAGACCCAGCGGAAACTGTGTCTTGCCGATGGTGAAGTTCAGCGGCACCTGGAACTCGCGCTGGCCCGGATTGGTGTAGCGCAAGACCAACACCGCCAGGCCGTTCATGGCAAAACTCCAGATCACGCCAAAAGCATAGAGGTTCGCGAGGAAGGTCACGTCCCCGTGGCTGATGATGATGGTGAGGATCTGCAGGCTGACGATGATGTTGATGATGCGATAGCTGGTGCCGAAGCGCCGATGCGGCTGACGGAACCAGTCGCTCAAGACACCATCTTCGGAAACCCGGTTAAGCACTCCGTTCGAGCCCACAATCGCGGTGTTGACGGCGCCGGCGAGGATGATGGCGCCGACCACCACCACGAAAGCGTGGAATATCAGGCGCAGCAGAAACGGCCCCTCGAGGCTCATCGCCAATCCGCCGATGAGGTTTTCAAGAAAACCCTGGCGAACGTCGTCCGGAATGATCATCACCGCGAAGAAAGAAACCAGCGAGGTGAAAATCATGCTGTAGGCGAAGATAACCAGCCCGGCCTTTTTCAGGTTGACGAGTTTCGGGCTTTCGATTTCGCGATAGACCTGAGCCAGGGACTCTTCGCCGCTCATGGCCAGCACCGAGTGACCCAAGGCGATAAAGATGGCCACGATGCCGAACATCTGGGGCAATGAGCTATGCGCCAACCAGCCCAAGGAAGCGGAAGTTAGGTGCAAGTTGCTGGGATAAGGAAAGGGGGGAAGCGACGGGCGGCGGATGATGATGGTGTAGGCGCACCAGCCGATCAGCAGCACCACCATCACCGTGACCAGCTTCATGATCTTGAGAGCTTTTTCGCTGGACTCCGGAATGCCCTTGGTATTTTCCCACCAGAAGTAGACGGTGATGACGATGGCGAAGCTGGCCGCGACGAGGTCGATCGTCCGCGGCGACAGCGGCCCGTGTGTCAAGTGGGCGTAGGGAAGGAGTTCGCTCAGCAAACCGCCCAAATATTGGCCGGCGGACACCCCGCTGATCGGTCCGGTGAGAATGTAGTCGAACATCAGCGCCGAAACGCTGAACTTGGCGAGGGTGCCGCCCAAAGACTGCTTCACCGCGCGATAGACCCCGCCACGCACAAACATGCTGCAGCTTTCCACGTACACGGCGCGCACCGCGTAGGAGAAAAGCATGATGGCCAGGATGAACCAGGGCGCCGTTTTGCCGATGTAGCCTTCGGCTTCGCCGCCGGCGTAATAGGCGGAAGACGCAAGATCGTTCAATACGATGGCCGCCGCGCGCCAGAACGAAATGAACGTCAAAAGCGCCGTCGTGGCAACGATTACGCGAGGAATTCCGTTGCCTCGACCAGCCGCAGCCGCGGGGCTATTGGAGGTAGTACTCATGTAGGGGCTGTTGAACTTGCAGATTCAAATGCTCGCAAATTTGCCAGGCGAAGTCCAGCAAGCGGCGGAAAGGCCCTGTCTTACCGAGCATCGGATGGATTGGATTTTGCCGCAGGAACGGGCGGAGGAGGGACAGGTTGCCCGGCCGGAGCAGCAGGCTCGCGGGAGATCCAAACCGGAGCAAACCGCAAGATCACCATCAGCAAGGAGACCAGGATGGCGTACCAGCCGGAGAATGCCCCGTAACCGCCGGTGTCTTCGGCGAGGTAGACGGGCGCCAGCCATTCGATCGGTAGCTTCAGAAGGGCGGCGGCGCAGCCGGACAACAGCGCCGTGAACATGATCAGATTCAAGACCAGTCGAGGGTTGCGCAGGGCATGGACGGGGCTGGACGTCACCTCGCCCGCCGGGGGCAGGGGCAGCGACTCGATGCCATTCGGTTCGCGTCCGGGGCCGGGCGACCCCGAGTGCCATGTAGAGATCCGGCGCGCGAGACTGCCAAAAGCGCGATGCATGGCCAAGAGCGAATTCACTTCGACGGGGCGGACGTTGAAAGTGATCTCCTGCGCGGCATCGCCGGCCCGCCAGCGTATGTAGAGAAAGGGAGTGCGCAACCAATCGGCCATACCCGGGCCGGCTTCAACGGACACGATCTGTGCGCGGTGGAGCGCAAACCGCGTTTCTTCACCCCAGTAACAGAAACGATCGGCCGTAAGCAGGAGGCAGCCGATGTCCCAGGCATAGTTGGATTCGAAAATGCGCGGCGTATTTCCGGGGGAGAGGCCGACCAGGCAGGCGTCGCCAGAATCTACAGGCACTCCGTTCCGACCGAGCTTCGCTCGGAGACGAAGGCACAAAGCCGTATACCCCAGAAGGGGAGCGTAGTTTGCACATACCACGGTGGCAGCGATCGACAGCCCAAGCGTGACCAGGAACGCCAGCCAACCGCTCGAGGGCCAGGAAAATTCGCCAAGAGCGCGCAAAACGAGCGACGGCAGCAGAACCGCGAGCGCTGCGAACCAGAGAAAAGCTCGAACGGCAATACGGCGTTTTAGCTCCGAAGAGAAGACCTTCGTGAGGAAACCGGGATGAGGAGCGGCGTAGTGCTCCTGTGCCGAACCGGCTGCCGGCAGGAAAGGGGCGGCGAGAAGCTCTGTGACGCGCTCAGGGGTCATCGCGGCGGCGCGCCCAATGGCTCTTGCGCGGCGGACGGTCGAGGGATGGGTCATGCCTTTTTCGCTCCACTTGCTCCATTCAAGCGGCATCACGTTCAACTGGTGGAGCCGGACGAGCGCGGTGATCATCGCCGCGGGATCGCCGGTAAGGCGGATGGAGCCGGCGTCGGCCGCGAACTCGAACCGCCGGGAAACGAAGTAAAAGCTGAGGAGCGGCACGGCAATGAACAGCACATCGCAAAGGGGTTGCCAGGACTCGGAGGGTGCGAGCACGACGTAGGGGATCATGACCGCCGCCAAGCCTCCTATCAGCGCGAAACCCAGCAATTGGGGGTGATTCTGCTTCAGATGAGAGAGTTCATGAGCGATGACGGAATCCACTTCCCTCTTGTTCAGATCGGTCAGAAGAACTTCCGTAAGCAGGATGCTGTTACCGGAGCGGGCGAAGGCATTGGCCAAGCGCGATTTGCCCGGGGGAAGCAAATAGAGCTGCTGCAGTTTCACACCCAGGCGAGCCGCGAGCGAGAACGCGCGGTCGCGCAGCTCTCCGGTCGTCAACGCGTTGGGCGTCAGCTGCAAATGCTTGCGCAGTGCGCGCGCGCAGGCGATCGCCAGAAATACGGCCAGGGCGTAGGCCACGACAAAGTCTCCGATCGTGCCGCCGCTAGACAGTGCCGTGACGCCGCCAATCGCAAACAACGCCGGGACCAGCGACAGTCCGAGTCCATAGGCGGCTTGTCGCGCAAGTTCGCCGCGAGTCCAAGGAACTTCGCGAATGCGCACGTATACGGGATGAAACAACACCTGGCAAGCGATGAGCACGATGATGGGCGGAATCCAGAAGCAAAACAGGAAAACCGCGCGGCCGGCGGGAACCCAGCCCGGCGTGATTTCCTGCCACAACAGCCAAGCGCGGGCTTTCAGGCCGACCAGATCGGTCAGAATCCACCACAGGGCGATCGTTCCTAGATTGAGGTGGCGCAGAAAGCGGAAAGAGGAGAACCAGACGGAAGCGCGCGCCTCGCTTGGCGCGGCCAGTGCCTTGCGCAGAAACCACAGCGCCAGTCCGATGGGCAGCAGGAGAGCGAGCGCCGGGCCCACGATCTGAGCTGTCCCGCCGAGGTTCAAGGTCTGCGCGTCCACGCCATTCAGGTTGCTTAGACGGATCTAAGGCTGCTACTCCGGAGAATAGCATCCGCGGGAGGCCAGACGCGGTCGCTCCCGACGTCCGGTTCGCTAGTGGGTTACGGTCTTGGCAACCGATGTGGTCGCGATCCATTTTTTCAGCACGGCGGCGAACTGAGGCTCGATGCTGGTGAAGGCCAGGCCCATAGCCTTTTGCGGGGTGAAATAGGCCACGGTTGCCGGAGCCTCGAGGAAATCCTCGCCGCGGTAGATCTCGATGGTGACATTGGTACCTACCGGGAAGGGGTTGGGCGCCTTCACGCAGCAGCCGTGCAGGCTCAGGTCGGATACTTGCGAGGAGCTGCGGGTATTTTCATCCTGGTCGATGATTTCGGCGGACGCCACAAACGGAACTCGAGCCGAACGCCGGCGTTCAACGGACATGGTCGCACCTCTCCGGGGACGAGCAGCAACGAGCGTAGCGCGGGCCAAATCCAGGTGAGAAAGAAAATTTAGCAGGACGGCACGAAAATGTTACGCCGTTCAGGCCGGGTCGGAACGGTGGCCGGAGGGCTCGGCGGGCGTCTGGCCATGGAACAGCTGCTCGTGGATGTCGGCGATCTTGTCGTCAAGCAGGTTCAATTTGCGCGAAAGACCCTGAATTTCGGCTTCGGCGCGGCGATTCACGTCATAGTCGAGCTCGCCGCGAAGGCGATCCTTGGTGTCCTGGCGGTTCTGACTCATCATGATGACCGGCGCCTGAATCGCCGCCAACATCGATAGAAAAAGATTGAGCAGAATGAACGGGTAGGGATCCCAAGAGTCTTTCCCCTTGAACAGGCTCAGGACGGAGTAAACACAAAGGGCGGAGATGAAGGTAATGATGAAGGTCCAGGAGCCGCCGAAGCCGGCAACGGCGTCGGCGATGCGTTCGCCGAAAGTGGCGTCCTTTTCGATGACCTCGTTGGGATTGCGGGTGGCGCGGAGCCGGACCAGCTGTTGCGAGCCATGAAATTGCTTGCCCAGCACGGTGAGCATGTCCATGCCGGCCATCGGCTTGCGTTCGAGCAGCACCGCGATATCCTTGCGGTCCACTTCGAAGCAGGTAGTCTCTTCGATGGCTGTCGCATTGGTCTGGTGCGGCGTACCCTCGAGCATCGAGGCGAAGCCGAAGAACTCGCCGCGGCCCGGCTCGTCCACCACCACTTCCTGGTGGTCTTCGTCTACCGTAGTCACACTGACTTTTCCGCTCATCATCACGTACGCGTGGCCTTCGGTGTCGCCGATTTTGTAGATGCGCTGGCGCGGCACGAATTTCCTCATTTCGACTTGCGTGGCGAGTACACCGGCCTCCTCGTCGTCCAGCAGAGAGAACAGCGGTACGTGCTTTAGTTCTTCCACCTTGCTAGCCATGAGCCACCTCAGCCGAGGAATCAGCGAAAACGGAATTCCGGAGAGGATTCCACAGAGAGCGTGGTCTGACAAGCACGGACCAAGCAAAGCGCGCAGACAAAGGAACTCGGACCTGCTGTACTACACGGATACATTTGTGATACAATGATCCCATGAAACAAGCGATACAGGCGCGACTCGATGCGGACACCAGCAAGAAACTCGCGGAGCTCGAACGAATGACTGGGTGGAGCACATCGCGGCTGGTGCGTCAGGGACTACAGTTGCTATCCGCCACCCAGCGGCGGCGGAAGAGGAGCGGTGTCATCGGCCTGGGGGCATTTTCCTCCAAAACAATCGACCTCGGGTCGAACAAAAAACACCTTGAAGGTTTCGGCAAATGAAGCCGGTCCTGCTCGATACGGGCGTCATCGTGGCCCTTCTCGACCGGAGCGAGCAATATCATGCGGCGTGTGTTGAGGCTGTGGCGGACAACAGTGCTCCGCTCGTGACGTGCGAGGCAGTCATCGCCGAAGCCTGCTATCTGCTGCGGCAAATGAAAGGCGCAAACGAAGCTGTTCTGGAAAACGTGGCTGTGGGGGTGTTTCAAATTGGCTTTAGGCTCAGCGAGGAACCGTCGAGCTTGAAACGCATTCTTGCGAAGTATCGCGATCGCCAAATTGACCTTGCAGATGCCTGCCTGATCCAAATGGCCGATGAATTCGAGACCGGGGCGATTCTTACACTCGACAAGGACTTCCGAGTTTATCGCTGGGGACGGAACAAACCGTTTGAGCTGCGAGTCCCGCTAGACTGAGCGCCGGCTATTGGCTACTGGGTTGGCGACGAGCAGCTGGCACAGGGACAAATCGAGCGCAGCAGATCGTAGGAATAGATTCCGGTGGAGTGGCCGTCGGAGAAGGAAATCTGGATGGCGTACTGCCCCACGGCCTGCGCAGATTGCGCTCGCGGCTTGGGCTTGAACATAGGCAACGCGGGCGATGAACGGAAGGCCGCGGAAGAATCCCCGAGCGATTCCTTCTTGGCGCGTTCGTCGTTGCACGTGGCGCAGGGACAATGGTCGCGCAGATAGACGAAGTCGAAGTGGCTGGCGTGGCCGTCGGCCCAGGCGATGTCCACGCCCGCGCCGCTGCTCACGTGAATTTTCACGCTGGCGGGCTTCCGTCGGAGATCGACCGACACAGGCATGGAAATAGTTTCCCACGATCGGAGGCTCCGGCCAATCCGGTCAGGCGACTTCAGTCGGAGGCGGATGGTCCAGGAACCGGCAGGATTTTGGTGAAGCGAAGATGCCAGCCGCCCGAATCTCGCGTGACGACGTCGGTGTCGTCTTCATGAAAGAACTTTCTGGCGTCTAGAGACTGGCGGTAGATCCCCTAAGCGGTGCTAGGTCTTCTTATCGCAGCAGGGACCCGGCGGAATGGGGTTGCCGTGCGGGCAGGTCTTCGGGTGGCCCAAGAAGGAACAGATGCGCTGGTCGAGTTCCGGCGTGATGATGTGCTCGAAGCGGCAGGCTTGCAGATGGGCTTCGGCGTCTTCGATCGCAAACGTGTCGGTGAAAAGACGCTCCGCCAGGCGGTGGCGGCGAACCACATCGCGGGCTCGAAGCGAGCCAGTTTCCGTCAGCCTGACTTCCCCTGCATGTCGCGGCCAGGCGTCGCCATTTTTTTCACCGTTCAGCTCAACCAGCCGCAAATCCGCCATGCGGGCCAGCAGGCGCGATGGAGTTTCTTCGCCGAGAATCGGCAGTTTCCCGGCCGGACCCTCGACGCGCAGTACCTCCGCCAGCGCGGGCTTCCCTTCCTCACCGCAGATCCAGATTTGCTCGAGCAGATGATCCACGCGAATTTCGTCGTCGCCCGAGACCGGCGTGCAGCAATCGTCGGTATTGGCCAGCGGGCAGGCCATCGGGTGGTTCGGCCCGTGCTGCGCG
>Ga0306926_10000670_pt1 | contig 32396 bp, 31 predicted proteins | sample flu12Cox44000178_FD_203759 | JGI IMG/M metagenome (GOLD analysis project Ga0306926, IMG submission 203759) | Lab enrichment of tropical soil microbial communities from Luquillo Experimental Forest, Puerto Rico - flux8day.12C.oxic.44.000.178 (v2)... | ecosystem: Environmental > Terrestrial >...
CCGCGGCGACGACCGGCGACGAGAGAAACAACTAAAAGGCGGCTCTTGACAAGCGACGCCGTTTCAGAGAAGGAACGACGATCTTCGGCTGCTGCTCGACAGCATCCCAGGACTCGTCGCCACGAACACGCCCACCGGCGAGACCGAACTCGTCAATCGTCAACTGCTCGACTACTTTGGCAGAACGCTTGAGGAGATCAAGGGCTGGCGGACGTTGGACGCCGTCCATCCTGACGATCTTCCCCAGGTCGTCGCGACGATCGACAGCTGGATGCGGTTTCCGCACGCCGCAGGTTCTTTCGAACTCGATCTGCGCCTGCGACGTGCGGACGGCGTGTATCGATGGTTTCATCTCCGCGGTCAGCCGGTACGGGATGCCGCGGGACACGTCGTTCGTTGGTATCACCTGCTCACCGACATTAACGAACGCAAGCGCGTCGAGGAGGTCCTTCGAGCGAGCGAACTCGACCTCCGTTTGATTTTCGATACCATCCCCGGCTTCGTGTGGACCATGACTGCGACTGGACACGTGGAACTGGTGAATCGGCAAATGGTCGACTATTTTGGTGTAGGGCTTCCTGAGCTGAAAGATTGGTCGTCCTTCCTGCATGAAGACGACCGAGCTCGCGTCGTCGCGCAGTGGAGAACGACGATTCAGACCACCGAGCCGTATGAGGTTGAGCACCGTCTTCGCCGCGCCGATGGCGTGTATCGGTGGTTCCAGGCCCGCGGTCTGGCGTTGAGAGATGCTGAGGGGCGTGTCATCCGCTGGTACAACCTGCTGACAGATATTGACGATCGTAAGCGTGCGGAGGACGTCCTCCGCAAGAGCGAACACAGTCTTCGAATGATCGTCGACAGTATTCCAGGCTTTGTCATTACCGCCACGCCTGCCGGCGCACCCGAACTCGCCAATCAACAGATGCTGACCTACTTCGGCAAAACCTTCGAGGAGCTGACGGAATGGTCGCTTGTCATCCATCCGGACGATCGTCCGCTCGTGGTGGCCGCATGGGCGCATTCCGTCCAATCGGGCGATCCGCATGATATTCAGCAGCGGCTTCTTAGGGCGGATGGTGTTTACCGCTGGTTCCACGTGCGTGCGTTGCCGCTGCGCAATCGCGACGGTCAGATTCTCCGCTGGTACGCGTTATTCACTGACATCGATGAGTCGAAACGTGCCGAAGCGAAGCTCCAGCGCAGCGAATGGAATCTGCTCGAAGCTCAACGCTTGGGTCACTCGGGAAGCTGGAGCCTCGACATCGCGTCGGGGATAGTGACGAGTTCTCCGGAGATGCGCCGCGTATTTGGTGCAACGGCTAGCGATGATCCGTCACGAGCTGATTTTTGGTTCGACAGGATTCACCCACACGACCGAGGCCGCGTTCGGCAGCTCTTTGAACGCTGTGTCGCGGAGAAGCGCGATTACGAAGCCGACTATCGGATCGTCCTGTCCGACGGCACCATCAGGCACCAGCACTCACGTGGGTATCCGATGCTGAACGAGGGCGGTGACTTGGTCGAATTCGTTGGCACAGCTACCGATACGACTGATCACGTCCTCGCAACGGCCGAACTTGAGCGCGCTCTTGAGGAGATCAAACGCCTCAAAGATCGTTTGCATGACGAGAACATCGCCCTCCGCGAGGAAATCGATCAAGTCTTCATGTTTGAGGAGATCGTCGGCTCCTCGCAGGCGCTCAAAGAGGTGCTGTCGAGCGTCGTCAAGGTCGCCCCGACAGACTCAACCGTGCTGATCACGGGCGAAACCGGCACTGGCAAGGAGCTCATCGCCCGGGCGATCCACAAGCGCTCCCAGCGTGCCAATCGAGCGTTTGTCAATGTGAACTGCGCCTCGATCCCGTCGTCGCTGATCGCGTCGGAACTGTTCGGTCATGAAAAGGGCGCGTTCACAGGCGCCGTGCAGCAGCGACGTGGCCGGTTTGAACTCGCTCATTCGGGTTCAATCTTTCTCGACGAAGTCGGCGAGCTTCCTCCCGAGACGCAAATTGCGTTGTTGCGAGTGCTGCAGGAACGGCAATTTGAGCGGGTGGGAGGCGATCGCGTGATTTCGGCCGATGTACGCGTGGTTGCCGCGACGAACCGCGATTTACGCGCCGCCATCGCAGAGGGCGCGTTTCGCGCGGATCTGTTTTATCGCCTCAATGTATTCCCGATCGAAGTGCCGCCTCTTCGCCAACGACGGGACGATATCCCCTTGCTAGTGGAGTACTTCGTTCAGCGCTTTTCCGACACGATGGGGAAGCATATCCGGACGATCGAGAAGGAGACGCTCGCTTGTTGTCGCGCGTACGATTGGCCAGGCAATATTCGCGAACTCCAGAACATTGTCGAGCGCTCCGTCATCTTGTGCACTGGAACGACGTTCCGAATTGACAAGGCGTGGCTGGCGTCGGCGCCACAGACGCCAACGAACGCATCCGCCGCGCCGCTCGCTGAAGCGCTGCAGCATCAGGAAAGGCAGATCATCGAATCGGCACTCGCAGCCGCCAACGGAAAAGTAGCCGGACCAGAGGGCGCAGCGGTCAGACTCGGCATCCCTCCATCAACGCTCGAATGGAAAATCAAGCAGTTGAAGATCCAGAAGCGCAAGTTCACCCCGTCCCTCTAGTCCCGCCAGCGTCGCGATTCCGCGCCTCGCAAGAACTTGCGAGTTCGCAAGATTCCGCGAGTACCGCCTGCAGCAAGTTCCCAGTTTTGGGCGTTTTTTGTATGGCGTCCCTCTTGCCTCTGCACGGTGCCGACCCTCGACGATTGGGCGTGTGAGGCCAATCACCGCTGATTCGTCACTGCGAATGCGAACTCTCTGCGCGTGACGCTGAAAATTGAAACCTCGGTTTTGCCGAGACGCGTCGTCTTCACCCTGAGCGGACGAATGGAAGCGATCCACATCTCCGAACTGAAGGAGCTTCTCGCCCTTCAACCGTCAGACCGGCGGCCAGTGCTGGATCTGAAAAACATCAAGCTGGCCGACCGAGAGGCGGTCCGATTCCTGAGTAAATGTGAAGCCGCCGGTGTGACCCTTCAGAACTGTCCGGCGTTCATCCGCGAGTGGATTGCCCGGGAGGACGCCGAAGGCGGTGGGGAGCGGAATGGTGATTGACGCCTGTCGAATCTGCGGTGTGCTCGACAGGCGAGCGTTGTCGACAGCTGTGAGAGGAGACGAGCCATGAGCGGTGGTCGGTTCACGGATAGCGTCGGCATCGTGACCGGCGCCGGCAAGGGCATTGGTCAGGCGTGCGCGATTGCCTTTGCCAAGCTGGGCGCGAAGGTCGTCCTGAGCGGACAGAGCGAAGCGCCACTCGCCGAGACCCTCGGCGCGATCGAAAAGCTCGGCGGACGCGCGCGTGTGGTGGTCGGCGACGTGTCCAGCGAGGGCGTCGCTCAAGACACCGTCGCCGCCGCGTTGAAGGAGTTCGGCCGGCTCGATTTTGCCGTGAACAACGCAGGCATCTCGCCGCTCACCGGAAACACCGTGGACTGCACATTGGAGACGTGGCAGCGCGTGATCAACGTCAACCTGACCGGCACGTGGCTGGGGATGAAGTACCAGATCCCCGCCATGCTCCAAACCGGAGGCGGGGCCATCGTGAACATGGCGTCTGTCACAGCTCTCCGCACATTCGAATCATACCCGCCCTACTCCGCGAGCAAGTGGGGCGTCGTTGGGCTTAGCAAGGTGACCGCGAAGGAGTTCGCGTCGAAGGGCATCCGCGTGAACGTGATCGGACCGGGTGCGATCGATACCCCATTGTTCATCGACACCATTAGCACGGGCGCGGTCTCCCGCGACGCCTACAAAAGCCAAACGCCGATGAATCGGATCGCCACGTCCGAGGAGGTCGCCGCCGCGGCGACTTGGCTCTGCTCGGACGGAGCTTCTTATATCACTGGCGTTCTCTTGCCGGTGGAAGGAGGGATGACGCTATGAGCACTCAGAAGACCGTCTTCATCACGGGAACGTCGTCGGGCCTTGGGCGAGCATCGGCCAAGCTGTTTTCCGCCAAGGGGTGGCGTGTGATCGCCACCATGCGCGGTGGGGACGCCCAGAAGGAGACGGAATTGAGCAAGCTTGCGGGCGTCACGGTCCTCCCCTTGGACGTCACCGATCCCGCGCAGATCAAGAGCGCGGTCGTGAACGCCGTGTCGTTGGGCGGCGTCGACGTCGTCTTCAACAACGCCGGCTATGGGATGGCCGGGCCGCTGGAGGGACTGACCGATGAGCAGATCGTCCGCATGGTCAACACGAACCTGCTCGGCGCGATCCGGATCACCAAGGCGTTCGTCCCTCACTTCCGCGAGAAGAAAGCCGGGCTCTTCCTCACGACGACGTCAATCGGCGGCCTGATCGCAGTGCCGTTCAACTCGATGTACCACGCGACGAAGTGGGGCCTTGAGGGGTTCTGCGAAAGCATGGCCTTCGAGCTCAAGCGCTTCGGCATCGGCATGAAGACGATCGAGCCGGGCGGCATGAAGACCGATTTCTTCACGCGCTCGTTCGACACCGGCCGGCACGAGGCCTATAACGGGCTCGTCGATCGAGTGATGGGCGTGATCACGGACCCGAAGACGATGGGCACCTACTCCACGCCGGACCAGATCGCCGAGGTGGTGTACGAAGCCGCCACCGACAACAAGGATCAGCTCCGTTACGTTGCCGGCGCCGACGCGAAGGCGACGTATGCGGCCCGCCTCCAAGCGGGCGACGAATCGTTCCGCAAAGGCATGGATCGACAGTTCTTCGGGTAGCCAGCTTGCACACGGCGCTGCATCGTAAGAATGGGTGAAGGAGGAACGAGAGGTGGATCTCCAAACGCTTTCTGACCGCGAGGAGATCGTCGAGCTCATCGCGCTCTACAACAAGGCGTCGTTTTACTGCGACGTGGAGGGCTACGCCCGCACCTTCACCACGGACGGTCGCTACATCAACGCGAACCATGGCTGGGTGGGTTTCGGAGGGCGAGAAGCCGGCGACGCAATCGCGGCGGAGTATCGCAATCGTACCGGTCTCCAGCATCTCTGCCTGGATTACGTCATCGAGTTTCTCGGTCGAGACCGGGCGCGCGTGCGCCACCACATGCTGATGTTTCAGCGAGAGGGCGCGCACAACGCGAACCAGATCTGGTCAACGGGCTACTACTACCGCACCTGCGTCCGCACGTCGAAGGGCTGGCGGTTTTCGGAAATCATTTCGTTCGTCGACCGGCGGATGAGCGACGAGCTGGTCACGAACTTGCGCGGGCTGGTTCTCGCGCGTCCCGCAATCCTTGACGCTCTCTCGAAGCTGCTCGGCGTCGACGGCACAGAGATCCTGCGCGCCGTGAAAGCGGGTAGAGCGCTTGCCAGCCTCCGTGCCGGTGAAGTCTCGGACGATGCGGTGATTGAGTGTGTGGCGCAGGCGTTCCAGAGTTGCGCCCCCGCGAGCAACCCGTTGCCGATCGGGACGGCTCGCGCTCTGGCACACGTGCTCACGCACGACCAGGTCGTCGGCGCGGATGTGGAAGATTCGTTCCGAGCGGCGGGCTGGGAGGGACCACCGACTGTGACCACGCTGGCGGCCTCTCAGCGGGTGTAAACAGGACTTCAGTTGCCGCCAATATTGGCTCTCGCGACGGAGGAAACGATGACCAAGAAACGAATCCTGATTTCGGGCGCAGGTTCTGGATTTGGCGAGCTTGCGGCAATCGGTTTGGCGAAAGCCGGGCATGATGTCATTGCAGGCGCACAAATCTGGCCACAGGTCACACAACTTCGCTTAAAGGCCAAAGAGCTCGCTGTCAGTCAGCTTCGCGTTGAGAAACTGGATATTCTTGATCCTTACGACATCCACAATGCTTCACAGTGGGATATCGACATCCTTGTCAATAACGCCGCTATCGGCATTAGCGGCCCTCTGAGCGAAATTCCACTCGAACTTCTCAGGCGCTCGTTTGAAACCAACTTCTTTGCGCCGTTAGCACTGACGCAGACATTCGTTCGTAAATTCGTGGAAGAGAAACGCCGAGGAAAGATCATTTTCACGAGTTCCATTGGTGGACTGATGGCAGTGCCGTATGGCGGACCGTATGCCACGACCAAGCATGCCTTAGAGGCACTCGCAGGATCGATGAGAGCTGAACTGGCGCCGTTTGGCATTCAAGTCCAATTGATCAATCCAGGAGGCTATCTAACGGGGTTTAACGAAACTGAAGCGGAATCGTCCTCTCATTGGATGGACGATCGAAAGAATTACATCAAAAGAGATGTCGTCCGTACGTTTTTCAACCAGATTCTGTCTCCTGACGAGAACCGGCTCGATCCGCAACTGATGGCGGATGCGATGGTTTCAATCATTCCAGCCGAAACCGGACTCTTTCGGAATGTTGTGCCGAAGGCTACTGAGGACTTGGCAAGAACAGTCCAACGTGAGTTATGGGACGCAAGGATCGATCTTCCGTCGTACCCGGACCAGCCAACACATAAGACGTAAGCAGACGCGGAGCCTAGCAACCCGTTGCCCATCGGGACAGCTTGCGCTCTCGCGTACGTGGTGACACGAGATCCGGTTTTCGGCGCGGATGTGAAGATTCGTTTCGAGCGGCCGGCGAGAACGAGGACAACCATGTCGATCAATTTGAAGGGGCTCGTTGTCGTGGTGGCTGGTGCCGGTCGCGGGATCGGCCGAGAGCATGCGCTCGCTTTAGCAAAGCGTGGGGCCTCGGTCATCGTGAACGATCTCGGCGGCGATGTCAGCGGCGGTGGAAAAGGATCAGGGCCCTGCCTCGCAGGTCGTCGCCGAGATCGCGGCGATTGGGGGAATCGCCGCCGCGGACGGAAGCGACGCAGGAACCCGCGATGGGGCCATTCGTATGATCGACGCGGCGTTCACCCACTTCGGCCGGATCGACGTGATCGTGTCCAACGCGGGCATTACTGGGAGCCACCAGCTCTTCGCCGAAACACCGGAGAACGTGCTCGAACGCATGCTATCTGTTCACGTCAAGGGACCATGGGCGCTCGCGCAGGCAGCGTGGCCGCACTTCGTCAAGCAGTCAGGCGGTCGGATCGTGTTCACGACGTCGAGCTCGTGGCTCGGCGCTGAGCGGGCCTGCGCGTATGCGACGACGAAGTCGGCCCTGATCGGTTTGACGCGGACGCTGGCGCTCGAAGGCGCCCCGCACGGAATCCTCGTCAACGCCATCGCGCCGATGGCGTTCTCCCGCATGTCGGCTGCGGAGGTCACCCCAGCGATGGCGGAGACGATGGCGAGGCTGATACCGACGGACTCGGTCTCCCCCGCGGTCGTCGCGATGGTCAGTCGCGAATGGACCGCCAGCGGAGAGATCTATCACGTGGGCGGCGGTCACCTTTCCCGCTTCTTCATCGGTCAGACCCGAGGCGTCGAACGGGGCGTGAAATGGTCACCCGAGGACGCACTTGGCGCTGCGAGCGAGGTTTACGACGAGACGGGCTCAACCCGGCCGCGCAATGATTTCGAGTCATCGGCTCGGTATGCCCTGGGCGCCGACGATTTCGCGGGGCTCGGGTTCCACGGGAACTAGCGTTCGCGACGAGAGACCTCGAGGCGCGACAAGGGAGCGATTCCCGGAAGGTCGGGACGATTGCTGTTTGCTAATGAGGAGTCGTGACGTCAATCAAGTTACCAAAGCCCATCGCTCGGTACTTCGCCGCCGACAAAGATAGGGATGCCGGCGCGCTCGCCCGCTGCTTCGCGCCCGACGGACTGGTCTACGACGAAGGCCAGACGTTCACGGGTGCAAAGGCGATCGAACAGTGGAATAGGGATGCCCGAGCGAAATATCACCATTCGGTCGTCCCGCTGAGTGCGACGGAACGAGATGGCGCTATCGTCGTCGTCGGCAGAGTGACCGGCGACTTTCCGGGGAGTCCCGTGGATCTCCAACACGTGTTTCGGCTCGACGGCGAGAAAATCGCGTCGCTGGAGATTCGCTGATGGCAGCCGGCGAGTTGTACGGCCTACGCACGCTGGTTACAGGAGCAACCAAGGGCATCGGTCAAGCGGTCGCAACTCGACTGTGCAGTGACGGCGCAACGGTACTCGCGACCGCTCGCACGCCCCCCTCCCGTCTCCCCGAAGGAATTCAATTCGTGGCTGCTGATCTCGCAACCAAACGGGGGTGCGACACGGTTGCCAACGCCATACAGGATCGCTTCGGCGGCATCGACATCATCGTTCACGTTCTTGGCGGGTCGTCCGCGCCAGCCGGCGGCTTTGCCGTGCTTGACGATCACGAGTGGCAGCGCGCGCTCGACCTGAACCTGTTTCCGGCCGTTCGCCTGGATAGAGCGCTCTTGCCGCTCATGCTCGCGCAGGGCTCCGGTGTGGTTGTTCACATCACTTCGATACAGTCTCGCCTTCCGCTTCCAGACGCGACTCTTGCATACGCCGCCGCCAAAGCTGCTTTGGCGAACTACAGCAAGGGCTTGGCGAAGGAAGTCAGTCCGAAGGGAGTGCGCGTCGTTCGCGTATCGCCGGGGTGGGTCCAGACCGAGGCCGCCGTTGCGCTGGTGAATGAACTGGCGTCGAAGAAGGGCATCGACTTCGACGGAGCGCGAAAGCTGCTCATGGACTCGTTGGGCGGGATTCCGATCGGACGTCCTGCGAGACCGGAGGAGATCGCGGATCTGGTAGCATTTCTGGCGTCGCCGCGTGCGACCTCAATCACGGGGAGCGAGTACGTCATCGACGGCGGCACGATTCCGACGGTGTAAGTATGGTCTGACCCATGCTTTCTAGGGGACGTCGTCGCCGACGCAACGAATACTTCGCTGGCGATCTGTCAGCCGTTGTCAGCGGTCAGCACTTGCTCCTCAGCGGCGGCGGGCCGGCCTGATCTCGGAGAAATTCGATGTCTGGACCGACAGACGCCATCGCCCTTGTAACGGGCGCCAACAAGGGCATCGGTTTCGAAGTCGCACGCGGGATCGCGAAAGCGGGTTACGTGGTGTTACTCGGAGCACGCAATCCGACGACCGGCCGCGAGGCCGCGGACAGCGTTCGAAACGAGCGACTTGACGTGCGATTTGTCGAACTGGACCTCACACGAAGAGAGACCATCTCGGCGGCGGCAGGCCGGATCGAGGCGGAGTTCGGCAAACTTGACGTCCTTATCAACAACGCAGGCATCGCGGATCCGAATGATGGGCCGCCGAGCCGAGCGAGTGTTGACGCCATCGAGCGCGTCCTGCGAACCAATTTTCTGGGCGCAGTCGCGATGACGCAGGCAGTGTTGCCGCTGTTGAAGAAATCCGGAACAGCCCGGGTCGTGAACGTTTCGAGCGAGCTTGGGTCGATCACAGGGCACGGCGATCCAGCCTGGAAGTATGCGTCGGTGAAGGTACTGGGATACTGCGCGTCGAAGGCGGCGCTGAACATGTTCACCGTGCAGTTGGCTTTCGAATTGAGAGAGCAAGGCATCGCGGTGAATTCGGTCAATCCCGGCTTCACGGCCACGGACCTGAATGCACACCGGGGGCATCAGACCGTCGCGGAAGGGGCCGGGGAGATCGTGCGCGTGGCCCTCCGAGAGAATGGACCGAGCGGAAAGTTCTTGGAAGCCGGCGGTGAGCTGGTCTGGTAGAGGCATCGAGGCATCCGGAGGATGCGGTCACGTGCGGTGTTGGCCCGCGCGATTCGATCCAGCTGACGCAGTAGACGCTGCGCCCTAGGCGAACGACTCCGCCATCGCTGGCGGCAGACCTTCCCCCAACTCAGGCAATAGGCACTACACTCAGAGACGTGCTGCCGGCCCCGACCGCTTTGAGCGCAATAGGATGACTCTGCCAGATCCCGATCACCGCATCGTCGTGGATACGATCCCGGCGCAGGTGTGGATCGCAAGCCCGGACGGCGGCCTGGAATTCGTCAATCAACAGTGGATCGACTACACGGGTCTTTCGCCGGCGCAGAGTCTCGGTTGGGCGTGGTCGGACACGGGATTGATCCACGCCGATGATCGGTCGGAGCTCATCGCGACGTGGCGGCGGATGCTGGACGCCGGTCAACCGGCACAAGCGGAAGTGCGCGTGCGACGCTTCGACGGGGAGTACCGCTGGTTTCTCGCCCGCGCCGTGCCACTGCGTGACTGCGAGGGCACTATCACACGATGGTACGGCACGAACACTGACATTGAGGATCTGAAGCGGGTCGAAGCGAACCTCGACGAACTCAAGAAATCGGAGGACCGCCTTCGGCTCGTGCTCGACACCATCCCTGTGCTGGTCACGACCGCGCGGCCGGATGGCTCCCTCGATTTCATCAACAATCGTTGGCTCGAATTCCTGGGATTGCCCCTCGAACGGGTGCAAGACTGGGGCTGGACGAGCGTCACGCATCCCGACGACATCGGGCCATTTGTCGACGGGTGGCGGCGTGCGATGGCCTCCGGTGAGCCTTTCGAGGGAGAGGCGCGCGTCCCCCGAGCTGACGGCCAGTATAGGTGGCTGCTGATCCGCGCCGTGCCCTTGCGCACCGAATCTGGCGAGATCGTGCACTGGTACGTGACCAGCTTCGACATCGAAGATCGCAAGCGCGCGGAGACAGAACTCCGACAGGTGATCGATGCCATTCCCCAACTGATCGTGGCGATGAGCCCGACGGGGCAAATCCTGTATGCCAACGAGGCCGTGCTCCAATCGACCGGCCTCAGCCTGCAGGACGTGATGGCAGACAGCTTCCGTTCGTGGCTGTTTCATCCGGACGACCTCGAGAAGCTCCGGAACGATCGCGAGCAGCACATGCAGCGAGGCGTGCCGTTCGAGCTGGAGATGCGCGCGAGACTGAAGGACCGCCAATATCGATGGTTCCTCGTCCAGTACAAGCCGATGGTCGACGCGGACGGACGACTCGTCCGCTGGTACGCAACCGGCACGGATATTCACGATCGCAAGCGCGCAGAGGAACAGGTCCGGAACGAAAACCTGGCACTGCGCGAGGAGATCGATCGGGCATCGATGTTCGAAGAGATCGTGGGGACCTCGACGGCCGTACGGAACGTTCTGCAGCAGGTGGCTCAAGTTGCACCGACGGATTCGACGGTTCTCATCACCGGCGAGACCGGGACGGGAAAGGAGTTAATCGCGCGAGCGATCCATCGCCGGTCGGCGCGTTCGACGAAAGCGTTCGTCACGGTCAACTGCGCGGCCATCCCCTCGTCGCTTATCGCGTCGGAGTTGTTCGGCCATGAGCGGGGCGCTTTTACGGGAGCCGTTCAGCGGCGACAGGGGAAGTTCGAACTCGCGGACGGGGGTACCATCTTTCTTGACGAAGTTGGAGAACTGCCAACCGACACGCAGGTCGCCCTGCTGCGTGTGCTGCAGGAGCGCGAGATCGAACGGGTCGGCGGCAGCCGGCCGATCCGCGTGGACGTCCGCGTGATTGCCGCGACGAATCGCGACCTTCAAGCTGCCGTCTCGGACAGACTCTTCCGCTCCGACCTGTTCTACCGTCTCAACGTGTTTCCCGTCGACGTACCAGCGCTGCGAGATCGCCGCGCAGATATCCCCCTGCTCGTCGAGTATTTCGCGCATCGGTACGCAAAGCACGCCGGCAAGGCAATCACGGACATCAGCAGAAAGACACTCGATCTGCTGCAGCGTTACCAGTGGCCGGGCAACATTCGCGAACTGCAGAATGTGATCGAGCGCGCGGTCATTGTTTCCGATAGCGACACGCTGTCCGTCGACGAGAGCTGGTTGCTGAAACCACGGGCCACGCAAACAGAAGCGAAATCGCGCCTTGACCAGGAGCTCGTCACGCACGAAAAGACCAGGATCGAAGCCGCCCTGGCTGAAAGCAGTGGACGCGTGTCCGGACCAGCCGGCGCCGCGGCCAGGCTGGGCATCCCGCGATCGACGCTCGAGTCGAAGATCCGAGCACTTCGCCTCGACAAACACCGCTTCAAGTCAAAGCCTTTCTGATCGTCGACTGCGGGTGGCGACAATTCGCCAAATGGCGGATTCTCACCACCATCAGCGCGGTCTGGCTTCCACCAAAAGAACCATTTACGGGTGGCCTGCAGCTTGCCAGGCGTACTGGCGACTTCCGATGACGTTTCGCATGCAGCGTTCCGCTGAACACGACGTGGTCGTCTTGACGCTGAGCGGCAACATCGGCGGGGAGTGCGTGTCGGAGCTGCAGGGCCTGCTCAATGCCGAGGCTGGAAGCCGCGTGGTTCTGGACCTCACGGATCTGGGCTTGATCGATCGAACAGGTGTGCGGTTGCTCGCTCGTAGCGAGATGCTAGGGACGACGTTCAGAAACTGCCCGGCCTACGTCAAAGACTGGATCGAAAGGGAGGAGATTTTCATGGTATCCACTCAGACTGCCACGGTGAACGAGGGCACGATCAAGAGCACTGACGGCCTCAACATCTTCTTTCGATCGTGGCGACCGGCCGAGACGCCCCGCGCCGTCGTGGTGATCGTGCCCGGCTTCAACTCCCACAGTGGCTATTACGAGTGGGTCGGGACGCACTTCGCAGCTGCCGGCTGCGCAGCGTACGCTCTCGACTTGCGGGGCCGTGGGAAGTCGGACGGCGAGCGCTTCTACGTGAACACGTTCGCGGACTACGTCGGCGACGTGGCCGCTGCTGTGAGCGTGGCGAAATCGAAGGAGCCGAACCGCCCGATCTTTGTGCTCGGTCACAGCGCCGGCGGCGTCGTCGCGTGCCTCTATACCATCGAGCACCAGGCGGAGCTCGCAGGTTTAATCTGCGAGAGTTTCGCCTTCCAGGTGCCGGCACCTGACTTTGCCCTCGCGGTGTTCAAAGGGCTCGCCCACGTGGCGCCGCACGCACACGTCCTGCATCTCAAGAATGAGGACTTCTCTCGCGATCCACAGGTGGTCGCGACCATGAACGCGGATCCATTGATCGCCCACGAGACGCAACCGACGCTGACGCTGGCCGAGATGGTCCGCGCCGATGAACGGCTCAAGAAAGAATTCTCGCACATCACGTTGCCGGTTCTCATTCTCCACGGCACACAGGACAAAGCGACGAAGCCGGCTGGCAGTCGATTCTTCTACGACACTGCGGGCTCGACCGACAAGACGTTGAAGCTGTACGACGGCGGATTCCATGACCTGCTGAACGACGTCGACAAACCGAAGGTGATGGCCGACATCAACGCGTGGATCGATGCTCATCTCGCCGAGGCGTAGGAGCGATCCGATGAATCATCGCGCCCGAAACGTAGTCGGATTGTCCGTGGTGGCGGTGTGGGCGGTGTTCCAACCAACGACGGCGACGCAGGATGTCCCGTCCGTCACGGAACCGATCGCCGTCCGTTCAGCGGATGCAGATGGACTGAAAATGCAGTACCTCGCGGCGGGCAGCGGACCGGCGGTCGTCCTGCTGCACGGCTACGCGGAGACGTCGCGGATGTGGCGTCCGCTCATCCCCAGGCTGGCTCCGCGTTTCCGCGTGATCGCTCCCGACCTGCCGGGCATCGGCGGGTCCGGAATCCCGACGGACGGACTCGACATGACGCATGCAGCGATGCGCGTGCACACGCTCGTGAAGAGTCTCGGCGTTCCGAAAGCCGTCGTTGTTGGGCACGATATCGGATTGATGGTCGCGTACGCGTACGCCGCGCAGTTCCCCGCGGAGGTCGAGAAACTCGTGCTGATGGATGCCTTTCTACCAGGCGTCGAAGGCTGGGAGGCGATTTACAACAACCCTGGCATCTGGCACTTCCGCTTCAACGGACCCACCGCCGAAGCGCTCGTTCAAGGGCGCGAGCGCACGTACTTCGAACATTTCTGGAACGACTTCGCTGCCGACAAGATGCGCTCGATTCCTGAATCCGACCGCCAAGCCTACGCCGCAACATACGCGCGCCCTGGACGGATGCGAGCCGCCTGGTCGTATTTCGTGTCGTTTCAAGGCGCGGCGAGGGACTTCGCACAGTTCTCGAAGACGAAATTAACGATGCCCGTCCTGTCGATCGGCGGCGAGAAGGCGAATGGCGAAGCGCTGGCCAAGCAGGTGAAGCTGGTGGCGTCGAACGCCGACTCCGTGACCCTGCCCAACACCGGCCACTGGGTGCTCGAGGAACGACCGCAAGAGACCACGGACGCCTTGCTGCGGTTTATCGGCGCACCGGCGGCGGCGACGTCGACGTCAGGGATGCCCCAGATACGGTTGACCCCGGGCGACGTCCGCGTCAATCAGACAGGCTCCGAGCAGATCGGCAGCTCCTTCCTGGCGGGCGTCAGCACGAAGGTCCTGTTCGGCGATCCGTCGAAGGCGGGGTTTTACACGATCGTCCTGTCGGTGCCCGCCCACACCTCGATCCCCGCGCATGCTCACCGCGATGATCGGATGGCCGCCGTCGTGTCGGGTACATGGCAGTTCGGCTACGGCGATCGATTCGACGCACAGTCGTTGAAAACGCTGCCGGCTGGGAGCGTGTACTCTGAGCCCGGCGGCATGAATCACTTCGCCAGAACGGGTGCGGAGCCCGTTCTGGTCCAGATATCTGGCATCGGGCCCACCGATACGCGATATGCCAATCCCTCGGAGGCACCAAAAGATCAAAGACGCTGACGTCAGCACCTGCGCGCAGAGAAGCGGAACTAGGCAGCGCCCGAAGCGCCTGCGTTACTTCGCTGTTGCCGGCGTCAGTAAATCAGGAAGCCCGACTCGACGTAGCATTTCTGCTCGCACCCTATCCATCACGGCGAAGGTCACGGCCGCACCATCCTCAGTCGGATCGACGTGTACCCTAAACGGCCGTCTGCCGAATGGTGTATTCACAACGTTAACGATGGCGTCTGCGACAGCTGAGACGTCGGCGTCGGGTGGCACGATTGCCGCAAAGGCCCGTTGTATTTCTTCGCCCAGACCTTTTGTGGGCCCGGCCTCATATTCGGCGACTCGCTGCGTATCGCGGGGCCGTCCCGCATGCGCAAAATGGTTCGTCCCGTGCGTAAACGCACCCGGCACGACGATCGACGTTTCGATGCCCCAGCGGCTCAACTCTCGCGCGTATTGAACGGCGAGCGCATCCATGCCGGCCTTTGCGGCGAAGTAGGGCGAGAGATACGGCGGCGTGCCACCAGCCGAGCTACTGCTTGACACCCACACGAGCAGCCCTTCGCGTTGGTTTCGCAGCTGCGGTAGTGCGGCGCGATTGACGCGCTGAGTGCTCAGCACGTTGATGTCATACAACTCCGCCAGCTGTTCCGGGGTGAAGGCCTCCGCGGGTCCGAACACCATGTGACCCGCGTTGTGAACGATCACGTCGAGTCGTCCGTGCGTCGTAATGATCTGTGCGATGCCGGCGTCAACCGATGTTTGCGAGTTGACATCGAGTTCGAGGGCGTGCAGGTCGACGCGATTGTCCTTGGCAAATGTCTCGACATCAGCAGCCTGCGGTGCATTGCGGCCCTGGGTTTCGCGCATCGAGGCATACACCGTGTGGCCGGATCGTGCGAGCCCGTTCGCGGTGAGGCGGCCGAATCCACTCGAGGCCCCTGTGACAACAATGATCTTCTTGCTGCTCATGACGGTACCTCTCACGCGAAGCCCCCGTTGGCACGGAGGATCTGGGCGTTGATCCACGCGCCATCTGGACCGGCGAGAAACGAAACCACGTTGGCGATGTCTTCTGGTTGACCGAGTCGCTCCAGCGGTGCGAGTGTCCCCAGCTCCTGAATCTGTTTGTCGGTTTTTCCTTTCAGAAACAGCTCAGTCGCGACCGGGCCTGGCGCCACTGCGTTCACCGTGATGTTCTTTCCGCGAAGTTCGTTCGCGAGCACATGGACGAGTCCTTCCACACCTGCCTTTGACGCGATGTAGGCGCCATAGCCCGGGAACGACTTCGCGAGCACACTGCTCGAGAACGCGATAATGCGTCCGCCTGTCGTCAGGCGTTGGGCGGCACGCGCAAGCACGAGAAATGTTCCGCGAAGATTCGTCGCGATGACCCGATCGAACATTTGAACGTCGTTGTCATCGATTGGGCCGAGCGGCATGATTCCGGCGCAGTGCACGACCACGTCCACGGCGCCGAGTCCCTTCGCAGCGTGGTCGAAGAGGCGCTCGACATCTTCGGGGGCCGCGACGTCCGCTTGCAGTGCGACCGCTCGTCCACCGCGGGCTGCGATGCCAGCGACCGTCTTCTCCGCGGTGGCCGGATTGCCGGCGTAGCTCACGGCGACACCGAACCCGTCCTGCGCAAGGCGCTGGGCGACGGCTCGCCCGATCCCGCCGGAGCCACCGGTAACGATTGCGTTTCTGGATCCCTCAACTGGCATCGATCCTCCTCGCAGCGCGAACGACACTGAACTGCGCGTGACCGGCGAATGTCTTCGTACGCAGGTATAGCCGGGAGGTTATGTATGTGTCCAATGCATTGTCATAATCTGTGATATGCACGACGTGCATCTTCAAAACGTCGACCTCAACCTCCTGCTGGCGCTGTATGCGTTACTGGAAGAGCGGCACGTGACGCGCGCGGCGCGACGCTGCCATCTGAGTCAGCCGGCCATGAGCCGAGCGTTCGAACGCCTTCGAGACATGTTTGGCGATCCGCTTCTCGTTCGAAGCGGCCGCGGGTACCAGCGGACTGTTCGGGGCGAACGCCTGTTGCACGAGTTGGAATCGCTGATCCCAAGACTTGAGGCCTTGGTGCGGGGCGAGGCGTTCGATCCGCGTCGCAGTCAGGACCGAATACGCCTGGCTTTAACGGATCACGCCTCGGCCGTGCTGTTGCCGGCGCTCCTGGGGCGTCTCAGAGCTGAAGCGCCGGGTATCGCGCTCGATGTCTCGGTGTGGCAAAGCCGCATGTACGACGACGTCGTAGCAGGACGACTCGACATGGCCCTGAGTGCCGAGGCTGTACCCGCTTCCCTGGAGACGGAGGTGCTCTACGAGGAGACGTTTGTCTGCATGGTCGGGTCCCGTTGCCGGACAAAGACGCGTCGCTTCTCCCTCAAGCAGTATTTGGACCTTCCACACGCGATCGTGGAGACCTGGGAACGGCAACAGACGCCCGTCGATCGCCGCCTGGCGGAGTTGGGTGTGAAACGGCACGCAGTGCTCTCTCTGCCGTTCTTCGTGCCCACTGCGCTCGCGATTGCCCGGACGGACTTGGTCCTGACGCTTCCTCGGCGGTTGGCGAAGATCATGGCCCCGTTGGCCGAGGTGCGCGTGGTCGAGCCACCGCGAGAGATCAAGGGATTCTCGTACTTTATGGCCTGGCACGCTCGACTCACGTCTGAACCCGCGCACGCGTGGTTTCGTAAGCACCTGGGGGAGATCGCGCGGTCGCTTTAAGCGACACGTCAGATTGCAGTCGGGCCTAAAAGAGGGACTTTCGTCACAGTGCGGATTTGACAGTTTTAGCGGTCGCTGCCAACTGTTGATTCCACTCAGCCGAGAGATGTCCGAGTGGTTGAAGGAGCACGCTTGGAAATCAACTCCGCCGGCGCGTGCTGACGCACACCAAATCCCACCAACGCACTTCACCGATCGACGACTTCTCGGAACATCGATGAGCGTCGGCGTATCCCCGTAAGTCACGGTGCTGGCGCGTGGCACTCTGCGTGGCACTTTTGGTGGTGCGCAGCGGTGCCGTGGGGCGATTCGTGGCGAATCACCTGTTGCGCGTGTTCGAATTCTCTGTGGAATTCGCGGGATCACACGAAAAAGCCGGCCACGATTGGCCGGCTCTTGACCCAAGGCAGGTGCGCTAACCAGGCTGCGCTACGCCCCGACTCGTCAAGAATACTCTGAAAATGACGCGCGACGCCATGAAGCCCTCCGCCGCCGCGCCTTTGTGGCACTCTGTGTGGCGCCTTGCGGCGCCTTCCGGCGAGGGCAGGCGAATCTGGCGCGCTCTCGCAATGATAGCGGCGGTGGAAGCGAGCCCAAGCTCCTCCAAGTCGTCAGGACGAGCGGCACGTGCCGGCGATCTCGTCGTCCTTGGTCCAGCGCTCGATCCACGAGTTCGTGTGGTGCTCGAAGTCGTCCCTTCTGGCGCACTCGAAACTGAGATGTCCGAGTGGTTGAAGGAACACGATTGGAAAGCGTGGGCACGTCTATATACGCCGCCGCCCAGCAGAACTCCCAATCAAGCGGTACTCGCAGGGAGAACTCTCGCAATCGAAAGCTGCGGAGGTCGCCGGCACGAGCCGCGCGGAATTCATCAACGAGCTCGCGCATCGGCGCATCCCTGTCGTGCAAGTGACGGCCGAGGAGCTGGAGCGCGAGAGTCAGCAAGCGCGCTCAGCCACTCTTTGAGCTGGCCGCAAATGCGATGCGGATTCCGCCGGACGCGACGATCGACGAAACGAAGTTCACGGGCTACCTTCTCGTGCAGCGACCTTGGGATGACAAGAGTGGCTATCTGCGGGGTGCGGGATTCGGGCTGAAGAACTGGCCCGACCTGCCGCGATCAGGCGACTGGCTGACACGGCCGACGCCGTTGAGGACAGCTCGAACGAATACGGCACGTTCTATCGTGTCGAGGGAATGCTCGAAGGCCCGACCGGGAATCTGCCAGTCGCATGTATCTGGATGAAGCAGGCCATCGACGGCAAGTTCCGTTTTGTGACGCTGAAGCCGTCGACGGGAAGGAGCGACAATGTCTCTTCAACTATATGATCGTGCTTCGGTCGTCCTTCCCCGAGCACGCGCTTCGCGCCGGCGATGTGGCGACGTTGGTCGACTTTGTCGACCACCCTTCATCCGGTCCCCGAGGATGCGTGCTGGAACTCTTCAACGCGCTCGGTGAGTCGATTGGTGTCGTGACGGTGCCCGAAGACGCCGTCGAGCCGTTGCGCGCAGATGAAATCTTGTCGGTCCGTCCGATGGTGATGGCGGGGTGAGTCTCGAGCGACAGCCCCGTCCACTTACCTGGCGGAGCCCCGGTTCCAGAGCTTGTCCGCCATCGTCTTGCGCAGTTCCTCGTCGGTTACGTTCAAATAACGCTGCGTGGTCTTGAGATCGGCATGGCCCAGGAGCAGGCGTCTGCCGTCACCATGGGGTTAGCCCGGGCCTCCGTGCAACCCTGTCGAGATATGCGAGGCGACGTCCGTCGGGCGGCAACAGCCTGATTCTGTGGATTCGTTCGCATGCCCTCGGACCTGCGCGTCATTGAGAACCGCAGGATTTCGTAAAGTGTCGGGGTCATATTGCCGGTTCACTGCGCTGTCCGTCGCGACGCCAACTCGGGAAACCGGATTGCTGGTCGGTCCGGCAGGTGCGACGTCAGCCGAGCGCCTCGCCCGAAGGGTGTCATTGTAGGGCCATTCCTCCGACGACAGGGAGGCACCCGCCGCCGGCCGCCCTGGCGCCTCCCACCGACCGATTCGTGCCGCTGCCGAAGGCGTCTGTCACTCATCGTCACGCCGCAGCCGGGGTGGATCGCGCGTCCCTCCCGCGCGAGGGGTTCGTGGGCCGCGACCAAATGGACCGACTGACTCGACATTCGTCAAAGACGCAGAATGCGCTAACCTTTGCGGACGCCCTCCACTTTGCAACAGGCTGAGGTCAGCAAAGATGGCGAACAACTCCGGACCGGTGTCCTTGTCCGGGTCTAGGCCCGCCGAGACGCGAAGCGCTCGCACGCTGCCAATCCTCGTCGGCGGGCTCCAGCGCAATCCATTCTTCGAGCTTAGTTGGTTCGACTGCAGGACGCTGCGGTCGGCACTACCTTCGTCGGGTATCGACATCCGTACTCTCCGACCCAAACTGCGAGAATGCCACCGGACGTCGCTGTGAACCAGACCGCCGTCTGTCTGCTGCTGGCGCGGCTGCCCGACGAGCAAAGACGACGCGCCGACGAGATTGAGCGCCTCATCGTCGACGCCATTCCAGGGTTGGTCGTGCTCCTGGATCCAGCGGGCGAAATCGAAGTCATAAACCGCGAGGTGCTGGAGTACACGGGCCGCCCACTGGAACATTTGCGAGAGTGGGCCACCAACGATACGGTCCACGATGAGGATCTGCCGCACGTGAGACGGATCTTCACGCGGTCGATCGTTGTCGGCGAACCATTCAACATCGTCCAGAGACTGCGCCGTCATGACGGTGCCTACCGTTGGTTCAAGCATCGCGGCTGGCCTGTTCGCGACTCGAACGGAAACATCACTCGTTGGTGCGTGCTGTTGACCGATATCGATGATCAGAAGCGTGCCGAGGACACGATTCGCGCGACCGAGCTCGATCTCAAACGGATCATCGATACGATTCCGGCACTGGCGTGGTCGGCGAGGCCTGATGGCTCGGCCGACTTCGTCAACCAGCACTACGTCGATTACGTAGGTCTACCACTGGACAAACTGGAGGGATGGGCGTGGACGATCGCGGTTCATCCCGACGATCGCGACATGCTGACTGCCGCCTGGCGGGCAATTATTGCGTCGGGACAGGCAGGTGAGGCCGAAGCTCGCTTTCGTCGGCATGATGGCCAGTACCGGCGGTTTCTGCTTAGAGCGAGCCCGTTCCACGACAGAACTGGCATGATCACGAGATGGTACGGATTGAATACGGATATTGAAGACCTAAAACGCATCGAGGAACAGCTGCGTCGAAGCCACCAGCATCTGACCGATGCACAGCGATTGAGCAAGACGGGGAGCTATACGTCGTACCTGGATCCGCAGGAGCACTTCTGGTCAGAGGAACTCTATCGCATCTGCGGATTCGAGGTCGGCAGCGAAGTCTCCGTTGAGCAGTTCTGGTCGATCGTTCACCCCGAGGATGTGCAGCTCTACCAGAACGCGATTGAGCATGCCTTCGGCGGCGACGCGGCTTACGATTTCGTCTTCCGTATCATCACTGAAAGCGGCACGCTCAAGTACCTGCAGGGCATCGCTCATCGCGATGAGCGGGCCCCGGGCCGCCCGCTTGTCGGCGCCGTTCAGGACATCACCGAACGCAAGCTTGCTGAAGTGGCTCTCGACAAGCTCCGCTCGGAGCTCGCCGACATGGCGAAAGTCGCAAGCCTGGGGACCTTGACGGCGTCGATCGCACATGAAGTCAATCAGCCGCTGTCGGGCATCATGACCAACGCGGGCACGTGCCTCGAGATCCTGACCGACGATCAGCCGGACCTCGGGCTCGCACTCGAGACGGTCCGACGTACGATCCGCGACGGCCAGCGCGCCGCCGAAGTGATCGCGCGTCTGCGAGCACTCTTCGCCAAGAAGGACCCTGTCACCGAACCGGTCGATCTCAGCGAAGCCACGCGCGAGATCCTGGCGCTGTCGATGAGCGAGCTGCAACGACACGGCGTGATCTTGCGCTCGGAGCTGGCCGACGGTCTACCTGCAGTGAGCGCTGATCGCATCCAGCTTCAGCAAGTGATCGTGAATCTCCTCCACAATGCGTCAGAGGCCATGATCGCCATCGACGATCGCCCGCGCCAGCTGCTGGTCAGGACCGAACAAAGCGGCAAGGGAGTGCGGTTGACGGTCTCGGATGTCGGCGTCGGCTTCAACGAGGAAGACATCGACAAGTTCTTCGAGCCGTTCTTCACGACCAAGAAGACGGGGATGGGTATCGGTCTTTCGGTCAGCCGCTCGATCATCGAGAGTCATGGCGGGCGTCTGTGGGCGAGCCCCAATCACGACGGCCCAGGCGCAACGTTCTCGTTCTGGCTTCCTCACGTGTTCCGAACAGTAGTCACGTGAGATCGAAGGAAAGCATCGGCACGCGCGCGGCCAGTAACGCGTAAGCGTCCAATCGCGGTGGGCGCTGCGACCCGAAGCAGGCAGTCGATCACCACCATGTCCTGGAATCGCTCGTTCTGAACGACCAGGAGCTCTCTCGCCGACTCGATGAAGCTGCAGATATGCTCGCGCGCGTGGGTCGGCGAGGGGAGTCAAGGTGCACGTTATGGCGAAAGCTCCACATACGCTCAAGCGTGACAAGCTCGTCGAGGGCGTCGGTGGCCTCCGCATTCTTCACGACAGCGGGATCAAGGTGCGGAAGCTCAAGGGCCTGAAGCTCCATGGGAAGATGTTGCTTGCCGACGATGTGGCGGCCATCGTCGGATCGATGAATCTGGCGCCGGGAAGCTTCGATTCGAGGCGAGAACTCGGCATCGAGATCCACGACACCGATGCCATCGATCGCCTACAGAAGGTCGCTCACCACGACTGGAAACATTCCCACCCGATGGACCTTTCGGACGAAGGGCTTCTCGCCGATCTGGAGTCGCGCGCCGAAGATGTTGGAGGCCTGTTCGCGCTCAATGAGCAGGAGCGGACCTGAGGATGCGCGATATACGTGATTCGTCCGACGAAGTGGTGCGTCCGGTTATAGAGCGTCAGGATGCGTATCCGGCGCCGCCTGACCATGTCGCTGAAGTCCACAGTCCAGGGCTCGGTGACGACTTCGATCGATAAGGAACGGCGAGATCCGGGACGACCTCGCGCTCTGGCCAGCGAACGGCTCGGCAGCTCCGACGGCAATCATCAGCGCGAGGGTCGTAAGCGCGTGCGCCATGGCTCGGAATCCGCCGCGGAATTGGATCGAGTGATCTACGCCTGGGCGATTGCGGGATCTGGCCCCCTCTCGGCAACGCGCCGTCCAAGGTGACGCTCCAACTCGCTGTCGGTGTTAAGCCCGAGCGTCTGGAGCTGGGCCCAGTGCGCCTGCTGCGCCGGCCGCCCAAACAACTTGCGAAAATCATCTAAGGCGGGTGGGAATTCGCGGTCGGCCGGCAGCGTTACCTGGTCGACGTACGACTTCGTGCGCGCAATCGCGTCGTGATCGAAGCGTGCGAGTCGTGAAGCGATGGCCTCGACCTCGGCGTCGAGCTGGTCGTCGACGATCACCCGGTTGACATATCCGTACTGCTCCGCGCGAGGGCCGTCGAAATCGTCGGCGACGAGCAGGATCTCAAGCGCCCGGCCGCGACCGACCAGGCGGGCGAGTCGCGCCATCGGACCGCCGCCGGGGACTACTCCTATGCCAACCTCGAACTGGCCAAGCAGCGTGTTCTCGCGCGACCCGAACCGCAGGTCACAGGCCAGCACGAATTCGCTGCCTGCACCGCGGGCGCGTCCGCGTATCGAAGCGATCGTGACGACCGGTGCACGGGACAGACGAACAAGGACATCGATCCACGCCGGCATTCCGGTTGGACCGTTTCCCAGTGCCGCCGTCTTGCTTGGGTCATTCTCCATATCGTAATGGGCGAGAAAGAAGTCAGGGTTCGCGCTGTCGAACACGACGACGTTCAATCGCGTATCGCGTTCGATCAGGGTGGCGAGGTCGGAAAGCTCGCTGACCGTCGTTGCTGTGATCGTGTTGATCGGAGGATGGCAGAAGGTCACACGCCAATAGCTTGCGCTGCGGCGGTCGAGTGTGAAGTGCGTCCAGGTCATACATCCTCCTCAGTCTGCGCGCTAATGTTCCCTTGGCCGCACCATGAGTAACAGTGAAGACCGTCCGTGCAGCGGCACGCCATTCTTGGCCTTGGGTGCAGTCTGGCCCACGAGCTGTCCCTGGCAAAAGCGAACGCACCGCCATCGTGGTGATAGAACCCCAAAAAGTACGCCGGTCCGTTGCACGGGCCTCAATTCCGCCCGTTAATAAATCCGTCATCAGCGCGAGTAACGGGTAAAGACGAAGTCTCGATCTTTTGCAGGCGAGTGACATGCAAAGCACGTCTTGAGCACCGCCTCGTCGGCCGGTTTGCCGTCGTCGAACTGCGCAAACCCCCAACCGCCGGTCGACGCGTATTTCTTCGAGTCCTTCACCATGAACTGCACATTAAGTGCGGACCCAGCGACGAACGACTGCGACAACAGTTTCTGAGCCCCCTCGGGCCCCAATTGCTTTTCCGCCGCCGGCCCGAGCGCCCGGTTGTTCTCCTCAGAGGTGGTCTGCTTCCAGGCCAACCGGGCGATGATCGTGCCGTCGGGAAACGGCAAGGTGCCGGCACGAAACGCTTTCATTGCGACATCGTTGCCCAGCTTGGCGCGCATGTCGCTGACCGGCGCGCCCACGGTGGCGACAGAGATCAACGGCCAGTCTCTATAGCCGGCCGGCAGTCTTACGCCGTAGATCGGCGTCGCCTCGCCATCCGTCTGGCCGGATGCCGACGCCATGAAGGCGATCGTGCCGACCAGTGCTGCCAACCCCACCCATGCAACTTGTCTCATAACGATCCTCCTTCCACTTTGTCCGTTCGTGCTTACACCATGGCCGTCTTCACTGCTGCGGCCGTCTCTGGGTTGCCGGCAGCGTGTCCGTACGTGGCCGGCCTGAGCTGCAGGTTTTCGCGGTGTTGCGGACCGCGGGGCCCGTAGTCGAGATCGGCGCCCTTGTTGCTGCTGTTCGTCACCGGGGCAAGCGCGTCGTGCGAGTCCATCACGGATTCGACGAAGATCATGGTGTCGTTTGCCGTGCTGAGGACTTTTCGCAGGTCCCCGACCGTCTTGACGACGAACGACTGCGCCGAAGTGTCGCGACGAAACACCTTCGGCAGGTCGGCATAGGCCCAGTTCGCGACGTCGTTGTACGTCTCATCCTTGCCCAGATAGCCGCGTTCGATTGTGTATCCGCCGTTGTTGACCAGGAAGATGACCGGCTTGTGGTCGAGGTGCAGGATCGTCGACAGCTCCTGCGCCGTGACCTGGAACGAGCCGTCGCCTACGAACAGAATGTGACGGCGCTCGGGCGCTGCGGTGAGTGCGCCGAGCAGCGCGCCGACCGAGTAGCCGATCGATCCCCAGTTGATGGATCCCACGAACGTGCATTTTGGTGGAAACTTCAGGCCTAAGAGCGTGAATGCCGTCCCGTTGTCGACGAACAAGACGTCGCCCTCGCGGAGGTACCCCTGCATGGCCTGCCAGTAGGCAGCCTGCGTGAGCTTCGCGGAACCGTCGGCATGAGCGTGCGAGGCGACCGCTGCCGCAGCGCGGCGTGGAGCGCGGTTCGTGCTGCGAGTGACGGCACCGATCACGCCCTTGAGCACTTCTTTGAGCGTCACCGCCTGGTAGTTGTCATCGCCGACGTCCACTGAGTAGCCACGGGCGTGGACGGTGTTGGCCGGCAACGTGGCGGTGAAGTCGCCGGTGGTCACCTCGATCGGTCGGTAGCCGATCGCGAGCAGGCAGTCGCTGCTCTCGATCGCCGCGCGTGTGTGCGGTTCACCGGCCTTGCCGTTGTAGACGCCCGCGAAATGCTGAAACGTCTCGTCGATCACGGCTTTGGCCGCGTTGATGACGGCCACTGGAGCCTGCACCTTTTCCGCGAGCTCCATGACCTCGGATGCGACGCCGAACCGGTCCGCGTCAGCGTCCACCAGGATCGCCGGCGACGCGGCGGCAGAGAGCCGCTCAGCGATCGCGACGATGCATGAACGCAACCGCTCCGGGTCGCTCGGCGGGGCCGCGAGCGCGAGCGGACTCGGCGGAACCTCGATCTCGAGATAGGCAATGTCGGACGGCAGCTCCATGTACACCGGGAGCTTCTCGCGCCAGGCGGTGAGGATCAGCCGGTCGATCTCGGTGGTGGCGTTGCGTGGGGTGAGCCTCGCGTGCGCGGCCGTCACGTGTGCGTAGGCGTTGAGGAAGTGGTCGAAGCTCCCGTCGGCCATCGTATGGTGCATCCCAAGGCCACGGTCGATGGACCTGAGTGGGATCGATCCGGCGATGCAAATGACGGGAACGTGCTCACTGTAGGAGCCGCCGATCCCGTTGATCGCGCTCAACGCGCCTACGCCGTTGGTCACGAGCAGGGCGCCAAGCCCGTTCAGGCGCGCATAGCCGTCCGCCGCATAGGACGCGTTCAGCTCGCTACAGGTGCCGACCCATGTGAGCGCGCCAGTATCCTGAAGCTGCTGCAACAGCTCGAGGTTGTAGTCGCCTGGAACGCCGAACAGGTGCCGGAGCCCAGCCTCCTTCAGGCGGCGAAGCAGGAAGTCACCGATCGTCATTCGTTGGGTTGGGCTGCTGGACATTGCTTTCCCCGTTTCTGCTCGTTGGTGTCCCGACGGGTCAGTGGAGCGACTGGAAAGTGCGCTGCGATCCACAGAGAGCGATTAAGCCAGAAGCACGAGGGCAAATCCATTGCACGAAGGGATCGATACCAAAGAAGCAGTTGGACAAGCAGGCAGCGTAGTGGCGTTTGCCAGGTAGCGCCTCCCCGCAATCATGGCGCTTGCACGAATATCGCGGGATGAGTCGCGGGCCGATTCTGAGGAAGGAACTGTTAGTGGACGAAACGACCGCCGCGACCATCAAGGTCGCCGCGCCCGGGCGCTCTCAGTGGTGCGGCACAGAGCGTACGCCGAGGCGCGCCGCCATCGTCACGAGGTCAGCCAGCGAGTCCGCGTTCATCTTGTGCATGACGTGACTCCGATGCGCTTTGACCGTGATCTCACTGATGCCGAGTTCGCCGCCCACTTGCTTGTTGAGCAACCCCGTGACGACCAAGGCCATGACCTCACGTTCTCGCGGTGTGAGCGACGCGTAGGCGTCCCGAAGCACGTGCATCTCTGCAGCCTGACGGAGGGCCGCACGACTCCGCTCGATGGCGGCTCGGATCGCGCCCGAGAGGACCTCCTGCGCCAACGGTTTCGTGAAGAATTCGACGGCGCCGGCTTTCATCGCTTGCACAGTCATGGGGATGTCGCCGTGGCCCGTGATGAAGATGATCGGCATGTCACCTCGGTCCGCCAGCTGCTGTTGCAGCTCGAGACCGTTGAGTCCGGGGAGGGTCACATCGAGGACGAGACAGCACGGCACCGTTGCTCGAGGCTGGGAGAGAAATTCCTGCGCCGACGCGAACGTTTCGCATCCCCATCCCTGGCGCTTGACGAGGAGTTCCAACGACTCGCGTATCGATATGTCGTCGTCGACAACAAACACTACGGACGTCACATCCACCATGGTGAGCACCGCAGTCGAGCGAGAAGTGATCGCCGAAGGGACAGTATATGCCGTACATGGCGTGGACCGGGCGCTGATCGTTGGCATCGCTAACTCCTTCCTAGCGCGTCCCTAGCGCATCCCTAGCGCCGCATTAAGAGCGTCGAGGACGACCTTCGCACTTAACGGTTTGAACAGACACTCTGCCGCACCCTTGGCTAGCAAACGCGAGCGGATCGCCGGATCTCCGCTGGCGGTGATGAAGATAATCGGCATCAGCTGCTGCCGATTGGCCAGGTCTCGTTGCAGGTCAGGACCAGACATCCCGGGCATCGCGATGTCGAGGAGCAGACAGCTCGTCTGATCGACGAGGTCGGACGCGAGGAATGCTTCGGCTGACGGGAATGCCTTCGCGGCGAAACCCAATCGACGCACCAGATCGGGCAGCGACTCGCGAACGGACTCGTCATCGTCCACGATCGACACGAGTGTCCGCGTCGTCATCAGGTCTGCCCCTCAGAGGCAGAGGATGCCCCAACGGCGCCGAAGACGTCTATGATCCTTTGGGATCGATCGCCACATGCGCGTCGCCACCTGCCGTCGTTGCCGCCGAACTATCGGGTCGGTCTTGGACGTAGCGGGGAATGGAGAATGAAAACGTGGCGCCAGGACCCGTATCGTTCGACTCAGCCCACAGACGACCCTGATGCCTCTCGATAATCGAGCGGCTCACAAACAAGCCGATTCCCATCCCACCGCTCTTCGTGGTGAAGAAAGCATCGAAGACTGAACTTGATCTTTGTAGCGGCAAGCCCACGCCAACATCGCGGATGGTGAAACGGAGGCGATCACCTTCGTCGTGTCCAGTCCGGATCAGCAACTCTCGTGGCCGATCGTGCACGTCGACCATCGCGTCCGCAGCGTTGCGGAGCAGGTTCAGGATGACCTGCTGAAGCTGAATGCGATCGCCGGCGACAATCGGCAGATCGTCGGCAAGCTCGGATTGAAGGATCGCGCGGTGTCTCTGAAGGTCATTCGCTGACAGCGCGATGACCTCTCTCGTGGCCTCGTTCAAATCGAGCGGCTCGAGCGTGAACTCCTTCTTGCTGAACAGCGCGCGAAGCCGTGCAATGACATCGGAAGCGCGATTGCCGTCGCGAATCATGCGCCGCGCGATCTCGCGTGCGCCGTCGACATCGGGAGGAATATCGTCCAGCGCTAGCAGGCACGTGCCGGCATTGGTGATCATGCCCGAGAGTGGCTGGTTGATCTCGTGGGCGATCGACGCGGTGAGTGTGCTCAGCGTCGTCACCCTCGACACGTGGGCGAGTTCGGCGCCGGCCTTGTTCAGGGCTTCCTGGGCCATCTTGCTCGCCGTCACATCCTGCACGGCACCCACAAACACCGCTCGATCAGCAATTCGGTGGGCGAAGCCTCGCAAGTGCTTCACCACGCCGGTCGACGTCACGATACGAAAGTAAAAATCCGGATCGGTGCCGGCCATCGCCCGGCCAATCGCGCCCTGATATAGGGCGGCGTCCTCAGGGTGGACAATCTCGCCAAGTCTCTGAATCGATATCGGCGACCCTGGTTCGAACTCACAGATCCGATAAAACTCGTCGGACCAGAAGTGCTCGTCTCGCTCGAGGTCCGAAGTGAAGCTGCCTGTTTGACTGAGGCGCTGCGCCTCCGTGAGGTGGTCATAGGCTCGCCGAAGCTCCGCCTCGGCGCGCTTCCGCTCGGTGATATCCGTCACGGCTCCCACGAATTCCGCCGGACCCATCTCCACCGTGACGTTCTGAACGACGACATGGACCCATTTGATCGAACCGTCGGGCATGAGCAGCCGATGCTCGAAGTCGATATTCGTCCCTTCTCGGGCAGACTGGGCGATGGTCCCCTGCACGAGTGAGAGATCTTCTGGGTGAACGCGCTCCAGAATCAGGGCGACGGTTGGTGTCGCGGTTTTGGGGTACCCCATGACACGGTAGCTCTCGTCCGACCACGTGATCTCGCCGGTCGAGACGTTCCACCACAAGCTTCCCGTGAGCGTCAGTCTTTGGGCCTGGGCCAGGAATGCCTCACTGCGCCTGAGTGCCGTCTCGGCCTGCGTCCGTTCGATGGCGATGCTTGCCAGATGCGTCACTTGGGCGATCAGACCCTGTTGCGGCTGTGTCGGCGTCGCCGCCTGACGCTGATAGATCGCGAGGGTGCCCAGAACCTCTCCCGCTTGGGAGAAGATCGGCGTGGACCAACAGGACCGCAGGCCATGGGTCAAAGCCAGTGGCCGAAATGCGGATGCCTGCCACAAAGGGTCGGTGTCAACGTCCGCCGTGATCACCTGCGTTTTCAGGCGCGCCGCCATCCCGCAGGGTCCCGTCTCCGGACTCGCGGGCCGACCCACAATGGGATTGTTAAAAGTTGCGGGAAGCGTTGGTGCTGCGGAGGTCTGAAAGACTTGGTTCTTCTGATCGATCAAGTACACACCGCAATGACAGTTCGCGGCGGTCTCCTCGACCAGGCTGCATAAGGCTTCAAGAACCGTCGGGAGTGCGCAGCCCGACGCGACCATCTCGAGTAGCCGTTTCTCTCTGGCCAGCAACGCCTCCGCACGCTTCAGATCGTCGATATCCGTGAGGAGAAAACACCAACGAGCGACGCGTCCCGCGGAAGCACGAGCCGGAAACCCGCGTACCTGAAACCATCGGTGAACTCCGTCGAAGCGTTTGAGGCGTGCCTCGTATTCGAGCGGCGTGCCCGACCCGATCGCTTGCGCAAATACTTCAATGACGTGCGGACGGTCCGCGGGATGAATGATGTCGCTTTCGTCCCAGCGTTTCATCTCCGCCAGCGTCTTACCGAAGTACTCGAGCATCCGGTGGTTCAGCACTTCGACTTCGCCCAAAGGACTCAACAGTGCGACCAAGCCTGGAATGTTGTCGATGATGATCCGCGACCCTTGTTCTGTTTCGAGAAGCCCTCGAGTGTGCCCACGCTCGGCGTCGTCCTTTTCGACCTGCGCGTCACGAAGTTGGCTCGTGCGCAAGACGACGCGCTGATCGGGATCGGCGGCGTGTCTTTCGTGCCCAGCGAAAGGCGTGGCGATCTGAAGCGGCTCACCGAGCGTCTGACCCGTTTCCGACTCTGGTCCGGAATTCTTCGTCATCAGCCAGACCTCGTGCTGTCGCAGGACTGTGCCTCAGGTCAGACTAGCGCATCGGCTCGTCGCGTTCGATCCCTAACTGCGCGGAGCGGTCCTGACTCAGCGGTAGCATACAACGACGAGCACGCCTAGCGCGGCAGAGAAGACCTGATTGATCGTTCCTGGCGAGTGCTCGACTCACGTTTAGTCACAGCAGCGAGCGGCGCCGGAACTCGCCCAGACTTGCTTCGCCTACCAGGAATTACGACTTCGTCTTGCCAGGTAATCACGTCGCGCTTCAACGATCGCAATGCTGCGGAACGAACGCAGCACTCCGACTGATACCAAAGCATCGATCCGATCGTTCAATAGATTTGGGTTCGAGCTTCTGGTTTGATTTGCGGTGATGACGTCCACAGTGAAGATCCGATTCGTCACAGGACACACAACGGTTGCGGCGACGCTCGACGACAACGGCACAACCAAAGACTTCGCATCGCTGTTGCCACTCGAACTCGAGCTGAACGATCTTTTTGCAAGGGAGAAATCAGGCCAGCTGCCGCGCGCGTTGTTCGAAGACGGACAGCGAACCCACACCTACGCAGTCGGCGATATCGTGTACTGGCCGCCAGGCCCTCATGTGGCGGTGTTCTATCGTCAGGACGGCCGCACGGTCGCATCCGGCATGATCCGTCTCGGGGTCGTGGACGCGGGAGTCGACGCATTCGCACCCTCTTCAACGATGCGTGCGACGATCGAGCTCGCGCGCTGAGTCGCCGACGAAAGCATTTTCTGGATGCATGTTTGAGCCGATCGCTGAAGGAGGTCCGCGCATGGAAGAGCACACTGTGGTTCAGTCGAGCGTGTCCGCGACAGTCCATGCACCAATAGAGAGGATCGACATTCCTTCATGGTGCTTCACGTTGCCTGACGCTGAGTATCAGGCGTGTTCGCCCGCGCACTGCTCGGCGGGTGCGACGACGGCAGCCGACGGACGTCGGATGTCTATCAACGTCGAGATCATCGGCGGCAGCCTGATGGTGCAGCACTACGTCGAGGAGATCGGTCGCCGCGATCATCTCAGGCTCGTGTCCGACTCCGACGTCTTCACTCCAACGGGTCGCACAAAGATCCATGTGATCTGGGAACTGCAGGTCAAGAGGATCGACGACAACAGTTGTGAGTTCACGAACACGGTGCACAGCTCCGCGGGCCCGGAACTCCTGGACTTTCTCGGCAGGCAGGGCATCCCGCTGAACGTCTTTCGCGCGGCGCGTCAGCCGATGTCCGAGGCTCACAACCGGCAGGAAACGCCTTTCTTCGCCAGGAGCATCGAGCGTCATGCCATGGCTAGAGCCGGACTGGGGGTTGCATCATGAGAGACACCACATATCCCGCCGACTCCACGGCGTTGCTGATAATCGACCCGTACAACGATTTCATTTCCGAGGGCGACAAAATCTGGTCCCGGATCAGCGCTGTCGCGGAAGCCAACCACTGCGTTCAGCACATGCTGGAAGTTTTGCAGGCGGCCCGAAACGCTGGGCTGCGTGTCTTCTATGCGCTTCATCGTCGGTATCGTCCTGGCGATTACGAGTCGTGGAAGTCCATCGCACCGATACAGAAATCCGCGTTGACGTCGAAGGCTTTCGAGTACGGGACATGGGGCGGCGAGATCCGCCACGAGTTCGAGCCGCAGCCAGGCGACGCCATCGCATCGGAACATTGGTGCTCGAGTGGTTTCGCCAACACCGACCTCGACCTGCTGCTGAAGCGGCACGGCGTGCACAGACCCATCGTCGTGGGGATGATCGCCCACACGTGTGTGGAAGCGACGGTTCGCTTTGCCGCTGAACTCGGGTACGAGGTCACCATGGTGAGAGACGCGACTGCGGACTACTCGGACGGGCACATGCATGCCGCGCTCGATGTCAACATCCCGAGCTACGCGAACGCCATCGTCACGGCACGCGAAGCCGTCGAGTCGATGGGCTCCATCCTCGCGACATGATCTCGACGGCCGCTCCATACACCGTCTCCAGTTGGGTGAACTTCGGTCTGGCTCTGGCGGGAGTCGCAGGTGCGCTCGTCGGCCTGCTCTTCGTCGCGGTGTCCGTCAAAACCAGCGCGGTGTCGGCATCGCGAAGCCTGAGTTCGCGCGCAGCCGAGACTCTCGTATTGTTCATGACTTCAGTAGTAGCGGCCTTGGTGCTCGTCGCTCCGCAGCCCGACATGGCGCTCGGACTCGAACTGCTCGCCTGGGCCCTGGTTTCTGCTGTGCTGATGGTGATTCTGGACCGGCGCGCCGGGAACCGATCCACCTACCGGGCCGCTCGTTACGTCGAGCGGTTCTCACCAAACACGATTACCTCGGTT
>Ga0306926_10000672_pt1 | contig 32371 bp, 27 predicted proteins | sample flu12Cox44000178_FD_203759 | JGI IMG/M metagenome (GOLD analysis project Ga0306926, IMG submission 203759) | Lab enrichment of tropical soil microbial communities from Luquillo Experimental Forest, Puerto Rico - flux8day.12C.oxic.44.000.178 (v2)... | ecosystem: Environmental > Terrestrial >...
GCGTCAGACCTGGCGCGAAAGCGCTTGTTTTCAGAGGGAGTAGCGCCGCATTTTCGCGTTGACACAAATTGTCAACGCAGACGGGAGATCGCAAAAGTAACTTCGGTACTTGTCCTCAGCGATGGCCTGCATGCTGCTCAAAGCACTCAAAGAAAATCGAGCATTCTCGGCCAAACTCAAACGCAAAACGTGACTTCTTTCACGCTTGGACATGTACCTTCGTACAATTCCGGCCCTTCTGCGAAGCTGTGCCTCGACGCTCCGACATAAGAGGGACATCACGTCACGTTGTGATCAACTCACTTGGCAAAACGAGCTCCTGCCCGGAGGCTTGATGTCATTACGCCACCGATGTCGATCATTGGCCGCCTTCTCCTGTCTGCCACTGCCCTGGCAATTGGCACCGCTGGACTAAACCGCTCAAACCCTTCGCGAGGAGGCGACTGCCCGCGGATTCCTGGTCGGAACCGCATCTTGAACTCGCCAGCCAGGGTTGCGACGTAACGCGCCTCGGTAAACAGAGACGGACCGACCGCGCGCGCCCAAGCTGGCCTACGGCGCCCTAAGAGACGCTCTCACTGCAAAGCCCGTTCCGTCGAGGAGCGGCGCAGCTTCCCCGTAGAATCCGGGCAGTCGGGTTGCAGCTATAATGGCGCTACTCGGGGCCTTTTCTAGACCCTGCGAGCCGATAGTGTGCGCAGCCCCAAGCCATCTCCGGATCCCGACCGCCACCGCAAGCGGGTGATCGTGCCCCTGGCAGCGGCGATCGCATTGCTCTTCGGGATCCTGCTGTCACAGGCGTCGTTCGACCAGCCGGCCTTCCTGAGTCCCGACAACAATCAGCAGCTTTTGTTTTTCGCGGCACTGTCGCTGCTGATCTTTCTTTTGTTTGTCGCCCTGACGTTCGTCCTGGCGCGCAATCTGCTGAAGCTGTTTGCCGAGCGGCGGATGGGAGTGCTGGGGTCAAAGTTCCGTACGCGACTAGTGGTTACCGGGCTGCTGCTGTCGTTTCTGCCCGTCATCATGATGTTCTGGTTCGCCTATGGCCTGATGAACCGGACCATCGACCGCTGGTTTTCGCGTCCAGTGCAGGAGGTCCGCGAGGACACCCGGGCGATGGCTACCCTGCTGGCAGCTTATGCACAGGAAAACGCGACAACCGAGGCAACCTCCATCGCGAGATCTCCCGAAGCACAGCGTGCTTTCGAAACGGGCAACTTCGCTGCTCTGGACGCAGTGTTTGAAACCCACGAACCGACGCTGCAGGGCGGGTTCGTCGTGGCGCTGCTGAAAGGCGAGGAGAAAACCAATTTCCGGGCGCCCGCCCCCTGGGCATCGTTGCAATCACGCGCATCGCTGGATCAACTCTCGGGACCATCGCCTTCGCCGTTCTCCTGGAACGATACCGAATACATTCTGGGTGCTTCGCCTGTGGGGAACGATGGCCTGGTTCTGGTCGCCATGCCATTGCCCAGGAAGTTCTCCGCCGCGGTAAAACAACTGGAAGCGAGCCAGAACCGGTATTTCGATCTCTATCGTCAGCGCCGGCTGCTGCGCCGCACGTACATGACGTTCCTGATGCTGCTGACGGTGCTGGTGCTGTTCACCACCACCTGGCTGGCGCTGTTCCTGTCGAAGCTGGTTACCCGCCCGGTGGCGGCGTTGGCGGAAGCGACCCAAGAGATCTCACGCGGCCGTCTGGATTACCGCGTCGAGGTAAACGCCGCCGATGAAATGGGCGACCTGGTCCGGTCCTTCAATCGCATGGCCGAAGAACTGGAGACGAGTCGCCAACAGATCGACGCGTCGAGCCGGGAACTGAGCCAGGCGAACACGGCCCTAGAGCAACGCCGCCGGCACATTGAAACGATCCTGGAAAGTATTCCCACGGGCGTCCTCTCGCTGGATGCCGCAGGGCGCATCACGCACGCTAACCAGGCGCTGCTGCGCATGTTCCATCCCAACGAGACGGCCGACGACAGCGGCCGCATGATCAACTCTCAGCTGCGCGATGTGTTCCCTGCCGACTTTGTCGAGGACCTGCAGGCGCTTCTCCGCCGCGCCGACCGCATGGGGATGACTACGGTGCAAACGGAGGTGTCGATGCCCCGTGCGAAGTTGAACGTTGCCTTGACCGTGGCCACCCTCAAGCATGAAGGCGAGCACATGGGTTACGTGCTGATCTTCGAAGATCTCTCGGACCTGCTGAAGGCACAAAGGCAAGCGGCGTGGCGAGAGGTCGCTCGCAGGATTGCGCACGAGATCAAAAACCCCCTAACGCCCATTGCGCTCTCGGCAGACCGCATCCGGCGCCACCTCGACCGCGGCACGCGCCCTGATCCGGGCTCGGTGGAAATCATTCGCCATTGCGCGGAAACGATCGCTTCTTCGGTGGACACGGTACGCACGCTGGTGGATGAGTTTTCTACGCTGGCACGCTTCCCAGCGTCGCACCCCAGTCCCGCCAACATCAATGCCATCGTGGAGAGTTCGCTGGCGATGTTTGAAGGCAGGCTGACGGGCATTACGGTGCACACTGACCTGGCCTCGGACTTGCCCAAAGTGATGGCCGATTCTGACGCGATCAAGCGAGCCCTCGCGAATCTCGTGGACAACGCTGCCGAGGCGATGGCCGACTCTCTGACGCGAGAGATCCAGATCAGCACGACCCTGGTGACCAGCCGCGATGCGGTGGAGATTCTCGTGGCCGACACGGGGCACGGCGTCACCCAGGAATTGAAGGAAAAACTTTTTCTGCCTTACTTCTCGACCAAGAAGCGTGGCACCGGGCTAGGTCTGGCGATTGTGAGCCGAATCGTTGAGGACCATCGTGGATCGATCCGCGTCGAGGAGAACCAGCCGGTAGGAACGCGCTTCGTCGTAGAATTGCCGCTCGCGCCTGAGACCTCTCCGGTTCCCGTGGAACATGTCTAGCATCCTCATCGTGGACGATGAATCCAGCATTCGCGATTCCCTGCGCGGAGTGCTCGACGACGAGGGCTTCCGCACCGAGGCAGCGGAAACCGGCGAGCAGTGTATGCGCCTGCTGGCAAGCCAGGTGTTCGACGTCGTGCTGCTGGATGTCTGGCTGCCCGGCATGGACGGCCTGGAAACGTTGCAGAAGATTCGCGAGCTCGACAGTTCCCCGGAAGTGATCATGATCTCCGGGCACGGAACCATTGAAACCGCGGTGCGGGCGACCAAGCTGGGAGCTTACGATTTTCTGGAAAAACCGCTCTCGATCGATCGCACGTTGAACCTGATCCGGCACGCGATCGACGCCAAGAACCTGCGGCGCGAGAATCGCGATCTCAAGCGTCAACTGCAGTCGAGAAGCGTGATCGCCGGCGACAGCGTGCCCATGAAGGCGCTGCGCCAGCAGATTGGGATCATGGCGCCCACCAACGGGCGGGTGTTGATCTACGGGGAATCGGGAACCGGCAAGGAACTGGTGGCTCACGCTATCCACGCGCAAAGCCTCCGCAAAGACGAGCGTTTTGTCGAGGTCAACTGCGCCGCCATCCCCGAAGACCTGATCGAGAGCGAACTGTTCGGGCACCAGCAGGGATCGTTCGCGGGAGCAACTTCCGACAAGGAAGGTAAGTTCCAGCAGGCCACCGGTGGCACATTGTTCCTCGACGAAGTCGGCGATATGAGCCTGAAAACGCAGTCGAAGGTGTTGCGCACGCTCGACGAGCAGCGGTTCACGCCGGTCGGAGGTTTACAACCGATTACGGTCGACGTGCGCGTGATTGCCTCGACCAACAAAGACCTGGAAGAGGAAATTTCAAAGGGCAACTTTCGCGAGGACCTTTTTTACCGGCTGAACGTGATCCCCTTTGTGGTTCCACCACTGCGCGAGCGCAAGGAAGACGTGCCTTTGCTGGCGCGGCACTTCCTCAAAGAATTTGCCACGGCTTACGGCAAGCGCTCACGCGAGATAGCGGACGACGCGGTGCAGGCGCTCACACGCTATTCCTGGCCGGGCAACGTGCGCGAGCTGCGCAACCTGATCGAGCGCATCGTGATCATGAATCCGACGACCCTGCGCTTCGAGCGCAAGCATCTGCCACCCTTGATCTATCGCGACGGAGCTCGTCGCGCCGCGAATGGGGAGTTCTCGACGCTCCATCAGGCACGCGATGCCTATGAGCGCGACTACATTCTTAAGAAGCTCGACGAGAATCACGGAAATGTGAGCCGCACCGCCGAAATGCTCGGGCTGGAGCGGAGCCATCTTTATCGCAAGATGAAGGCTCTGGGGATTTCGGCGAAGGAGTAACTCGGAAGTTTGGAATTACTGATCCCGGTGCGAGGGCAGGATGCCTCGCGACAGCCGGCGACCCCCTGGCTCCGCTCGGGGCAGGGTGCCGGTGCTACGGTCATTTCTTCCGCATGTGGATTTCTTTGCCGTGGTTCTTGAACTGGACTTCGTCCATGAGCTGATTGATCAGGAAAATGCCGCGGCCGTGATTGGAGAAGATGTTTTCTCCTTCGAGCGGATTGGGGATGGTGCTCGGATCGAAGCCTGGACCGGGATCGCGGACGACAATCAGCATCCCCAGCTTTTCTTCGCAGGCAACATCGCACTCCACAACCTTCAACGGATCGCTTTTCGCTCCGTGAATCACAGCGTTGGCCAAGGCTTCGCTGAGCGCAAGCTCAATCGCTTCTTCTTTGCCGATGGCGCACTCGGTGTCGCGGACCACCTGCATGATGCTCTGCACGACCGGGTCAATGGCGTTGCGGTCGGCAGCCAGGGTCACTTTCAACTTGAGGTCGAGGTTCTTGAGGTCAATTTTGCCGTTGGAAGGTTCCCCAGACATATTCGTGCGTCCCCTGCCCCGCCGTACTTGTACCCGATTCTATCTGCACAACCGGAACCCGACAATCACCCGTTCTCGCGGTTCCCGGAGCCTCCCGCAAGTGATTCCAGTTGGCGGCGCCAATCGAGTTCCTCCACAAACGAGCGTGAATCCCGCCACCCGGGCTGAACCTTCACGAACAGTTCCAGGAAGACTTTCTTGTTTACCATCCGCTCCGTGTCGAGCCGCGCGGCGGTGCCGATTTTCTTCAGCATCCGGCCACCCTTGCCCACCAGGATCGCTTTCTGGCCTTCGCGTTCGCAGTAAATCGTGGCAGCAACCCGGGTAAGCCGGGGCTCTTCTTCAAAGCGATCGACGATGACGCTGGTCGCGTGCGGCACTTCTTCTTTCGTGGCGAGCAGCACGTGCTCACGAATAATCTCTCCGGCCATGAAGCGCACGGGTTGATCGGTGATTTGGTCTTCGCTGAAGTATTGCGGGCCGGGCGGAAGCGCCTCGACCACTCTCTCGAGCAAGAGCGGCAGGCCGTCTTTCTTTAGAGCGGAGAGGGGAATGATCTCCTGAAATGCGTGCAGCTTCTGATAACTGTCGATGATGGGCAGGAGCTTCTTCTTGTCCTTGAGCCGATCGATCTTGTTGAGAAGCAGAAAGACCGGCGTTCCTGCCTGCTCCGCCATCTTCAAGGCAGCTTGATCTTCCGCATGGAGCGGACGGCTCACGTCAGTGACCAGCAAGATCAGGTCGCAACCTTCGATGGCCTCGCGAACTTCGTGCATCATTTTGCGGCCCAGCGAGGTGTCGGGCTTATGCACGCCCGGAGTGTCGATGAGGATCACTTGCGCTCCCGGACGCGTGCCTTGCTTGGGAATGTGCAGGATGCCCTGGATACGATTGCGGGTGGTCTGCGGTTTTGGGCTGATGATGGCGAGCCGCTCGCCGACCAGGGCATTCAGCAGCGTGGATTTGCCGGCATTCGGACGCCCCAGGATGCAGACGAAGCCGGAGTGAAAGGCCATGCGTTATGCCAACTCCGCCCGGTGAACGAAAGGGAAACCACAGGGGAGCACAGGGGTTCTTCGACACTCGGACACAATATCCACGGGAGTTTCCACTGGGGACGTGATTGCAGGGACACTATATCAGCTTCATCTGGCGAGGCTCAGCGGCAACGATCCGCACCCGCTCAACGCGGCGGTCGGTTGATTCGAGCACTTCAAAGCGCAGCCCGTCGCCTTCGATGACCTCGCCCTTTTGCGGAATCCGTCCGGCAAGCTCGGTGACGAGTCCGGCGACCGTGGTTGCTTCTTTGGCGTCAGGTTTCAGGCCGAACAGTTCGTCCAGGTGATCGATGTCCATATTGCCGGTGACCACGTAGCTGTGATCGTTTTCTTTCACGACCTGCGGCTTTTCGTGCTCGTCGCGAATCTCGCCGACGATCTCCTCCACCAGGTCTTCAATCGTGACCAGCCCTGCAACGCCGCCATATTCATCGACCACGATCGCCATGCGGATGTTGTTCTTCCGCATCTCGCGCAGCAGATCGCTGCCCAATTTGCTCTCGGGGACGAAGTGGACGTCTTTGCGCATGAGCGACTCGACCGTGCGGCTGCGAGCTTCGGTATCGGGGACCTGCAGCACGTCCTGCGCATAGACCACGCCGACAATGTTGTGGACAGACTCGCGGTAAACGGGCACGCGGGAGAAAGGCTTGGTGCGGAGCAATTCGATGAATTGTTCTACCGTGGTGCCGATGGCAACCACCACCATGTCGGGCCGCGGCTTCATGGCCTCGCGGACGGTCTTCCCGCTGAACTCGACCACCGACTGAATCAGGTCGCGATCCGTGGCCTGGATGATGCCCTCTTCCTGGCCGGCTTCGATGAGGGCATCCACGGCCTCGGCTGGGCTCTCCGGAGCCTCCTCTGACGGGCGATTGGTCAGGGAAATGACCGATTGCAGAAAGCCGAGCACCAGGGTGACTGGGAGCACGATATAAATCAGAACTCGCAACAACGGGACCCAGTGCTCGAGCCAGGCGCCATCGGTCCGCGAGAAAAAGACGAAGGGCAGAAAGCGGTTGAAGACGATGACGATGAGTACGAGGCTCAGTGTGGCTTGCAGGATTTCCTGAAAGCTCCAGGCACGATCGGTGAATACGCTGAAGCCCACAATCATGGCGATGGCTGCCATGACCAGCGGCACGGCGATCGCCATCGACAGCGAAGCCCGGCTGCGGCTGACACGCAATTTGGACTCGATCTTCTGTTCAAAGATGTCGATGTTGTCCTGGAACTCGCGCGAAAGGAACTTGCCAATCTCGGTGTAGAGGCGATCCACGTAGGAAACGAGTGTGAGCAGGCCAACGAGCAGGACCAGGATGAGCGGGATGATGTAAATCATCGCGCGCGCTCCTTCGGTGAAGCTTTCCCTCCCATTTTGCCATCACCAGAGCGGCCCGCAGCCCGGGCAATCAACGCCCCCGGCAAGCCGAGTTTCTGGCGCAGGCGTTCTTCGACCCTGGCCATCTCACCTCGGTCCGCCTCGTGATCAAAACCCGCGAGGTGCAGTACACCGTGCAGCGCTAGGATTTTCACTTCCTCAGCCGTGGAGTGCCCGAGCCGGCGGGCATTATCGGAGGCTATCTCGGCCGAGATGGCGATGTCGCCGGCGAACCTGGCTGACTCGAAGTGGGCTGGAAATGACAACACGTCAGTAGCCTTGTCTTTTCCGCGAAAACGGCCGTTCAGGCTGCGCATTTCCCGGCTGCTGGTGATCAGCACGGTTACGCTTCCGCTCAGGCCCACGGCCCGCCGTGCCCGTGCCACAAAGCGATCGAGTGAGGGTTCATTCAGGCCAACGACGCGTTTGTTGAGGATCACCATGCGGAAAAGAAAACAGGAGGGCGGCAGCGCCCTCCCCCAGCTTGCCTCCACAATTATTCTCCCGTGCGACTCTCGGAAGCCGAACCACCGATCTCTGTCGCAGGTGCGTTGTCGGGCGCCACAAAGTCACTGGATGCTGAACTGATCGGCCTCGCCTCGGCTGCCTTGGCTTCGAGCGACAACGACATCTGCTGCTCGGCGAGTCTGGTCTTGTGATCGTCGTAGGCGCGAATGATGCGTTGCACCAGGTGATGACGCACCACGTCGGACTCGTCAAAGTAGACAAACGCCAGACCTTCCACCGGCTTGAGGATCTCGATGGCCTCGACGAGTCCACTGCGGCGCGCGTTGGGCAGGTCAATCTGCGTGATGTCGCCTGTGATCACCGCCTTGGAGTTGAAGCCGAGGCGAGTCACAAACATCTTCATCTGCTCGGAGGTCGTGTTCTGCGCCTCGTCCATGATGACGAAGGAGTCGTTCAGTGTGCGCCCGCGCATGAAGGCGATGGGCGCGATCTCGATGACGTTCTTCTCCAGATAGCGATCGACTTTCTCGGGATCGAGCATGTCGTAGAGCGCGTCGTACAGCGGGCGGAGGTAAGGATCGATCTTGTCCTGCAGCGTGCCAGGGAGGAACCCCAGGCGTTCGCCGGCTTCGACCGCCGGACGCGCGAGGATGATGCGGTTCACGCGCTTGGCCAGCAGGGCGGAGATCGCCATGGCCACGGCGAGATACGTCTTTCCCGTGCCTGCCGGGCCGACGCCAAAGACCATGTCGTGCTTCTCGATCGCTTCCAGATAGCGGCGCTGGTTCGAGCTTTTGGGCTGCACGGTGCGGCGCCCGAAGGAACGCTGGCGGCCAGCTTCAGCGAGACCGCGCAAGGTGACTTTCGGGTCGCTGGTCACGACGCGCAGCATGCTGTTGAGGTCGCCGTTATTGAAGCTGAAGCCGGAGCGCTGCAGGTGCTCGTAATCGGCGAATATCTGTTCGGCGCGCGCCACATCACGGGGCGCGCCTTCGACTTCCACTCCATGCGAGCGCAGATCGATTGTGATGTTGAGGCCGTCTTCGAGCAGATGCAGGTTTTCGTCGCGCGTGCCGAAAAGGGTCTCGATGTTGGAGCTGACTTCAATACTCTTCTTCATTCAGAAGCCGATATCGTCCTCTCTGGGGGCCCTTGCGCAGCCTGCGGCAGCTTCCTCAAATCGTAGACAAGGCCATGGCTGATGGAAAGCCGCAACAGAAAATAGATGCTCGGAAACGCACCGGGAGCCCAAGCCAAGGCTCCATTTTGCAAACGATTGTCTTCGGTGGGGGTGAAAACCGTCGAAATGCTCGCTCCTGAGTGCAAGCAACTACCATTGCGTTTAAGCGTACCCCGGGTACTGGTGGGAGTCAATGGGAGGGAATCTTCAGGCGCAGTGCCTGCTGACGGAACACCATCGAGAGCTTGTTTTACAGAGGATTTCGTCTGGACAGTGCGGGCAGGACGCCCGCACGACAGCCAGCAGGATGCCGGCGCGTGACCTCTCAACGGCCTCTCTGGACGGCGCGGGCGAAGTCAACGGCGGTAGTCCGATAGCAGTGCAGCCTGGTGTTCTTGTCGCCAACCTTCGCGATTAACTTGTCGGCCGCAGCCTGGTCCTGGGCGTCCATCGCGCCTTCGCCCTCGGGCCACATCATCTGCATTAACGACTCGTCACATCCCGGATCTTTAATCGCGCGAAGCTTGTAGATTTTAGTCGTTTCTAAATCGTATTCTGCCAGGCGCTTCTCATATGGGAGTGATGTGTAGACCAGTTTGATCTGCTCGCTTCGGCTTCCCGCCACGATCTCAGCAATGACCACCTCAAAACCTTTAAAGAAGGACGACCGTCCCGAGGCTCCCGGAATCTCCATGAAACGCACCGACAAATCCTCCACGGCGGGAGGAGGCGCCGCAGGCTGGCTTTGCGGAACATCAAGGGGATCCATCGGCTCGAGCGGTTGCCCGGTAGAACCGCCACCGCCGCCTCCGGGAGGCGCAACCCCGTTCAGGTCGCCGCCGGGAATTCCTGCCCCGCGACCGTTGCCAAAACCACCGCCAGTTCCACCGCCGTTGCTATTGCCTGCACCCGCGAGTGAGGGCGGAGGCGCGACAACACCAGCACCGCCCGCGATCATCGAGCCCTCGCGGCCTGTTCCGCCCGCGCCGGTTCCGTTTCCTGCGCCTGACACGCTCGGCGGTGGAGGCACCACTCCGTTTCCACCTGCGCCGAGAGCACTGAAACGGCCAGCCCCATTGCCGCCGCTGCCGTTCCCCGTGCCCCCGACTGAAGGCGGAGGAGGCACCACCTGCGCGCCACCCCCGGCCAAACTCGCGCCGCGACCATTGCCGCTTCCCCTCCCCGGTCCGGACCCGAGTCCTCCGTTACCTGCTGACAACGAAGGTGGCGGAGGTACCACGCCATCCCCGTCGCCGGGCAAGCTTCCTCCGAAACCGCGCCCTGACTTCCCTCCCGCACCTGTGCCCGCTACGGAAGGAGGAGGCGGAACCACGGCCCAGCCCCCCGTACCGAGCGAAGTCACGCGCCCGGTTCCAGTGCCACCGCCCTGCATCGATGGAGGTGGGGCGACGACTCCCCTGTCGCCCTGGCCACTCAAAGAACCTGCTCCGCGGCCGCTGCCGAGTTGGCCCATGCCATCCTTCAGGCCCGGCGGTGGAGGAACAACCTTGTTCGAGTCACCGGAGGAGAACAACGATCCCAGTGCGGCCCATACGCCGCCGCGGCTTTGCATTGAAGGCGGAGGAGGCACCACCGGTGCGCCCATTCCGGCGACAGTCGTGCCGCGGCCTCCACCTCCGGCTGCGCCCGAACCTTGCAGGGCGGGCGGCGGAGGAACGGCAGCGAGGCCGGGACCTTTGACTGCACCGGCGCGTCCGGAATGAGCAATCGATGGCGGCGGAGGAACCACGTTGCCCCCTGCACCGAGTCCTGCAACTCCGCGAGAGCCCGAGCGCATGGTATCGTCGGTCAACTGCGGCGGTGGCGCTACCACACGCGCACTTCCTCCGCCGAGACTGCCAAGTCCGCGGGCCGAGGCTTCCAACGTCGGAGGTGGTGCGACCACGCCAGCGCCTGGACCGCGCAAAGAACGGCCGCCCTCCACTCCTGACATAGCGACGGGCGGCGCGACCACGGAATTCTGCAGGCTCCCAAGCCGGCTGCCGCGGCCAGCAACTTCGGGCGGAGGAGGCGCAACCGCAGCCGCCATTCCTGGAGCTTGCCTGCCGGAGCTCGTTGCGGAAAGCGGAACCGCAGGGAGTTCCGCAGCGGACGCAAGATTCGGTGCCCGGGAGCCAATCGCCGCTTTCAGGTCGGGTGGAACCACCAAGCCCGCTGACCTTCGCTGCTCGCCGGCGACCTTCATCGGAGCTGACGCTTTGGCTGCCGCACGAGTCTGTGGCGGCGTTTCTTTCTTGATCCGCGGAGGAGCGCTGCGAGCTGCGGGAGATGATTTTGGCGGCGTGTAGTAAAGGGCCTCGGATGCCCGGAAGGTCGCTTGCCTCACGTGCGGCTGCGGGCGGCTGATCCATCCCTGCGAGAATCCCCAGAGTGCGATGGCAGCCACGAAATGCCACAGCAGCGATTCCTGGAACGACTTCCAGGGCAACTCGGTGGGAAGGAACACGTTGCGCCAGAAGTCGTTCGGCGGCACATTCAGGTCGAGAGGAGGCGCGCTTTGGAAGGACAGTGCTTCCAGCAGGTTGCTGAAAAACACGCGGCACGCGCGTTCGCGCTCCGGCAGCAACTTAAGCCGGGGCGTGGCCCTGGGGAGGACACTCTGATCGGAAGCTAGGATTTCCAGGGCTTCATCCATGAATCACGCGGCGGGGGAAAAACGCTGTTCCTCATTATAGGTCAGGCACGGTCCATCCCGGCCCAGGATTCGCACTCAAAAGTTCACGATTTTCCAAGCCCTTAGGCCCCAGATCCGGCCTTTATACAAGGCTCACCTGACGCAAAAAAACCAACCGGGGGCAGACCTCCGAACCTACGCCTGCATGCCCTCGGCCTTGGCATCCGGCAGCGACGCCGGCACTGCACGCTGGGCGGCCCAATCGCGCAACTGCTGAATCTCCTCCGCCCGCGTGGTCGAAAGCGGCACGGTGGCGTGAATGGCCTCGAGCAGGTGCTGATCCATAAGCTGCTGCTTTTGCGAGTAGGCGGCGTAGAGCGCAGTCTGCACCACCGATTCGATCTCGGCTCCGGAAAACCCCTTAGCGGCGGCGGCGATACGGTCCAGGCGAAAGTCGGCGGGATTCCGTTTCCGTTTGGTGAGCTGAATCGCAAGAATCTGCTGACGCTCAGCCTGGCTCGGCAAATCGACGAAGAACAATTCGTCGAAGCGGCCTTTGCGGATCAGTTCCGGCGGCAACACGCTGACGTTGTTGCACGTGGCCGCGACGAAAACGGGGGCTTTGCGCTCCTGCATCCAGGATAGGAAAGAGGCGAGCAAGCGCGAAGAAACTCCGGCGTCGGCTGAAGCCGAATCGGGTCCGCTGCCGGCGAAGACTTTTTCCAGTTCGTCGATCCAAAGCACGCAAGGCGCGAGTCCCTCGGCGACCTGAAAGACCTTCTGGATGCGCTTCTCGGTCTCGCCGATGTACTTGTCGTAGACAGCTGCGGTGTCGAACTTAACCAGTGGCAGCTTCCATTCACCAGCAATCGCTCGAGCACACATGCTCTTGCCGCAGCCCTGCACGCCGAGAATGATCACGCCACGGGGCGGATCGAGACCAAACGCGCGTGCTGATTCTTCCCACGAACCGCGGCGCTGGGCCAGAAAGCGCTTGAGGTTTTCGATTCCACCTACGCCGGCCAGGGTGTCAGAGACTTCGATGAATTCCAGCATCTCGGAACGGCGCAGCAGGGATTTCTTGGCTTCGAGCACGTCGGTGACGGTTTCAGGGCAGAGCGCATAGCGGGTAACCAGCGCTTGCGAGATGGCGCGCTCGGCTTCTTCTTCGGTCAGGCCGCGCAGGTTGTCGGCCATCGAATCGAGCCCAGGTGAATCAAGACGGCGTTGCAGTGTGTGCGTCTTGCCGACGCGCAGCAGCACCTCGTCAATGATCTGGCGGAGACGCTGGCGATCGGGCAGGGGTAATTCGAGATACTCCACCAGGCTGGCCAGCTCCGCCGGAATCGAAATCTTGGGAGCAGTCAGGATGACTGTGCGGCGGTTGGTGGCGAATTTCTGGCCTACGTCGCGCAGGCGGCGCACGACAACCGCATCTTCCATGTGGCGATGCAGGTCTTTCAGGATGAAGGCGGCTTCGACCGAGATGCCTTCCAGATTGGCCAGCATCTTGGCGGGATCGCGGGAGTCGTAGAGTGCCTTTGCGCTCTCGGCCAGATCATCGGCCGTGCCGGAGCGGTAGCCGCCCGGCGGGAAGGCGCCCCCGTTGAAGTCCGACATGACGGGGTTTCCGCCGGAGCGGATCAGCCCACTGGCGATCGTCCACTCGAAAGCGGCGAGGTTCAGCGTGGAGCAGGCCATCCGGACCATGCGCACTGCGCGCGACTCCTCAACCGTCTCCATCACCACGATGGGTGTGGAGGAATCGATGAGGACCTTCAGGCGCTCCAGGACTTTGCCCATATCCGTTTGACCAGTCAGGACTTGCTCTCGTACAATAACGTATTCGGTACCTGCCGGAATATCCCTCTAGTAGAAACGAAGGTAACCCAAGAGCATGGCAAATCATTTTTCGGCGCTGAAGCGCGCCCGTCAGACGGTCAAACGGACCGCCACCAATCGTATGAACACTACGCGCCTGCGCGGGACCCTGCGCGAAATGCGCGAATCGCTCGCCAAGGGCGACAAGGCCGCTGCCGAGAAGGTCTATCGCGAGACTGTTTCGGCGCTCGACAAAGCCATCCAGAAGGGCGTGCTCCACAAGAACACTGGCGCGCGGTACAAGTCCCGGTTGTCGGCGCGGCTGAAAGCACTGAAGTAGGGTCAGACATGGCTACGGGCTCCTAGCCACTGGCGAGCTTGCTAATCGCCGGAGGCCAGCAGCCAGAAGCCTTTTCAGCAGCTTTGCATCCTCCCAAAAACGTCGCGAAGAAATTCTAAAGTCTGATCCCGAAGTATTCCGACAAGGCCTTCCTCCATTCCTCCTCGTCCTTGAGCATTTGCTCGGTGCGCTGGCCGTGAACCGTTTTGATCCATTTCAGGTCTGAGAGCGTGATCCGGCCGTCGGGGGTTGCCAGTGTGCAAATGCGCTGGCGGGTGAAGTGGGACTCGGGGGAGGTCTGCTGGTAGACGCATCGTGCCTCAAAGTCCTCGAGCCGATGCGGCTGCAGGGTGAATTGGTATTGCGGCTTCCAGATCGCTACGTCTAGTTTTCGCTGCACGATACAGACGTCGCCGACTTTTACGATCCGATAGGTGCGCCCGGTCCTCTCTTCTTGTTCCTCTTCAGTCTCTAAGCGCAGGGGCTCGAGAAACGAATCGCCAAAGCCGACATCGGCGAGCCAGGGCTTCTCGAGGACGACGCGCAACGCCAAATGGTCGAACTCGGCTGAAGCGGTCCCATCTTCTCTGGACACTCGCGCCGAGAGCAGGGTGACATGAAACCCCAGTGCTCGCAGCAAGGCGGCGAACGCGCCGTTCAGTTCATAGCAGAACCCACCGCGACGAAGTTGGATGATCTTGTGCAGGAAGCGCTCTTCATCGCAGGCGATCTTGCGGCCCAGGTAGATATCGAGATTCTCAAATGGCACGGTGAAGAGATGAGCGACTTGTAACTGTCGAAGCGTTTCAGGCGAGGGGTCGGTTGGGCCCGAGTAGCCGATACGGGCGAGGTAGGCGGGGACGTTCATTGATCTCCGACAAAACCGGGTCGCACCAGCGTTCCGGCCGCCGATCATCTGCGGAGCCTCGCTCCGCTGGACCCTTCTTCGCTCAGGGTAGGCTCCCGAGGGCGGCTGTCCTGAGCGAACGGGCTTAAATCCCTAGCTCGTCCTGGGCCCATGGGGATTCTGGCCGAGGCTCGGCGGTCAGGTCGAGCACCAGCTTTTCCAGGACAAACCGTTTCGAGGGCGGATTCGAGCGCAACGCCAGATCCGCCTTCGCGACCTGGCGGATGGCGCTGGTCAATTCCCGTTTCGATTTGTAGCGCCGGGCCTGGCGAATGATGTCTTCGGCGGCAAACGGAGGCACGCGGAAGCCCTGCCAGAGCGCAGCCCACAACGCGCGCTGATCGCGGACATTGCGCTCCAGAATCACCAGCATCTGCCGGAACGTCTTGGCCAGCATGTAGAGATGCCCGATCGCAGCCTCTTCGCCGTCGCCAGTGGACAGAATCGCGTCCAGAATCTCGAGAGCGCGCACCCGGTCCTTGGAGGAGATCGCATCAGTGAGCTCATAGAGCGAGCGCTGCTTGGCGGCCAGCACCATGGTTTCGACGTCGCCCAGCGTTATGCGCTTTTTCGCGCCGACGTAGAGAATGAGCTTCTCCAGTTCATTGGAGATCATCATCATGTCGCCGCCCAGGGCGTCGACCAGTTCACGGGCGCCATCGGTTTCTATCTTGATCTCGCGCGAGGTGCAGTATTCGGCCACCCAGCGCACGGCTTCACTTTCTTCGACGCGGGCGAGTTCGACAATTCCGCAGAACTGGCCGAGGGTTTCGCGGATGCGCTCGTAGCGCTCCTTGTCGGTCATGTCCATGCGGCGGGCGTCGGCCGGAATGCTGAGGTGGTCGGCGATGAACACCAGCAACGCGTCGGGATTCGGGTTCTTGCAGTACTCCTCGATCGCGGCAAGCTTGTCTTCGTTCGAACCGCGCCCGTAAAGTGTCTTGACTCCGCGCACGAAGAACACCTGGAAGGGCGCCATAAGCGACGGAGTCCGAACCCGGTCCAGGATTTCGGCGAGGTCGGTGTCGGCGAGGTCGAAGTCAAACAGGCTGAAGTCGCGGAGGTCGCCCGGAACGAGATGCTCGAGAATGGCTTCGCGGAAGCGCTTGCGAAAGAAAACTTCGTCGCCCACAAAAATGTAGGCTGGCCGGAGCTTCTTGCCCTCGACTTCGGAAACGAAGCGCTCGGCCTGCGCGAACGCCTTCATCAATAGCCCTCCAGCACGGTACTCACCAAGGACTGCGCGAAATCGCGCGAGAGACGGCTCATTGCGGGCGAATCCTCTTCGAAGAAGCTGCCCGGCTCCTGCGACACCTGGTACTGCTCGCGAAACACATACGAAGGATTCTGGAACAGCAGCTTGCCTTGGCGATCCACCAGCGATACCCGGATGCTCACGACCACCAGAATACTTTCTGCGCGCCCGGTTTTGGAATCATACGTCAAAGGAGTGGCATTCGTGGTCAAGACCGTGCCGCGAAGGGTTGCATCCGCGGCTTCGCTGGTCTGATTCAGAACTTGATAGTGCGTGCGAGTCGTGAACTCGCGAACGACGGCGGAGGTCAGCGTCTGCTCAATGCGGTAGGTCTGCGATTGATTGAGGAAGGCAGGGATCGCCAAAGTTTTGACGTTTTCCGGAAGCGTGATCACGTGGCCGGCCGTGTGGTATCCACAGCCGGGAAAGGCCAGAAGCAGCGCTGCCAGAAACGCGCTCACGATCAACCGGGGAGCATTGGAAAAGGGAGCAATCGTCGGACTGCTGTTGCGTCGCGCCGGCCGGGCAGCCCGACATGGCTGGCTCACTGAATCTGACCCCGCGGACGGGTTGGCGTCATGGTTTCCGCGCACTCGACGGCGGCCACGGCGGCGATGCGAAGGTTGTCGGAGGCGGCCCAGATCCAGACTCCGTTGGGATAGTTCTCGTCCCGCGTCACCGAGATCAGGATGTCTCCTTGCCCGGCGGCGTTCACGTTGCTGGGAGAATCGTCGGCCTGGCGGGTTACGGTCACATGCTCTCCGGCCAGCGCTTGAGAAAGGTCGCCCAAGGCGAGCGGCTGCTCGGTCTCAAGGTACAGCGAGAATACATGACCATGGAAAATCGGTGCCTGAACGAGTTGCACCGAGAGCAGCGGCGCATCGGACCCTGCGATCCGCTGGTAGTGCTTGAGGATTCTCTGCTTTACGGATTGCAGGGTGGGTGAGGCATTAGGCCCGTAGGTTTCCGTCAGATTGAATGCGATTTGCGTGTCGAAGATGTTCTTGGGCAGTTCCTGGAAGGACAGCAGATTCACCGTTTGCTCGTGCAGTTCGTCCATGCCCTTCTGTCCGTGCTCGGACGCGGGTTCGTGCACGGAGGCGATCAGGTGGCGGACCTTGGCGACTTTCTGCGCGCGCAAAGCAAGCAGCGCAAGGCTCACAGCGGCGGGATGCGCCACCACGCAGGGCCCGGGCTGCAACTCCAGCGCCGGGGTCAAGCCGCGCTGGCGCTCGGTCCAGGGCGAGCGAATGGTCGCCCCCGGTTCGTCTTCCAGTGCATACGACAAATCGACAATGGCGCTGCCGGCATCGCGCGCCGTCTTCCAGCTCTTGCGTGTCGAACCGGGATCGGACGCGAAAAACGTGAAATCCAAATGCTCGAACTGCTCGTGGCGCACGCGCTGGATGAAGGTGACCTCGTCGCCCATGGTCTCGAGCTGGCCCAGGGATTCGTCATCGTCCAGCAGCTTGACGTCGACGGCGGGAAAATTGCGGTCGTTCAACACCTCCGCCACTTCCTTGCCGCACAGCGAGGCCGCTCCCACGATGGCGACGCGGTACGGTTTTGCGCGAGAGCTTTCGATGGTTGGAGCAGTCGCGGGCTTGATCGGAGAACTCATGAAGTCTGGGATGCCTCCTCATACACGGGCGGGGGTGGCGGCGAAGGACGGCGCCGGAAGATCCATTGCAGGCGCCACCACACGCCGGAAAACATGTAGATGAGCGCGATCGCAAAAAGGACCCAGCGCGAGAAAAACCAGATCAGCGCGAACAGCGCCCCAAACAAGACAATCAGGCGGAAGGGTTGGCGGGATCCGAAGTGAATGTCTTTGAAACTGTAAAAGCGCCAGGTGCTGACCATCAGGTAGGCGGTCATCGGCACCAGAACCAGCCAGATCAAGCCCGGCGTGGCCGAGGAGAGCGGCGCTCCCAAGGAGCGATGCACGACGGCCGCAATCACGCCGGCTCCCGCCGGGATCGGCATGCCCACGAAGTATTTCTTGTCGGGGCGCCCGGGATTGGACGGCTGCGGATTGCTCGTGATGTTAAACCGCGCCAAGCGGCTCGCGCCCGCCACCAGAAAAAGAAAACTCACAACTCCGCCCAATTTGATGAGGAAGTCAGGACCGAAATCGGACAACGCGCCGCCCAACGCCGGCAGCGGAGACAAGGTGCGAAATCCCCACATGTAAGCGAGCAACGCCGGAGCCACTCCAAACGTGATGACGTCGGCCAGCGAGTCCAGTTCCCGGCCGAAATCGCTGCTGGTTTTGGTCATGCGCGCGATGCGGCCATCAAGGCCGTCGAACAATACGGCGAAGCCGATGGCTTTCGCTGCGAAATCGAAATGCCACGGTTCGGCGGCATTGCCGTGCATCACCTGGAGAATGGCGTAATAGCCGAACGCAATGTTCGCGGTCGTAAACAGCGAGGGCACGATGTACATGCCACGGCGCAGCCGCCGCGGCGGACGATCTTCCCGACGGCGTCTTGGCGTCTCCACCACAGGTTGCTGGCCGAGATCGTCCATCACCGGGCTCCCTGCCGAGTCTGCCCGCCAGATGCGGCGAGTTCTCGTCGTGCTGGCGCATACCCAAGAATGCTCGAGGCGCCCTTTACGTTCTCGCCCACCTTCACGGCCACCTGCGCGCCGGAATCGAGCACAACGTCCACTCGTGACCCGAACTTGATCAGCCCCACGCGCTCGCCGAGCGCAACCCGATCGCCGATCTTCTTGTAGAACACGATGCGGCGGGCAATGAGTCCGGCGATCTGTTTGAAGATGACCGTGTGGCCCTCACCCTCAATGGTCACGATGTTCTGCTCGTTATCCGCGGCAGACTTGGCGTCCATCGCGTTGAGGAACTTTCCGCGCTTGTACACCACCTTGCGGACCACACCGGCGATGGGCGAGCGATTCACGTGCACGTTAAAGACGTTCAGAAAGATGCTGATGCGAACGCGCGGTGCGCCGTCGAGCAAAATGTTCGAGACGTCGGTGACTTTGCCATCTGCAGGAGAAACGATCGCCCCTGCCGCACTGGGAACGACACGTTCCGGATCACGAAAAAACCAGAGGCAGAAGGCGGCGAGCAGCCAGGCGGGCAGCGCCCAGAACGGATTGGCCAGCCAGGTAATGAGCACTCCAGCCAACACGAGGGGGATCGCGTAGAAGTAGGCGTCGCGGACCATGGGAGAACCGCTTCAAATTATAGTGCAGCCCAGCGGGAACCGCCGTTAACTTAACTGCAATAAAAAAAGGCGCTTATAAGCGCCGCACTGCGAGAAAAGAATCACCCTTGACGGCTAGGCCGTGTCCCGTTGGTCGGGAATTACGCTACCTGGTTCTGGGACTGCTGCCGATAACTACGCTCGATCAGTTCCATCTGATCTTTCAGGCGGAGTTTCAGCTTCTTCAGCCGGACCTCTTCCAATTTTTCGTCTTCGGTGAGATAGCGTTTTTCGGTGAGTGAATCGAGGCGTTGTGCGTACTGCGTGTGTTCCAGCGCCAGCCTACGAAACTCATCGTGGCTGGCCAGGAGCTGGTCTCTCGGAGTCATCCAGTAGACCTCCTAACCGGGTTGAGGATTAAAACGTACCACAGGGAAAAAGTCGCAGCAATGCAATTTTCACCGGATTGTGCCTAAGAGGTCACACGGCGAGGTAACCAGAGTTGCACAAGGCGCGATGCAATTATGCGAGTTGCAGGCGGTAAGTGATTGCATCTTCGTTGGGCTGGGAGTAGTAGGCGGGACGGCGCCCGGTTTCACTAAATCCACGATTTTCATAGAAGGCACGAGCCGCGTGGTTCGATTCCCGCACCTCCAGAACGATGGCCGAAGCATGTTCTATGCGCGCGACGCTGATCAGTTCGCGCAGCAGGCGCGTCGCAAAGCCCCGACGGCGCGTTTGTTCGTTGATCACAATGTTCTCAAGTTCCCACTCGCGTGCAATTTCGCGCGCCACCAGAAAGCCTTGCAGGGCATTTTCTTTCTGATCCAGTCCATCTTCGATCACCCATGCGGCACGGCGAGGGGCGTGGGTCGCAAAGACGCGATCGTATTGTTCGCGCGACCAGTGGGCCGCGCTTGAGGCATGGTTTGCGAGGAGCATCAGGGAGGGAATGTCGATCGTGGTGGCGGGGCGGATGAGCATGGTCGCCGGGCTAGGTCACAGGTCACAGCTCACAGGAAAACATAGCACTGTGGCGTAGATGCGCAATGTCTGTGTGCATTGTTCGTGTGGCACGGGCGCCCTCGCCCGCGGCTTCTGCTCGAAGCACGTGGCTCGCGGCTCGCCGCTACTTCTTGGCAAAAATCTCGGCGTCGGAACGGCGGATGTAGTTGGCCTCGAGATCTTCGGTGGAGATTGTTTCGCCAGACACAATCTTCTCCCAGCCAATGCGTGCGATCGCTTCGCTGGTGGGGCGCTCGATCTCCTCCACCACACATCCAGCCTCCCGGGCTGGTTTCGCTATGCTGCGGTCGGGAGTGAAGACTCGCGCGACTCGGGCTTGGTCGAGGAACTCGCCTCGTGAAACCAGCCTCTCGCTGATCATGTGGGCCGCACCGTCGCGCAGATCGTATTCTCCGAGGTAAATCTCGTTGCGGCCCGCATCGAGTGCAGCTAGTACTCGGCCGTCGTTGGGCCGGTTTTGCAATGCGTGCCGAGCAATAGCCTCAAGCCGCGACACCGCGGCGATCGGCTTTTTCAGGACTTCGGCCAGAGCCTTGATGGCGGCGAGACCCACGCGTAGTCCCGTGAACGACCCCGGGCCGGAGGCGACCGCGAAAGCTCCAAGGTCGCGCTTGCTCAGACCGTGCATTTCGAGCAGCCCGGAGATCTGCGGCACCAGTTGCGCGGAAAACGTTCCGCCCTCGAGCAGAATGAGATCGACGATCTCGATACGCGAAGACGCGAGCGCCGATGCAGGCTGCCTGCCCGACGCATCAGGAACGCGGGCCAGGGCAATGCTGCCGTCTTTGCCCGAGGTGTCAATGGCGAGGAGGATCATGGAACCGTCGTTGGTCTTTGGTCGTTGGTTCTTTGCCTTCGATACCACGCTTGATCCTCGAAGGGAACTCTGCAGCATCTCCCGAAAATTGCGGAATTCGCAGGTCGAGAGCTCTCCCCAACCACCAACGACGAACGACCAACGAATGTTTTCTTAGTCCACCAGCTCCAGCAGCACTCCGCCCGCGCTCGCCGGGTGCACGAAGACGTAACGATGCCCGCCAGCTCCGGTCTTGATCTCTTCCGACACCAGCCGCACGCCATCTTTCTTCAGCTTTGCCACCGCCGCCGCCAAATCCGGTACGCGCATGCACACATGATGCAACCCCTCGCCGCGCTTGGCGATGAACTTCGCGATGGTCGAATCGTCCGACGTGGGCTCCAGCAGCTCGAGCCGGCTCTCCCCGACCGGCACCATCACCAGCCGGACTTTTTCTTGCTCGACGGTTTCTTCCGGCGAGACACTCAGCCCCAATTTTTCGTAGATGCCCTTGGCGGCGGTCAGCGACTTCACCGCGATGCCGAGATGATCGATGGTAAACATCAGCGCCCTGCCTTGGCGACCAGCTCTTCCACCAGCGTATACGGATCGCGCTTGTGCTCGGCGATTTCGGCCGCGTACTGCTCGACCCGGCCATGATCCAGTTGCCCGCGCGCTCGCTCGAGCATGGCATCGCGAAGCATCTCCACCAGCCGCTCGCGCCAGTTGTCGACACTGTGCTTGAGCGCGAGGTTCTCGCGCTGAAGATACGCCTCGTAGCCCGCGATGGCGTCTGCCAGGTGCTCGATTCCCTTCCCCTCGCTGGCGATGGTCTTGACGATGGGCGGGCTCCAGCCATCTTTGTGCAGGGCAAGCGACTGCATGGCGAGCACTTCGCGCTCCACCCGCTCGGCGCCTTCGCGGTCGCTCTTGTTGATGACGAAGATGTCGGCGATCTCCATGATGCCGGCCTTGATGGTTTGCACGTCGTCGCCCATGCCGGGGACCAGGATCACGATGGTGATGTCAGCGAGGCGCACGACCTCGACTTCGTCCTGCCCAACGCCCACGGTTTCGATAAGGATCAGGTCCTTGCCGGAAGCATCGAGCACGGTGGCGACGTCAGCAGTGGTGCGCGCCAGGCCGCCAAGCGATCCGCGCGTGGCCATGCTGCGGATGTAGACGCCCGGGTCGGAGTGGTGGTCCTGCATGCGGATGCGGTCGCCGAGAATCGCGCCGCCGGTGTAGGGACTGGTCGGGTCAACCGCGATGATGCCGAGAGTCTTGCCCTGGTGGCGATAGTGCTTGGCAAGCTGATCGACGAGCGTGCTCTTGCCCGCGCCGGGCGCGCCGGTAAGGCCGAGAATGCGGGCCTTGCCGCTATGCGGGAACAGGGCCTTGAGCAGATCGGCAGAGTCAGAGGTGCGGTTTTCGACCGTGCTGATGGCGCGCGCGAGCGCGCGCGGGTCGCCCGAGCGCAGGCGCTCAATCCAGGGTTGGAGGTCGGGTTTCAAACTTTTCAGTGTAAAGCAGGGGGGAAGGGATGGGAAACACGAGGGGCGCCGGGGATGTTTCCCGCCTTCTCACCGGCCGACCCATTACAATCTCTCCCATGCCAGACGCCGCCAGCCCCCGCCTCGACCGCGTCCTCGCCCAACTGCGCCTCTACGAGCATCCGCTGCTGACGTTCAATGCGAGGGCAAAAGGCGATGGCGTCGAGGTCAGCATCCAGCTCACGCATTGCAATATCCCGGTGCACACCTATCTCTACGAACTGCATCCGCGCGATCTCGATCACCCGCAGTTTGAGTGGCAGTTTCAGCGCCAGCTTTATGACGCTCTGCACGACTACCTGGTCGAGATGTTCATCCGCACACCCCAGGACCTCGCCGACCGGCGCGAGCGCGGGCTGTGAACCTGCGGCAGAAAATCGAACAGGAGATCCGCGAGTGCGGGCCACTTCCCTTCTCTCGATACATGGAGATGTGCCTATACGATCCCGAGCTTGGCTATTACTCGCGCAACGCGGAGAAGTTCGGCAAGGCTGGCGACTTCTATACCTCGAGTGATGTCCATGCTGTGTTCGGGCGCTTGCTGGCGCGGCAGTTCGAGGAGATATGGCGGGCGTTGGGCTCGCCTGCCGATATCGAATTGGTGGAACTTGGTCCGGGGCGCGGATTGTTTGCGCAGGATGTGCTCGACTGGTCGGAGAAAAAGTTTCCGGAGCTTTGTAGGGCGCTGCGTTACACGCTGGATGAGCGATCTTCTTCGCTGCGGGCGGGGCTGGAGGCGCGATTTCTGGAGCGGATTGAGGGTGGCAAGGTCACGTTGTTACCCCGGGACTCGGTTGGCTCAGGGCAGGCTGTTCATCTTGAGGATCCGATGCGCGAGGACGTCTCTGCAAAAGCAGATTCCTCGCACCTTCTCGCCGCGAGCACGCGGCTCCGGACGGCTCAGAATGACAATTTCAAGATAGTTCCCGGCGCGGCGGAAGGCCAAGGGCATGGCTCGGAGTGGGAAGGGCGCGGCTTCAGCCGTGCCAAACAGCACCACACAATGCGCAGGGCTTTAGCCGCTGAGGTTCCGCTGATCGTGTTCGCCAACGAATTCTTCGATGCGCTTCCTGTCGAAGTTCTTTCCGAAAAGGGTTCGCTGCGGATTGCGAGTCGCGACGGGCGGTTCGTGGAGGAATGGGCGGAGCCGTCGGAGGAGGAACTGGGGTTCCTCGATCGCTACAGCGTGCATCCCGCTGGGCAAGAGCGGACAGAGGTCGCGCTGCTTTCCCAGGGAACGATGTCTGAGTTGGCCGCGCTGATCGAGCACGGGTTCTTTGTCGTGATCGACTACGGCTACACACGCAAGGAGCAACTTGACGGGCGGCATCTCGACACCATCATGACCTATCGCCAGCACTCAGCCAGTCCGGATCCGTATCAGGCTCCGGGGGAGCAGGACATCACCGCACACGTAAACTTCACCGCGCTGACGGCCGGGGCTGAGCAGGGCGGGATGCAGGTGTATCCGGTGCTGACGCAATCGCAGTTTCTGCTGGGGATTGGCGAGGCGAACCAGTTCGCCGATGCGTTTGAAGATTGCCGCTTGCCGCAGGAGCGGGCGAAGGTCGCGCTGCAGTTGAAACACCTGGTGACGCCTTCGGGGATGGGGGAGACGTTTCATGTGCTGATCGGGAGTAAAGGTGTCGATCGCGACCTGATGTCGGGTTTAAGCGGACTGAGTTTCGGGAACAACGGGATGCAAGTTTAGTCGTTGGTCGTTGGTGGAACCAGTCGTCGGTCCTCGGTCGTCGATCCGGCCAATCCCAACCGGGATGGACTCGCGTGGAATCCCACCCTAACGTCGCACAGAACGCGACGCTCGGATGGGGCACCCGACTTTGAGTTCGCTCCCCAGTTTCAGCTTTCGGTTCGCTTCCAGCTAAGTTGCTGAAAACTCATAGAGGGAGATTCCAGGCCTCAAAATCACCCTAACAATGCGCTATAAAATGCCAGCTAATTGCGTTTACAGGCCCGTGACGAGGATTTCTCGGCCCCGACCATAGCTGAGAGTCGGCCGGACCCCCAATCGTGCATCCTAGAACTCTAGAACGCACACTTTATCTTCTAGTTAATGCAACCAGAAGGGTCGCCAGTGAGCACCGGCCGTCAGTATCCCGTCGTCGTCTTCTCGCGTTCGTAGGGCTTCTGGATGTAGCGGCGGGCTTCGTCTTCGGCGCCCTGGGTGTTGTCGTTGGTCTGCAAGGCCTGGCGGTATTCGTTGACGGCGCGCTCGCGCTGGCCGGTGATGTCGAAAATCTTGCCAAGCTGGATGTGACTCCAGACTTCGGTCCAGCGTGGGTCGCCGTCACCGTTCAGGCATTCGCGGTAAGCGTTCGCGGCGGCCTGGTAGTTGCGCTGCAAGAAGAAAACTTCGGCTACGCGATAGTGAGCCAGCGAGCTGTTCTTGTTGGCGTCGAGGGCTTTGTTGAACTCGGATAGCGCGCCCGCGAGGTCGCCTTGCTGCACGAGTGCCTGCCCGCGCGTGATCGAGGCGCGCATGCGCACTTCACTCGAGTTCTTCAGGACTTTGTCGTCGGGATCGACGGAGATGCGCCGCGGCTTGCCGAACGTTTCGATGGTGAAAGGCGAGTTCGTGCCCACCACTTCGATGCGCTTTTCTTCGGTTTTGCCGTCGGTGTCGATTTTCAGATCAACGGGCATGCGGAACAGGTCGAGGTCCTGGGTGATCTCTCCGACTACGCGGAAGCCTTTGTTGCTGCCGAGGCGGTAGACGGTGTACTTCGTTTTGAATTCAGGCGCGCCTGTCGAGTCGAGCCACTGAGTGAAGAACCAGGTGAGCTTGTCGCCGTGTTCTTTTTCGGCGATGGTCTGGAAGTCGCCCATGCTGGCTGATTTGCCCGCGTACTGGGTGGCGAAGTTGCGAATGATTTTGTAAAACTGGTTGTCGCCGACCACCCAGCGCAGCATGTGGATGATCATCGCACCCTTGTCGGTGACGAGCGTCTGGAACTCGGGCGAGAACACGTCGAGCTTGTTGACGCTCGACAGCGGCACGGTGTCGTAGGCGAGCGCGCCCACCGACATGTCCTTTACGGCTTCTTCCATCCCCATCGTGCCCGAGGCCTGCTCCACGTACATGGCTTCGGAATAGCGCGAGAAGCCATCACTCAACCACCAGTCATCCTTGCTTGCGGGACTGGTGGAGCATCCCCACCACTGGTGGGCGATGGTGTTGGCGAGCAGGCGATAGTTGGTTTTGTCGGTGATGGCACGGCTGGCGATGACCGCCATTTCCGGAGCCCAGGCGGTAGGCACGGTGTCGTCGGGTAGCTCAACCACGCGCAGAGTGGATGACGGCAGCGGGGCAAAGGCCGTGATGTAGTAGGTGAACTCTTTCAGCGCGGCATCGGTGTATGCCTGGACCACTTTCTGGTGCAGTGGCTTGAAGAAAACATGCAGGTCGACACCGGCATCTTCGCTCTTGGTCTCCTGAAAAACGCCCGCGATGATCGTCCCCGGGAAGCTGGGGCGGTCGCTGACAAAGGTGTAGGTCTTGCCCGGCACGGCGCTGCCCGATCTTTTCGACGGCGCGGCTTCGCTCACGCTCATCTTGCCGCTGCCAATCGCGACCATGTGAGCTGGCACGGTGACGCTGATGGTGGAAGTAAAGCGGTTCAGGCCGTAGGCGTTCACCGGGAACCAGCGCCCGGCATAGAGCAGATAGCTGGTGTCGTCTCCGATGTAGGCAAGCTTCAGGCCCTGTACCGGACTATCGTCGGCGGACTCCAGGACGCCCTCGTAATCAAAAGTCAGTGTGGTGCTGGCGTCTTTACTGAGCCCGGCGGTCAGCGGCACGCGCACCGAGGAGTCGTGCGTGAGCCGTTCGGCGGAGAGGGTTTTGTTGTTGGCGTCGGTCACCTTGGTGACACGCAGGGCGTTGTGGAGCTCGAAGGAGGCAACGCTGAGATCGTCGAGCGCCGTGAACTTCACGGTGGCGCGGGCGCTGATCTTGTGCGAGTGCGGATTCAACTCGGCTTCGATCTTGTAGTCGTCCACCCGCAGGCGGGTTTTTTCCGCCGACCATGCGGGGCCAACAATGCAAAACACCAGCAGGAGGGAGACGCTTGCGGAAAAAAGCGCATGGCAGCGCCTGCGGTTGGTGGGCATGAAAGACAATCTCCTGAGTTCCCGAATCCTTACCCTATGATGAAGATTTTGACGCAAAAGATGCTGCGGACACAAGGTTTAGGCGCGGCATGCGGTGAGATTTTCAGGCTGGAGCCGGCTGCTTCCCTTCTGCGCGCGCGGCCGTTGGCAAATGCAGCATTTCGAGGATGATTGCAGCGGCGCGCTCCGCGGCGGAGCGGGTATCGTGCGGATCGGGAGAGCGGAGGAGCGACTTCGCGCGGTCGAATCCCTTCAACATGGCGGCGCGCGCGGCACCATCGGGCAGGATTTTGCGGAGTTCCGCGTTGACGTTTGGCGGGGTGAAATCGTCCTGCACGAGCTCCGGAACGATTTTTCCTCCAGCGATCAGGTTGACCATGGCGAAGTAGGGAACCTTGATGCGCGGCTTGCCCAGCGCATAGGTGAGGGGGGTAACGCGGTAGACCATGACGAAGGGAGTGGACATCATGGCGGCTTCGACGGTCGCGGTGCCGCTGGCCACGATCGCGGCGCGGGAATGATGCAGAGCAGGGAGAGATTCGTCGACCAAAGCGATGCGGGAATCGCCGAGTGCGGCTTTCAGGAGGTTGCGGTCGAGAGTGGGAGCCACAGGCAACAGGTATTCGAATTCAGGACCGAGCCGTGCGGCCGACTCCAGGATCGTGGGCAGGATCATGCCGACTTCCTTGCGGCGGCTGCCGGGCATGAGGGTGATCCAGGGCTTGTCGGGGTCCAGGTTGTATCGCGTGGCGTAGTCTGGGTGCGTCACGCTCGGGATCAGTAGCTCGGCCAGCGGGTGGCCGACAAACGTCGCGTCAACTCCGCGGTCGCGGTAGAACTGCTCTTCGAAGGGAAAAATCACGAGCGCCTTGTCGACGTATTTGCGGATCAGCTTCACGCGTCCCTGGCGCCAGGCCCAGAACTGAGGGGCGACGAAGTAGACGACAGGGATTCCGCGCTTCTTCATTTGCCTCGCGACACGCCAGTTGAAGGCGGGTGAGTCGATGAAGACGGCGATATCGGGGCGACGACGGTCAGCTTCTTCGATCAGGCGATGGAAGAGACTATAAATTTTTGGCAGATGGCTGAGGATCTCGGTGATGCCGACAACGGCGAGGTCTTTGGCGTCGATGACCGTGTCGCATCCGGCGGCGCGCATGCGCTCGCCGCCTACGCCGAAAAATTCGAGGGTGGTGGCGTGGTGGCGGATGGCTTCGATGAGCTGGGCGCCGTACATTTCGCCGGAGGCCTCTCCGGCGGAGATCAGGATGCGCACGGGGATATTGTAGCGGGGAGGTTCTGCTTCGGTCGCTTGGGCCCGAAACGTCAGCCCCAATTCCAGATGAACGTGAAGATGCGTGCCATAACCTTGCAAAAATCCCTGTAAATCAGCAGGAGGATCCCCGCGAGCCATGCGTAAAAGCCGACACAGAGTTCCCCGTTTCTTGCAAGAGCAACGCTCAATAGAAGAAATCGAACAATCGCACCCGAACAAAAGACCAGGAAGCGCGGAGCGCGGTCCAGAGCAAACAAAGCGATGAATGCAGATACCAGGGGGTTGACCCGACCAACCACGAAGGCGAAGTCCTAAGACAGCGCTATCGAGGCGCACTGCCATCCCGGATCTGTCAAACCGCATGAACCACGATCCGCCCTTCTACCTGCGGTAACGGCGGGCACGAAGAAACTCACAACGTAGAATTAAGAGCCCGCAGCAGAACACACCCCATGCGGCAGTCGATCGCGTGACCGCGTCGCTAGTTTGGACTTGGTCGACCGTTTCGAACATCAGGCAAAACCTATCCCCCTCGTCGCCGCTGCTCCAGTTACCAGAGCGTTGTGGAATTTGTGGGCAGTCAAAATGCAGCCGCGTCCAAGATCGCCGCCGCAGGACAGGCGAGGCGCCTGTCCCTAAACCATCCGTTAGTCGTCGGGGTCCGTGGGGGGACGTCGATCGTTCAGAAAGAAATCCGCTTTCAGCGGGGACGGCACGAAGTGGAACGTCACTGGCGTTTGCGTGAAGTCAAAGCAATCGGAGAAATCGTCGGCGGGCGAATCAGCATAGTGGAGCGAAGGCAGGCTGTAAGTCTCTTCGATGAACTTGAGGATGCTGCCAAAGTCGTGCGTGGCATGGGAAATGTACGCCGCCTTGGCGTAAGGAGAGACCACGATCAACGGCACCCGAAAGCCATAAACGTACCCGGAGCCCCAGCTCGTGCCGTCGTTGATCACCTTCGGCGCGACATGATCGTACCAGCCGCCCCAGTCGTCCCAGGTGATGAAGATGGCGGTGTCGGCCCAGTAGGAGCTGTTGCCGATCGCGTTCACTACCGATGCGACCCAGGAAGGGCCGGAACCGTCGTTGACGCTAGCGTGGTCTGAAGTCGCCCCGGTAGGAATGACCCACGTCACCTGTGCGAGTTGTTGGTTGGCAATGTCGGTCAGCACCTGTTGGGGAGGAATGATGACGTTGTTCCAGTCCGACCCCGTGCAGGTGAGTACGCCGCTGACCGTCTGTGGCTGGCACATGTGCTTGATCGCGTCGGGTCCGGTCCAGATCGAGCCCGCAGAGGGCGCGTAGTAGCGCCAGCTGATGCCAGCGGAATTCAGCAGATCGGTGATCGTGGGGTGCTCGAAGCAGGGGTACTGCCGCGAAGAACCTTGCCCGCTGGGATCGACCATGACTACGAGTTCCCCGGGAGGTGCGATGCAACCAGCTGGGCCGAGGTTGGGATTTGAAGCGGCAAACAGGTTGCTGGTCGCGGTGGGCGCGGAGGTTCCCGAGATGATGAACTGGTGCGCGGGAAAGCTCGGGCCTTGGTTGGTCTGAAACATCCGGTCGCCGAAGGTGTACTTCTCGGCCAGTTGGAAATAGGGCTGGACATCGGAGGTCTGCACAAACGTGAACTGCGGCTTGGCGGGGCAGTTGGCTGCTGGGACGCAAGGGACGCGGTCGGCGCCGTCCATTTTGCCGCTGTCATACATGGCGTAAAACGAGTCGTGACTGTGGCTGAGATCGAAGTTGGTCGCCAGGCCGATGGGAACGAGGGAGACGGTTTGAGCTTGAGAGTTCGTTCCACTCTGAACAATGTCAGCTCCGCGGCCGATGAGCACCTGGTCCTGAAACAGGTTATCCGGGGTGCGGTTCTCCTGAAAGATGATGACGACGTGCTTGATCTTGCCGGGTGGCGGCGGGTTGCCACCGGAACTCTGGGTGCTGCTGCTGCCGCCACAGCTATTGAAGATCAGTAAGAGCGAGACAGAGCAGAGGACTGAGCCCGAGAGCAGTGCAACCGCAGGCTTTTGCATATCGAATTCCTCAGGACTGGAAACCGTTTCGATTCAAATGGCCCGCTCACACGCAGCCCCACATTTGAACACGGGGTCGAAAACAAGGTTGCATTGAAAAGGCCAATTGTTTGTCCACCGAATCGGGAAGGAAAGCTAGTCGTCGGCGCTGGCGGTGACTTCGGGGCGGCCGGAGGTGGGGAAAGGAACTTCCTGGTCTTTGTACTGCAGCTGGTAGAGCTTGTAGTAGACGCCGCGCTGGGCGAGCAGTTGCTGGTGGGTGCCCATCTCGCGGACTTTGCCCTTGTGCATGACGATGATTTTGTCGGCACGTTGCACGGTCGAAAGACGGTGGGCGATGATCAGCGACGTTCTCCCCTGCACCATACGGCTGAGCGCCTCGCGCACGCGGAATTCGGTTTCGGTGTCGACGCTCGATGTGGCTTCGTCGAGGATCAGGATCTGCGGGTTGTGGGCCAGCGCGCGGGCGAAGGAGATCAACTGCTTTTGCCCTGTGGAAAGCGTTGAGCCACGCTCGCGAACTTCTTCGCCAAAGCCTCCGGGAAGGGTGCGGATGAAGTCGGCGAGGTTGACTTCCTCGGCGGCACGCTCGACGTCCTGATCGGCGATCCAGTCGGAGCCGAGACGGATGTTTCCACTGACTGTGCCGGTGAAGAGGAAGGGATCCTGCAGCACGACGCCGAAGCGGCGGCGCAGGTCGTTGAGGTCCATTTCCCTGATGTCGACGCCGTCAATGCGAATCGCGCCTCTCTGCACGTCGTAGAAGCGCAACAGCAGCGAGATCAGGGTTGTCTTGCCGGCCCCGGTGTGTCCGACGACGGCGATGGTCTCGCCGGGCTCCGTGGTGAAAGAGACGTCCCGTAGTACCCAGTCAGGCTCGTTGGCGCCCGATCCGTTGCCGGCACAGGAGTCGGTAGAAACCGGTGCGGCGAGACTGTCGGCCGAGGTGCCGCGCACTCCGTATGTGAACCAAACGTGATCGAACTCGATGCGGCCCGGGCCTTCGGGCTTCTTGGTGACGGCGGGCGACTGGATGTCGACCGGCGTGTCGAGCAGCTTGAAGATGCGTTCGCTCGAGGCCATCGCGCCCTGCAGGATGTTGTATTTGTCGCTGAGGTCCTGAATGGGGCGGAAGAAACGGAGGGAATACTGCGTGAAAGCGAAGAGAACGCCGATGGTCGCGGTATCGCGAATCAGCCGGACTACCGGGAAGTGCCGCAGGCTGAAATTGAACGCCATGCTGGCAATCGGCACGTGATAAATGACTTCGCGTCCGCCGAACCAGAGGATGGTCGCCACGGCGATCTGCGAGAGAATTTCAACGACCGGGTAGTAGACCGCGTAGGCCATGATGGCGTCTTTGAACGCGACCATGTGGCTGGCATTGATGTCGGAGAACTGCCGGAAAGCGCGCTTCTCCCGGTTGAAAAGCTGCAACACCAGCATCCCCGAAACCGCTTCCTGTAGATAGGAATTAATGCGCGCAATCGCAACGCGAATCCGGCGGTAAGAGTCGCGGACTTTTACGCGGAAAATCATCGTCGCCCAGGTGATGAAGGGCAGCACGGCGAAGGTCATGAGCGCCAGCTTCCAGTTCATCACCATCATGATGGCGATGATGCCGAGCAGCACGAACACATCTTCGAAGATCGAGACCACGCCGGCGGTGAACATCTCGTTGAGCGCGTCGACGTCGGTGGTGACGCGCGTGACCAGGCGGCCCACGGGATTCTTGTCGTAGAAGCCGATGTGCATGCGCTGCAGGTGCCGGAAAATCTGGCTGCGCAGGTCGAACATCACCATCTGGCCGGTCCACTGCATGTAATAGGTTTGCAGAAACTCGAAGAAGAACGTCAGCACCAGGCTGCCGACATAGAGGGCTGCAATTTCCGCGATTCCCTTGAGTGGTTCGGAGCTCAACCACCGACCGAGGATGGAGCTTGCCCCCGGGGTGCGCGCCAGATACTTGTCGATGGCAACTTTGGTGAGGAAGGGCCCAAGGACGTCGAGCCCGGCCTTCAGAATGATGGAACTCAGAGCGATCGTGACCTGCCACCGGTAGGGGCGGAGGTAGGTCAACAGGCGCCGCATCAGGCGGCCGTCGTACGCTTTACCCAGTACCTCTTCATCCTGATTGGCCATAGCGAAACTGCTGTAAACAAGTATAGATGGCGGGGGAAGGGGCAAAGATGGAAAAAGGTCAGGAGGCTCGCGGCGGGCCGCTGCCAGCCGGCGGCTGATGGAGGAATCAGCGCCGTACTTTTAATTCCAGTTTGGGCGGGGGCAGACAGTTGTTCCTGGCCTGCTCTTCATGCAGCTTCACGCCTTTCCTTACTTTCCGCATGTCTTCCAGCCACTGCACCAGTGGCACGATGCTGTCGTGAAAGGACTCCCAGGAGGAAGTCACCGGGAACGTGAGGTTCTGCCAGTAGCCGGGGCGATGGACGCTGAGAATGAGTTGCAGATCGTGCTCGGCTTCGGGGGGCTTGACGATCTTGTCCTGGGTGAGGTC
>Ga0306926_10000673_pt1 | contig 32354 bp, 33 predicted proteins | sample flu12Cox44000178_FD_203759 | JGI IMG/M metagenome (GOLD analysis project Ga0306926, IMG submission 203759) | Lab enrichment of tropical soil microbial communities from Luquillo Experimental Forest, Puerto Rico - flux8day.12C.oxic.44.000.178 (v2)... | ecosystem: Environmental > Terrestrial >...
GCTTCCGCGCGGCATTGACCCGCACGGTCAACGCCTATGCGAGCGACAGCGGGATTGCCAAGAAAGAGAAGGTGACCTTGACCGGCGAGGATATGCGGGAAGGGTTGACGTGCATTCTCTCGGTCAAGGTGCCGGACCCGAAATTTTCCTCGCAGACCAAGGACAAGCTCGTCTCCTCCGAAGTGCGCCCGGCGATCGAGGGCATCGTCGCCGACAAGCTGACGCAATGGTTCGAGGAGCACCCGGCCGACGCTAAAAAGGTGGTCGCCAAGGTCGTCGAGGCGGCGGCGGCGCGCGAGGCAGCACGCAAGGCCCGCGACCTGACGCGGCGCAAAGGCGCGCTCGACATCGCCAATCTGCCGGGCAAGCTCGCCGACTGCCAGGAGCGCGACCCGGCAAAGAGCGAATTGTTCATCGTCGAGGGCGACAGCGCCGGTGGCTCGGCCAAGCAGGGCCGCGACCGGCGCTTCCAGGCAATCCTGCCGTTGAAGGGCAAGATCCTCAATGTCGAGCGCGCCCGCTTCGACAAGATGCTGAGCTCGGCCGAGATCGGTACCCTGATCGCCGCACTCGGCACCGGGATTGGCCTCGAGGATTTCGACCCTGAGAAGGCGCGTTACCACCGCATCATCATCATGACCGATGCCGATGTCGACGGCAGCCACATCCGCACGCTCTTGCTGACCTTCTTCTTCCGCCAGATGGCGAGCCTGATCGACAAAGGGTTTCTCTATATCGCCCAACCGCCGCTCTACCGCCTGCAACGCGGTAACGCCAAGGCAGTCTATTTGAAAGACGACGGCGCACTCGAGGCCTATTGCGTCGACACGGCCTTGCGCGATTCGGTCTTCACCCAGCACGACGGGGTCGAGCGCGCCGGCAATGATTTGCGCGATCTGTTGGAGCAAGCACGGGTTCACCGCCGCTGGCTGCAGCCGCTCGCCGGCAAGGTCGGCAATATCGAGGTCGTCGAGCAGGCGGCGATTGCCGGCGCCCTCGCGAGCGCGCTTCTCGCCGACCCGAACCGGGCGATCGAGGCCGCCCACCGCACCGCTGAGCGGCTCAACTTTCTGGCACCCGAGCACGAGCGCCTGTGGCAGGGCGAGGTGATCGCCGGTGAGGGGCTGGTGCTCAGCCGCACCCGTCAAGGGGTCGCCGAGCGGCACCTCATCGACGCGGCGTTGCTGCGCTCGAGCGAAGCGCGGCGGCTCGACGCGGACGGCGAGAAGCTGCGCGAGGTCTACGACCGCCCGGGCACTCTCGCCGCGCGCGACAAGACTTATCCGATCAGCGGGCCGATGAGCCTCGTCGAAGCAGTCATGGAGCTGGGCCGCCGCGGCATCGAGGTGCAGCGCTACAAGGGCCTCGGCGAGATGAACCCGGAGCAATTGTGGGAAACCACACTCGACCCTGAGGTGCGTTCGCTGCTGCAGGTCAGGGTCAACCACGCCGATTCCGCCGAGGAGACCTTCTCGACCCTGATGGGCGACCTCGTCGAGCCGCGCCGTGACTTCATCCAAGCAAACGCCCTCAGCGTCGCCAATCTCGACGTGTGAGCGGGGGGCTTTCAGCGCCCACCGCCAGCGCCAAAAACAACGTAAATTGCGATGACCACCTCGAATAACCCGGCTTCGCACACCAGGGAAGACGTTATATCAAAGGGTTACGTAACAATTTGCGGACCCGCGGAACAACGAAAACGGGATCGCCTATCAACGAAAACCGCACACCGCTAAGGGAGCGATAACAACGAATTAAGAGTGTTCGCGGCGCTTGCCCACGAGCGCAGCGCACCCCCGGCCTTCGCAGGCGTAGGTTTTTGCGGACGACCCTCTATGGAATCTCGTAGACGGCGAGCTCCTCGGAAATGCCCGCTATGCTCGTCACTTCGGGGTGCGGGCAGAGGCCGCGAGCCCGGAGCCCAACAAGGCCTGTTGGGATTGTTAACGGGCTCGTGTCGATGGGTTCCGAGCCTGTTCACGGGCCGAGCCGGGGGCATCGCGCAACGACTTTCCCGACGGTGATCGGGTACTGCCATCTGACCCGCGCATCTCCGGGTCGCTCATCAACGATCGCCCAAGGAAGATACAGCTGCAGCAAATTCGCACTCGGGCGAAGCTTCATCATCGCTGACGGCGAGCAGTTCAAACACCGCCACCGCCTGCTTTCGGCCCTTGACCTCGATCGTCCCGCGCGGATGCGTTACCGCGCGCGTTCCGGCGGCCGAACAGGTCGACGCGCTGACGAGGATGTCGGTGCGCAGCTCCTTGTTCGCTCCTTCCAGCCGCGCCGCCACATTCACTTCGTCGCCCATCACCGTATAGTTAAGGCGGCGCTCGGTACCCATATTGCCGATAACCATCGATCCCGTATTGATGCCGATGCGCATTTCCAGACAGGGCCGTCCCTCCGAACGCCAGCGTGAATGCAACGAGGCGAGTGCCCTGCGCATGTCGAGTGCGGCGCGGCAAGCATTGAGGGCATGGTCGGGGTCTGGAAGCGGCGCGCCGAACACGGCCATCAGGCTGTCGCCGATATATTTGTCGAGCATGCCGCGGCGCGCCAGCACGACATCCGTCATCGCCGAGAAGAACTCGTTCATCAGAACCGTCAGCTCAGGCGCCGTGAGACGTTCGGCAACGGGGGTAAAATCGCGGATATCGGCAAACAAGACGGTGAGCTCGCGCTCCTCGCCGCCGAGGCGCAGCGGAGCGCGCATGCGGCACAGCTCGTCGACCAGATCGGCATGCAGATAACGAGAGAAGGCGTCGCGAATAAATCGTTGTCGGCGCCATTCGACGACATACATGCCGCCCGCGATCACAGCGCAGCTGAGTACGATCGTCACTGCGGGAAACAGAAAGTTGAGCCAAAAGCCAAAACGCGCAAAGGCAAGGTAGTCAAAGAGCGCTAAGCCGACGAGCAGCACGACGGCGCCAACCACGGTTGCGGCCATTCCCCAGCGCGCGAGCACGCCGACCGTCAATCCGCCCAGCAAGAGCAACAGCGCGTCGATGCCGATGGCGCGGTCGTCCCTTTGCAAAAAGTCCCGTTGCAGCAAATTGGCGATCAACGTCGCGTGGCGCTCGATCCCCGGCATCGCCGGGTCGAAGGGCGTCGCAACAGCATCGCGCAGCGCGCTCGCGTTAACTCCGACGAGGACGATCTTGCCTGCGAAGGTCTGCGGCGCCTCCCTCCCGTAGAAGGCATCGGCGAAACTGACTCGGTCGAAGGCGCCGGGCGGATAATAATTGACGAGCAACCGCATGCCACGGTCAGTCGGCACGTGCAACACCGCGAGATCGACCCCCTCGCCGAGCGCGACGACGACCTCCGATTTGGGAATGTCGAGGAACACGCGTGCTGCCTCGAGCGACAGCGACGGCAGGTACGTATCCGCATAACGCAATACCGGGTAATCGTAGCGATAGGCCCCTGTATTGTCGGCCACGGTCGTCACATGCGCGAGTAGACCCCCGGAGGCCAATGGCTCGACCGGCATCTTCAATCCCGTGGCCTCGGGAAGGTAATCGGGCCCGACGCCGCGGACGCGGTGGTATGCAGCCCCCGCCAAGACAGCCGGCAGAACCGCAGACGGCTGACTGCCTGTCTTGCCCGGTTGCAGATCCAGGCTGAACGTCAAGATCACCGGTGCGTCCTTCCGGATCGCCTCTCCGAGCCCTATGTCCGGATCACTCGCCTGCGACAGCCCCGACAAAATTTCGGCAAAGCGGCGTTTGACCGCCGGATCCAGATCCTGCAGAAGTGGCGCCAATGCCGCCTCGATCGTTCCCTGTTCCACCCAGAGCGGCGATTGCGGCTCGGTAAAGAAAAGATCGAGGCCGATCAATTTCGGTTTGCCGGCGACGGCGATCCGATCGAGAAACTGCGCCAGTATCCGGCGCGACCAAGGCCAGCGTCCGATCTCGGCGATGCTGCGATCATCAATCTCGACGATCACGACGGGCACAGAATGGGGCCGCACCGGGCGAAGGCGAAAGCGCAAGTCGAGAAGCTCGCTTTCGATGCGCAGGGGCAACCCCCAGTCGCCGGCAATAAAGAAAGCCGTCAGCATGGCCAGCGCGATCGCAAGGGCAGGCAGCGTCCGCCAGGCCTCTAACAGTCGCCTCAGACTGTTCACTCAGGGCACGCGGGTGGCTTCGACAAACCGGTTGATCTTTTCTTGGCCCCAACGCACGACTGGCGTGTGCGGGGCGCCCACAACAAAGCTCACTCCCTCCCCCGCATTCAGCATTGCCCAGTTGGTGTCGCGGTCGGCCAGGCCGGTGGCAAGTACGCGGCCGTCGGCCACGAAGATCTCCGTGGTTCCGGCATCATACCGCTCGATCCAGTCGGTCCCGCGCACCGCAGCGACCATCGACGGGCTCTGAATTTGAAACGGCGTGTCCGGCTGCAGCCGTCCCACCACAGTGCGCAAATAACCGCGAGCCAGAGAAAAAAGGCTCCCGACGCCGCCCGGCTGCGGGACGGTGGCGAAGTGGTCCAGCTTCAATTCGGCCTCGGCGCCGAGCGAAAGCACCGTGTCGTCGCGCAAAGTGACCCTGATGCGGGCTCCTGGGCCCGTGCGCAGGATGTCGCCCTCGTGAACGTCGCTGCGCAAGCCGAGCGGCACGGCCGTCGCGGCAACGGGGCGCTGCAGGCTGGCCGTTCCCGAGAGCCCCGTCACCGTGCCAATAGTAATCTGGGCGATGGCCGTGCCCTCCATCCCCGCGCTCCACAGGGCGAAAAAGAGAAGCAACGCAATCCGACCTACGCTTGCCATGACCGGCCCCTCCAAGCCGGTGGCACCGGCTATCGGTGACGACCCGAAACGCCGTAGCGGCAGGCGGCGACTTCTACCCCGCGGTGCCTCGCCGCTGCCCAGAGCGCGATAGCCGATTCGGCGATCTGCGGCAATCCGTCTATGCAGGAGTCCATGCGATGGTGACGCGAGCTCGTATCGGGAACAAGCAGCAAAGCTCCTTCGCCAGGTTAATTCCCGTCCCGGCGTCGCGCAGAAAACCCGGCGGGATCTCCGATGTCGCGCGCCACCCGACGACCGCCTACGTGTGAGACGTCCGAGATTGGCCCAAGGGGTGCAGGACACTCACCCGATCGGACGAGAGGGGATCAGCGATGCGCAAGTTCGCGATGTTGATGTTGTTTGCGACGGCGCTGGGCATCGGCTCGGCCGGGCTCGCTCCGGGCTTCGCGCCCGCGGCTCATGCTTTCCCAACGGGCCCCATTGATCCTATCGACTCGACCGATCCTTGGTAAGGCGCGCGGAAGCTGCGCGGGCGCCGCTACAGTGCGGCGGGGCGGAGACAAGCGATGCGTAAGTTCCTGATGTCGATGTTGGTCGCGATGGCGCTGCCCATCGGCTGGGGCGGGCTCGCCCCGGGATTGTCGCCCGCGGCCCATGCTTATCCGAGCGGCCCCTGCGATTCTCCGGATCCCTGGTGAGAGCCGGTTGAACCCGTGAAAGGTCGGGCGCACCGCGGGGTATGGCCGGCGGCGCACCCCGCCCATCTTTACCGCTTGATCATCACGGAATCTCGTACACGGCGAGTTCTTCGGCGATCCCCCGTAATGCGCGGCGCTGCGACACCGGACTGAGACCGCTGGTCGCGAGCAAACTCGAAGCCTGTGGGTGCTTGACGACCGGCCCGGTCGCCAGGATCGAGCGCGAGTCAGCCAGACCTTGGACGCGCGCCGCGATATTCACGGTCGTGCCGAAATAATCTTGCCGGTCGTTGAGCACGACCGCCAAGCACGGTCCTTCGTGGATGCCGATTTTGAGCAGCAGATCGTGGCCGTTGTGCCCGTCTTTGAGGCGGTGCATCGCTTCACGCATGCGCAACGCGGCGGCAACCGCGCGATCGGGTGTGGGAAAAGTCGCCATCACAGCATCGCCGATCGTCTTGACCACGGCTCCAGCCTCAGTGGCCACGATCTCGTTGAGTACTCGAAAATGCGCTCTGACGAGGTCGAAGGCTGCCAGGTCGCCGACCCGCTCGTAAAGCTCTGTGGAACCTCGCAGATCGGTGAACAGGAAGGTCAGGCTGGTGATCTTGAGCCGCTGATCGACATCGATCGTGTCGGTGCCGTAAATGTCGCGAAACACCTGGTTTGTCAGCAACCGCTTCGCGGTCAGAAACGGTTTGCGCCTGGCGAGCAGTCCGTGGAGCTTGTCATTGGCGACCCACAACCCCGGAAGCACCCGCGAATCGGTATGGTTCTCCAGCGACAAACGCAACGGCCCGGGACGGAGCTCGACGGTCTCGGTCGGCATGTGCAGCTTGTCGAGAACAAGCGTTAGGTTCTGCCGCTCGCGCGTCGGCTCGCCCTTGACGTCGAGGAAACGTGTCGCATGGGTCACCGGGTCCAGGACGATCACGAATTCCGCCGGCAATTGCAGCGAGAGGAGTGCCTTCTCACGGGGCGGCAACTCGACCGATTCGAGGACGATTTCCTGGATCAGGTCCTCGAAATTGTCCGGGACATCGATACCGGAACCCCAGAACACCTGACGAAAATACTCGTTGAAGGGTAGTTCGCCGGGGTCGTGCGCCGAGATCCTGCGCACCCGCCGGTTGACCGTGAACGTTACCTCGACGATCTCGTCGAGGATCGGCGTATATCCGGATGCACACCAGGCACAGGCATATTCGTCCTTGTCGACGCTCTTCAACGTCGTGCTGGAATCGAGCACGCCGCCGCAGCCCGGGCACAATACGTTCCAAGACAGCTCGAAGATTCCAAGCCTCGCCGCATGCAGAAAGGCGGCGACCGTGCGTTCCTCGTCGAGCCCGGTCTTCGTGGCGAAATCCAGCACGTTGATGCGGCAGAGCGCCCGATCCGGAGCGGTCTCGACCAGCTTCTCGATAGCGTCTACCGCTTCGGGATCGGCCGACTGGTGCAGAACCGAAAACAGATTTTTGGCTTCGCTCATCGTTGTGTCCTATCCCGCATTTGCCGCACGGTCAGACCCGGCACGGCGGCCTTTGCAACGCCGCCGTCACCCGGGGGTTATTTGGTAACGAATCACGCATGCGCCAGCGTTGCTATTGCCACCCTGCTGCCATCATGCTGTCAGCATCAACGAGTGATAAAGGCCGATGAGACGCGCCGACCGGCTTTTTCAAATCATCCAGATCCTGCGCCGAACGCCCAGACCGATAACCGCCGCGGCACTCGCCGCCGAACTCGAGACCTCCAAGCGGACGGTCTACCGTGATATCGGGGACCTAATCGGGCAGCGGGTACCGATCCGCGGCGAGGCTGGGGTCGGTTATGTGCTGGAGGCGGGGCTGGACCTGCCGCCTCTGATGCTGACGCCCGACGAGATCGAGGCTGCCGTGCTAGGCGCCCAATGGGTGGCGCGTCACAGCGATCCGGCCTTGGCGCGGGCGGCGGAGGATCTGATCGCCAAGATCGGCGCTGTCGTGCCCGAACGACTTCGGCCCTATGTGCTTGAGCCGGTCACCGATACGCCGCCGGCGCGGAACCCGATCGCCGATGGTCTCGACATGGCGCGCGTGCGCGCCCAGATCCACGCGGGCCGGAAGATCGCGCTGTGTTATCGCGACGAGCAGGGTCGCGAGAGCGAACGCACGGTCTGGCCGGTGACCGTCGGCTACCTGGAGACCGTCCGTCACCTGATCGCCTGGTGCGAGCTGCGCCAGGACTTCCGGAGCTTCCGGACCGACCGGGTGACGGCGGCCGGGTTCCTCGACGAGCGCTACCCCGAGCGGCCGAGTGTTCTGCGGACGAAATGGCGGCGCACGTTTAGCCGCGCCAGGACGACGATCGGCTAGCGACCGGCACTTTCGCGAGAACGACGCTATGCGGCTATTCGGCTGCCTCTTTGACCTCGACCGGGAGCGCCTCGGTGCCGGTCCAGGGATGCTCGGCGACATCGAAGAGGACGCCCTCGGGGCCGTAGAACTTGACCTCGAAGCCGCCGATCCGGTCCGGACCCTGGTCCATATAATGCTTGCCGCCCAGGCCCTCGAGCTTATTTGCAACCTCCTCGACATCCTCGACGAGAATGCCGAAATGATGCAAGCCGGTGTAGTCGAGTCCCTTGCCGATCTGATCGGTCTTGAACCGTAGGATCGCCAGGTCGATCGTCCCGTCGCTCAGATGGTAGCCGTAAGCGAGCGGTCCATCGCTCTTGCGTACCTCCTTGAAATCAAACGCCTTCTTGTAGAACTCAGCCATCGCGTCGGGATCCTTCGCAGCGATGGCGATGTGACGAAGCTTGGCCATCTTGGTTCCTTTTACTGGTGTCGGTTTTCCTGCGTTGGGTCACCCCCGCGAAAACAGGAGGAATTGTCGAGATGAACTCGGTACCGCTCATCCCGTCATTCCCGCGCAAGCGGGAATGCGGCGATTTCAGTCACTTGCCCTGGGCCCCCCGCTTTCGCGGCGCTTTCGCGGGGGCGACGATTTGGTGGGCCGGCGGTATTTCTCCACACGCTCGAAAAGCGGGGGTCCCGGAGGCACAGTGGCGATGACCCTGGATTCTCGCTGTCGCGAGAATGACGCAGGAGGCCTTTATTCCGCAGCTTCCTTGACCGCGACGGGGAGCGGCTCGGCCCCCGCCCAACCATGCTCGGCGATGTCGAAGAGGATGCGTTCCGGGCCGTAGAATTTCTTCTCGAAATAGCCGGCCTGGTGCCCGCCCTGGCCTTGGTCGATGTAGTGCTCAGCGCCGAGGCTCTCGAGCTTCTTGGAGAACTCTTCGACATCCTCGACCAGCACCCCGAAATGGTGGATGCCACGAAAATCCATCCCTTTGCCGAGCTGGTCGGTTTTGAATTTGAGGATCGCCAGGTTGAGCGTGCCGTCGCTCAAGAAGACGCCATCGGCGAGCACTCCGTTCGGTCGGCCCACCTCGACGAAATCGAAAGCCTTCTTATAGAATTCGGCCATCGCTTCCGGATCTTCCGCGGCGATGGCGATGTGGCGCAGCTTGGGCATGGCCCTCCTCCTCGATGCTGATCGCCGCACCCTAACACGACCAACGCCTCAATTCGAAGCGCCGTGGAGACTCTCGCGGGATCGAGGACAAAATCCGCGCCAGGTTCTTGCCGATGCGGGAAAGCGCCTCGTCCCACGGGAACAGGCCGAAACGGTCGAACTCCGGGAGCAAGGTCCCGTTCGGAAGTGGGAAATGCGAGTTGCAGGTCAAACTCTCCGGGTCCGGCAATTGCCGCGGCTCCCACCTGAACAGCGCCAGATCTTTGCTGCGCAGATAGGGGTGCACGCCCAGTACAGCGAGCTCGTCCGGCGACGCAACGAGGCCCGTTTCTTCACGCAGCTCCCGCACCGCAGCGTCTGCAAAATTCTCGTCCGGCTCCGCGGTGCCCTTCGGGATGTCCCAGCGCGGCGAGCGCGTCGCGTGACCGAGCAGGACGAGCCTCCCATCGGTGACGATCACTCCGCAGCTCGTCTGCCTCCGGGTCACGGCCAAGTACCGCCTCCCGAAATGCCGCCGTAGAAGCCACCTCGTCTGTCATTGTCCGAGGCGGCGCCATTGTCGGCGCAGCCGGCAGTGAACAGCGATACCAGCAGCCCTATCAGGACGGACCAGCGCGCGCGCACTGCTATCCGCCGCCCTTCTCTTTCATCGATTTCCGATCCCACAGCCTCAACCTGTAACCGTCCGGATCGCAGAACTCGGCACCGTAGCCCCAAAACACCTTCATCGGCGGATGAACAAAGGGTACGCCGCCCGCGACCATGGCGTCGTACTTCGCCTCGACGTCATCTACCTGGATCGTGAACGAAATACCGGGACAGTTGACGACCTTCCCTTCGTACAGAAAAATCGTCAGGTCAGCATCGTCGCGCATCGCCGCCGTTTTTCGGTCGGGAATTTCGAATTCTACTTCGAAACCGAGATGATCTTTATACCAATCGCGTGATTTTTGCCAATCGCGAACCGGCAGAGACAGATGATCGAGTCTGGGCATTCGCGCGGACTCCCCTCATTATCTGAGCCCGGGCAAATTAGGACCTCGCTGGCCACAGCTGCAAGCCATGAATGCCGAAGGAGACGCACGTGAACATTGAACCGCGCTGCTATCGTCCGCTGATTATCGGAAGACGCGGGGCGGTCGCGGCAAACCACCCGCTCGCGGCCCAGGCCGGGCTGATAGCGTTGCGCGCCGGTGGGAACGCAATCGACGCGGCAGTCGCAACGGCAGTGACATTGGCCGTCGTCGAGCCGATGATGTCGGGGCTGGGCGGCGACGGCTTTTACCAGGTCTACGAACAAGCGAGCGGGCGTGCTGTCGTGTTCAACGGCTCGGGCCCGGCTCCTGCGGCGGCGACTCCCGGACGTTATGCCGGCGCCATTCCGCGGGTCGGGGCGCTTTCGGTCTCGGTCCCGGGCATGCTCGCCGGGATCGCGGCGATGCATCAGAGCTTTGGCCGACTGCCGTGGTGCGAGCTCTTCGCCGAGGCCATCACCTTTGCGCGCAACGGCTTCGCCGTCACCCCGCATTACCGCCACTTCGCCCATGAGTATCGCGCGACGCTCGATCTCGACCCGCGCAGCACCGCGACTTTCCTAATCAACGACGACGCGCCGCCGGTCGGTGCTGCGATCGTGCAGAAGGATCTCGCCGCACGCTCGAAGAAATCGCCTCGGAGGGCGCCGAAACCTTTTATCGCGGCCCCCTGACGCGGCGGCTGGCGGCGGGTCTCGCAGCGGTCGGCTCCTTGGTATCGGCGGTCGATCTCGCCGCCTTCAACGCAGAAACCCAGGAGCCGATCGCGATCGACTACCGCGGCTTTACCGTGCTCGAGGCTCCGCCCAACTCGACCGGCTTTGTATTGCTCGAGGAACTAAAGATCCTCGAGCATTTCGACCTCGCTGCGATGGGGTTTTTGTCGTCCGACGCCGTCCATGTCATGGTCGAGGCGAAGAAGCTCGCCTTCGCCGACCGCGAGCGCTGGGCCGCCGACCCGCGCACGGTTGCAGCACCACTGGCGGAACTGCTATCGGCTGATTACACGGCCCGGCTCGCAGCCGGCATCGACATGCGGCGCGCAGCGCCGGGTCGGACGGCTGCGGTTGCTGCCGGTGACACAACCTATTTCTGCACGGCCGACGGCGACGGCAACGCGGTTTCCGGCGTCCAGAGCATCAATAGCGGCTTTGGTTCCGGGGTAATCGCGGGCGATACCGGCATCTTGCTCAACAATCGCATGTCCTATTGGCATCTCGATCCCGGACATCCGAACCGGCTGCGGCCGGGGCGACGAGTGCGTCACACGATGAACCCGCCGATTGTGCTCAGGGACGGCGCATTGTGGGGCGTCTTTGGCACACCCGGCGCCGACAAGTGCAGGTCAATATGCAAATCCTGACGGCAATGATCGATTTCGGGCTCGACCCGCAGCAAGCGGCCGAAATGCCGCGCTGGGTGTCGAACGTACCCGGCCAATACGCCAATTGGCCGCATGACGGCGAGGACGCTCTGACGATCGAGCGGCGCTTTTCCGATACAGTGCGCGACGAGCTCGGTCGCCGCGGTCACCCGATCAAGATGGTCGGCGATCTCGAAGGGCCCTGCAGCGTCGAGATCATTCGCCGCGATCCGGCGGCCGGTATGCTGCTCGCCGGCTCGGACCCGCGCCGCGACGGTTGGGCGCTGGCCTGGTGAGCTCCCTTTTCGTTCGTGGCCGGCCCTGTGCCGGCCATCCACGACTTCCTTCCCGTGAGGATCCTCCATCATGCCCGGCTGGGTGTTATCATGACCAACCGCCCGAACGGCATCCTGTATGTTGGCGTAACCGATGATCTTGCGCGCCGAGGCTGGGAGCATCGGGTAGGGATGATCGAGGGCATCACTAGTCGGTATGGCCTCAAGAAGCTGGTATTCGCTGAACGGTACGATGACGTGCGCACCGCGAGACAGCGCGAGCAAAATATGAAGCATTGGCCGCGCGCCTGGAAAGTGCGCTTGATCCACGGGCAGAATCCGGATTGCGAAGATCTTTACGACCGGCTCGCGTAAGGCGTGGATGACCGGCACAAGGCTGGCCATGAACGAAGAAACAGCGATAGGAGCACGCCATGAAAATTCGTGACATCGAGGTGTTTCAGGTCGGTTGGTCGCCCGGGGACAAGCCGGAGCAGCGCAGTGCCTGGGTCAGAGTCTACTGCGACAACGGCTCTTTTGGGATCGGCGAGGCCTCGCCGATGCAGGGCGGCGTCGCCTCGCTTAGGATCATCGCGCGTAATCTCGCCCCGGCGCTGGCCAGCAAGGACCCGCTCGATCATGCGGTGCTGCTCGATACGCTGCTGCACACCTTCGCCAAGCTTGGGCCCGAGGGCGCGCTGACCGGTGCACTGGCAGCACTGGACATTGCGCTCTGGGACCTCAAGGGCAAGTTCTTCAATCAGCCGATCTACAAGCTGCTCGGCGGCGCCTGGCGCACCGGGCTGCCATTCTACGCCTCGATCGGCGGCAATGGCGGGCGCACCGTGGACGAGGTGCTTCGCGTTGTCGAAACTCGGCTCGCAGACGAGCCCGCGGCGGTGAAGATTCGCTTCGACAACGACCGGACGAAGCCCGACATCGACATCGCCGGCGACATCGCCAAGGCACGAGCAGTCCGGCAATTGGTCGGCGACGGTTTCCCGCTCGCCTTCGATGCCAATAACGGCTACTCGGTCGGCGGCGCGATCCGCGTTGGGCGCGCTCTGGAAGAGCTCGGCTACTGGTGGTTCGAGGAGCCGGTGCAGCACTACCATGTGAAGGCGATGGGCGAGGTAGCCCGGAAGCTCGATATTACTGTATCGGCCGGCGAACAGACCTACACGCTCGCCGGTGTGGCGGATTTGATCGCAGCCGGGGTCCGCATGGTTCAGCCCGACATTGTCAAGATGGGCGGGATCACCGGTCTGATGCGGTGCGTCGCGCTGGCGCATGCCCATGGCGTCGAGCTCGTCCCCCACCAAACGCAGCCGACCATCGGCCATATGGCGAATTTGCATTTAGCGGCGAGCCAGCTGCACGCCACGAAACCATGCGAGCTCAATGATCCGTCACCGCGCCAGCACAGCGTATTCGAAAATCCCCCAAAGCCCGTCGACGGCCTTTTCCATTTGCCCGCCGAACCGGGGCTTGGTCTGCGTGTCAACGAAGCAGAGCTGGCAAAGCGGCGCATGCCGATCGCCTGATCCACCGGACCGATCGAGGTCTACAAGGACCGAACTCGCCCTGGCGCATCAGCGCCCCATCATCGGCGGGTTGCTGCTTTCTCAGTGTTCGGCTCAATACCTAAAGTAAAGAAATTCGCTGACGTGGTGGAGGTTGAGGACGGCGAGGGCCGCGAGGAGGCCGACGAACACTGCGGCCGCGGCATTCGGGCGCCATTCCAGGCGCCATGGCAAGAGCCGCATCACCGACGGCGCCCGCTCGAGGAGCGGCGGATCGCGCTGCCGTTCAGCCACCCCATAGTTGAAGGCCGGGTGCCAGCGGGCCAACATTTGTTGGGTATTCGGCAGGTACCACACGACCGCCAGCCAAACGATCAGCCACAGCACCAGAGCAAGCTGATCGGCCGAGACCGGCGGCCCGTCGAAGCGAACCCCGAGCCAGCCGAGCCCGGCGGCGAAGGGGCCAAGGGCATCGTGCCACGTAGCAGGCAGGTTGGACATGCCCCGGAAAATCCGCGAGGCCACATCCAGCGACGAGGCGCGATGCGTCACCAGCAGCATCGTCAGGCCGAAGAACGTTACAAGCCGCGCGATCGTATTCGACCACCAGGCGTTGATCGGCCGCCACACGCTGCGCCAGGCATGGTTCATGACCATGGCTCCGCCCTGCAGCGAACCCCACAAGGCGAAATGCCATGCGGCGCCGTGCCATAGGCCGGACAGCGCCATCGTCACGATCAGATTAAAATAAAGCCGCCCGGTGCTGCAGCGGCTGCCGCCGAGCGGAATGTAGATATAGTCGCGCAGCCAGCGCGACAGGGTCATGTGCCAGCGCCGCCAGTAATCGACCACGTTTAGCGCCCGAAGGGGCGAGTTGAAGTTGAGCGGCAATTGAATGCCGAATAGCCGCGCGGCGCCGAGCGCCATCTCGGAATACCCCGAGAAGTCGAAATAGAGCTGGAGCTTGAAAGCGATCGCGCCCTGCCAGGCGGTGAAGAAATCGAGCGTCTGGCCGGCCGCGGCAGCATCGTAGACGCTCGATACTATAGGCGCAAAATGGTCGGCGAGAACGACCTTCTTGAATAGCCCGATCACGAAAATCGTCAACCCGAGCATAAAATTGCTCGGCTTTATCGCAAACGCAAACGGACCTTTCACTTGCGAAAAAATCTCGCTGTGATGAGTGATCGGCCCGGCCAGAAGTTGTGGGAAAAACATCACGAAGAAGCAATATTCGAGAAAATCGTGCTCGGCGACTTGGCCGCGGCTGGAGTCGACGAGATAGGCGATCTTCTGAAACGTGAAGAATGAAATACCGAGCGGGAGCAGAATGTGCTGCAGCATAAAATCGGTCTGCAGCAGGGTATTGGCGGTATCGATCAGGAAATCGGTATATTTGAAATAGCTGAGCACCAAGAGATCAACGGCGATCCCGAAGATCAGCAGCAGGCGAACCCGGCCTACCCGGCCGATCAGGCGCTCCGCCGTGATCCATCGCGCGACGATGAAATTGAACACCGCGATACCGCCGAGCAGCGGCAGGTAGAGCGGGTTCCACCAGGCATAAAAGAAAAGCGAGGCTCCGAGCAGGAGCCCCAGCACGGCGCGCGGGCCGACGAACTGCCGCAGCAGTACGTAGAGGGCCACGCTCGCCGGCAGAAAAGCGAACAGGAAGATCGGCGAATTGAACAACATGCCGAACGTCTAGCCCGGATACCCTCCGCTGCTCTTCTCGCAGCATTGTAGCAATCGCCCGGTAGGAATCGTGCACAACCTCACTATCGGCGCGCCACTAAGCGGCAGGCAGATGGCTTCGAAAAATCCTGCCGGAATATTCCCAATATGTCGAAAATCGTGACGAACTCCGAATTCTCAACCTTCCCGACCCCGCGCCGAGCGCAAGGCATCGCCTACGCCGGTGCATGGCGGAGTCGACCCAAAGCCGTTCTCAAAATCTGGTGCGGGCGACGCATGGCTTGAAAGCGCGGGGTGCGGCGACATATCAAGCTGTCGGTTCTCGGGAGATAGTGCGATGTCGACGATGTATCGCTACGCATTGCCGGTCGAGCAGACCAAGTGGAAGTTCGACGGCAAAACCGAGACTTGTTTTACCTGGGAATACGACGATTCACGCGCCGCGTTGCTGCAGCTCTATGACAAGGGCAAGAAGCATCAATGGGACGCCGCAGAACGCATCGACTGGTCGCTCGATCTCGATCCGGAAAACCCGATGATGCTCGACGACCGCGTCATTCCGATCTTCGGCACCGACGTCTGGAACCGGATGACCGGGAAGGAACGCCGCGAGGTGCGCCATCACCTGCAGGCCTCGCAGATCTCGCAGTTCATGCACGGCGAGCAAGGCGCATTGATCGCCACCTCCAAGATCGTGCAGACCGTGCCGGACCTCGATTCCAAATTTTACGCCGCGACGCAGGTCATGGACGAGGCGCGCCACGTCGAAGCTTATTCACGGCTGTTGCACGAAAAGTTCGAGCTCGCCTACCCGATCACCCATGGCCTGTCGTCATTGCTCGAACAAGGGCTCAGCGACCGCCGCTGGGACATGACTTATCTGACGATGCAGATCCTGATCGAGGGCTTGGCGCTCGCGGCGTTTCAGCGGATCCGCGATCAATCGAAGAACTCGCTCGCCGCAGCGGTCAACGCCTATGTCATGCAGGACGAGGCACGGCACGTTGCCTTTGGCCGGATCGCGTTGCGCGACTATTACCCACAGCTGAGCGATGCCGAGCGCAACGAGCGCGAGGAGTTCGTCGTCGACGCGTGTTGGCACATGCGCGACCGGTTCAACCAGCTCGAGGTGTGGCAAAGGCTAGGGTTGCCGGTCGAGGAATGCCTGCGGCTCGTCGATCAGTCCGAGGCGATGAACATGTTCCGCAGCCGGATATTCAGCCGCATCGTGCCGACAGTCAGGGACATTGGCCTGTGGGGCCAACGCGTGCAGCAAGCTTTTGCAGCGATGGGTGCGATCGAGTTCGCGACTGTCGACGCCGCGGCCCTGCTCGATAATGACGCACGGGTCGCCGACGAGTTCGACGCGCGCCTGCGGGTGCGCGACGCCATGCCGCAATAGCTGGTTTTACCCTCCCTTTCTAGCAGGCGATCAGCGAAAGAACTCGATCTTCGCTTCGCGAAACCACAGGAAATTTGCCGGTGCGGCCGAAATCGGCCCATTGATCGCGAAGACCGCGATTTCGAATTTGTCGCCCGGAGCGACTGGATTGGCGAGCACAAGGCGATGGGGCGTGTTGAAGCCTTGGATCGTCCCCGGGCTGGTCCGGCCGGCCGCGCGCGGCAATTCACCATTCACCCAGACTTCCGCATAGTCGTCGACGTTGACGCGCAGCACGGTCATCGCGCCCGCCGTATCGAAACCCGCGGCGTTGGCCGGCATCGTCAAGATCGTGCGATACCAGAAGAACGACACCATGCCGCCGCCCCGCCGGGCGCCGAGATCCGTAGCAGCGACCACGGGCCAGTCGGAATCGTCAAACCCTCTTTCGCCGGCATACGGCTCTACATCGTAGGTCGTCTTGAATTCGGGCATGGCGTCGCTCAGCGCCGGGCACTCGACGATCTTCGCCTCCATCGCCTTCCACCGCGCGCCGAATAGCGCCGATCCGGCGTTGGTCATCAGGTCGACCACATGCGCCGGCGGCACTAAAGGGGCGACCGGGTACGGCGGCGCGAGCAAGGGAGGGCTTGGCGGTGCGGCAGAAGCTGTAGGCCTGATCCGTTTGTTGTCGGGCATTTCTCCCCCTTTCATTGGATCGTCGAGGATAAGCAAACACAAAGGCTAAGGCGCAAGGCTCGCCGTTTTGGGGTGGGCGCACGCGGGTTACTCCGGCAGGCCGAACACCTCCTCAGGGTCGTTGAGCCCGCGCACCGGCTGAAAGCCGAGCGAGACCAGCGGGCGCGGGCAGATTCGGGCAAAGGCGCTGGAGAACAGCATCGGGCGCAATAGCCGCTTGGTTAGGTCTTCGATCCGCGAGGCGAGGTTGACCGCCGGTCCGATCACCGTGAAGTCGAGCCGGCCGGCCGCACCCACATTCCCATAGATGACTTCGCCGAGATGCAGCCCGATGCCGGTTCTCAGCTCGCTGCGACCAGTTGTGCGTCGCGCCTGGTTGATCGTGTCGAGGCGTTCGAGCCCCTCCGTCGCTGCTTCGAGGGCGTGCACGCTCGAGGCGGAGAAATCGTCGTCATCCTCGGCCGGGAAGATGGCCAGCATGCCGTCGCCCATAAATTTGAGGACCTCGCCCTTGCGTTTCTCGATCGGCGTTGCGATGGCGTCGAAATAATCGTCGAGCAGCTCGATCACTTCGTCGCCCGACAGCTGGTCGGAGAGTGCCGTAAACCCGCGCAAATCGGTCATCATGATCACGGCGCGCAGGCGCTCGCCCTCGGCGCGGCGGATCTGCCCGGCGAGGACGCGCCGCCCGGCTTGCGGCCCGAGATAGGTGTCGAGCAGATTGGCGCTGACGCGGCGGACCGCGCGGGTATCGACGATCGCGGCGAGGGCGGGATTGATCTCTTCGAGCGCGGCGATCTCGGCATCGCCAAACCCGCCGGGCCGGTCGGTCGACCATGTCACCACCGGAAAGCGCTGAAACGTGTGGTTCAGCGCGAGCGCCAAATAGTCGGTCGCGCCGTTCTTCCTGAGCTTCGACAGCAGCGGGTGTCCGGGCACCTCCTCGATCAGACGGCGGCGAAATGGCGTGCCGCGCTCGATCGTCGCGCGGATCGGACTCTTCAGATACTCGTCGGTCTCTTCCGAGCCGTGCAGGATCCGGAATTCCTCGATAACGTTGAGCTCGCGCGTCCAGCGCGCACCGACCCCGCGGATCAGCGGATGCAACGTCCCCATATAGAGGGTGGCGCGCCACAGCGGCACGCCGTCGCCGACGAGCCGCCAGCACAGCTCGTCGAACAGCTCGACATCGCTGTCGATGGTTGGGCCCTCGGCAAGGATCCACCGACCGACTTGACCCCCGGGTATCGGGGCGCCCAACCCGGTGTAGGCGCCTTCGGTCCGGAAGAACTCCTCGCCGCTCGTCGTCGGGGCGGCTGGGGCATCCAGGGGCATGCTCGTCACCATTCGTGCAAGAGACTGGGCGCGGCACGCCCGAGAGCGGCCGCTCGATAGATAGGGTGGTCTGTCGCACTTTCGACCCGCCGGCCTTTCCCTATCGGGCCAAGACCGTCTAACCTCGGTTCACAACAAAGTGACATCAGGAGAACGCGCAAATGCCCGGCTTTACCACCCGACCCGAGATCCGCGGCACCTTCGGCGTCGTTGCCTCGACCCATTGGCTGGCCTCCGCGGTCGGCATGAGCGTTCTCGAAAAGGGCGGCAATGCCTTTGACGCGGCCGCCGCCGCAGGTTTCACCATGCAAGTGGTCGAGCCGAGCACCAACGGCCCGCTCGGCGAGGCGCCGATGCTGGTCTGGAGCGAGGCGAACCGCCGCTGCGATATGATCTGCGGTCAGGGTGTGGCGCCTCAGGCTGCCACGATCGCGAGATTCCGCGAGCTCGGGCTCGATCTGATCCCCGGCACCGGGCTGCTTGCCGCCGCGGTGCCGGCCGCGTTCGGCGCCTGGATGCGGCTCTTGCGCGACTACGGGACGATGCCGCTCGCCGAGATTCTGGCACCGGCGATCGGCTACGCCGAGAACGGCTATCCGATGGCGCGCCGCGTCAGCGAGGTAATTGCTGTCGTGGCCGACATGTTCCGGCGCGAGTGGCCGAGCTCGGCCGCGGTTTATCTGCCGCATGGCAAGCCGCCGGAGCCGGGGCGGCTGTTCCGCAACCCCGCCCTCGCCGCGACCTATCGCCGGGTGCTCGCCGAAGCCGGCGACGGGGGGCGCGAAGGCCAGATCGAGCGCGCCCGTGCTGCCTGGTATCGCGGGTTTGTCGCCGAGGCGATCGACCGCTTCTGCCGGACGGAGAAGGTGTTCGACGCCTCGGGCCGCCGCCACGGCGGGCTGCTCACCGGCGACGATCTGGCACGCTGGGAGGCTCCGGTCGAGGTGCCGCTGACCTTCGATTATCGCGGCTATACGGTGGCCAAAGGCGGACCGTGGAGCCAAGGGCCGGTTTTCCTGCAGCAGTTGGCGTTGTTGCAGGGCTTCGATCTCGACGATCTCGATCCGCTCGGTCCGGACTTTGTTCATACCGTCGTCGAATGCGCCAAGCTCGCCTTTGCCGACCGCGAGGCCTGGTACGGCGATCCGGATTTTGTCGACGTGCCGATGCGCACCTTGCTCAGCCCTGCCTACAACGACGCGCGGCGCAAGCTGGTCGGGGAGCGCGCCTCGCTCGAATTGCGTCCGGGCCACCCGGAGGGACGGACGCCGCGGGTGCTGGCGGAAGGGCACGAGACCATCTTCGCCGCCGCCGGGATCGGCGAGCCGACCATCGGCGAACCGGCGACCAGTGCGGCGGGTGTCGTTGCCGGCGACACCTGCCATGTCGATGTCGTCGACCGCTGGGGCAACATGGTTTCAGCGACCCCCTCAGGCGGCTGGCTGCAGAGCTCCCCGGTCATTCCCGAACTCGGATTTTGCCTGGGCTCGCGGATGCAGATGTTGTGGCTCGAAGAGGGCCTGCCGGCGAGCCTGGCGCCCGGCAAGCGTCCGCGCAGCACCTTGTCGCCGTCGATGGCGTTCAAGGATGGCGAGCCCTATCTCGCATTCGGCACGCCCGGCGGCGATCAGCAGGACCAATGGTCGCTCTTGATGTTCCTGCATCACGTCCACCACGGCATGAACCTGCAGGAGGCGATCGACTGTCCCGCCTTCCACAACGAGCATATGCCGAGTTCGTTCTATCCACGCGCCGCACACCCCGGCCTTGTGGCGCTCGAGGCCCGCTTCCCCGACGCGACACGCTCCGAGCTGGCGCGGCGCGGCCATCACCTGCGCATCGGCGAGCCGTGGTCGGAAGGCCGCCTCTCCGGCTGCGCCCGCGAGCCAACCCCGGAGGGCACGGTCCTCAAAGCCGCCGCCAATCCCCGTGGCATGCAAGGCTACGCCGTCGGACGATGAAATCCGCTGGCTTCCCTGGTCAACGGGAAAAAACTGGCAAAACCGCCGTCGCAGCCCGCTCGCGGACCCGAAAGGCGCCGGTAAGTCTTTGAGAATGCGTCGGTCTAAAGGGGAATTCCCTACGCGGCCGATCAGGGAATTAATTCGGCCGATCAGGGAGCCAAATCCGCCTAACAGGAAAGCCTCAGGGAAGCGTCCCTCCCCCTGCGGTCGCAGGGAGAAAGGGTCGTTTTCCGTTCAACTCTTGGCCGGGGTGCTCGGCCGTCTTCTTCGGCCGAAGCCGCCTTGGTCCAGAAGCGCGTGATAGTCGCGCTACGCCATCGGACGGTGAGAGTCGTGCCGCGGCCCATGGACCATATGGCCATCGTATGGCTATATTGTTTATGTGAGCGCCCACAGCGTCGCAGAGGCTAAGAACAGGCTGTCGCGATTAATCGACCGCGCCCTCGAGGGTGAGGAGATCGTGATCACGCGGCACGGCCATCCCGTCGTGGTGCTCAGCCCCGTCGCAAAGCCGGCTCGCCCGGTGACGGCCGCCGACTTGGACTGGCTTGCCGAGCATCGCATAGGGCAGGCAGTGCCGTCGGAGGATGCCGGCGAGCTTTTGAAAAGCCTTCGTGATGAAGACGAGCAGTGAGCGTCTATCTCGACGCGAGCGTGCTCGTCGCATTGGTATGGTCGATGCTCTCACCGCGCGAGCCGACGCATTCTTTCGAGCAAACACACCCGTCCTGATCGTCAGTGACCTTGCCGCGGCCGAGTTTGCCTCTGCCGTCGCGCGCCGCGTCCGAACCGGAAATATCACGTCCGATGAAGCGCGCCGGGGTTTTTCGGCCTTCGACATGTGGACCGGGAGGGCTACGCTGCGTGAGGAGATGGTGACGGCCGACGTCAGAGCAGCGGGGGCGTTCTTACGTCGGCTCGACCTCAGCCTCAGAACAGCGGACGGGCTCAATATCGCGATCGCGCAACGGATCCGTGCAGCGCTTGTCACTTTCGACCAAAGAATGGCGGCAGCCGCACGGGCTCTTGGATTACAGGTAGTCGCGGCGTGAGGCCCCAACGCGGCGATCAACTCATGCGGACGCAAGACTACCGCCGGCAGCCCGGCCCCAGGGCGGCGCCTCCGATGAGCCACTCGATGGCTTCCTCGACGGGCGGCACACGCCCCCACCCTTCCCTCCCCTGCAAGCGGGGGCGCCCCCGGACGGCCGCCCGCCAAGGCCGGCGTTCCGGGGGTAGGGAGGGGGCCGGCTGCGAGGGTACGGGTCCACGGCAGGTGGTTCCTGCCGGGCTTGAAGCCGGGTCTAAGGGGGTGGCTTATTGGCGCAAATGCGGCGAGCCCGGTGAACCCCTGATGCATCTTCAGCCTTCCTCCTGGCAGGGCGAGTTGATCGCCGTTGCCCGCCGTCTGGCCTGCGAGCGCTTCGCCCCGCGCGCCGACCGCCACGACCGCGAGGCGTCCTTTCCGTTCGACGACTATGCCGATCTTCGCGCCGAGGGGCTCCTCGGCCTGTGCGTGCCCGAGCGCTACGGCGGGCTCGGGGCCGACTACGAAACCTACTGCCTGGTGGCGGAACAGCTGGCGCAAGGCAATGCCTCCACCGCGCAACATGCATTGCCTGACGATGCTGATGATGGGCCCGATCGCCGACAATATGCCGATGTCCCCGACGGTGCGCGAACGCCACGACAAGCTCCGCGTCGCCAAGTTCCGCGAGGTGGTGGAGGACGGCGCCTTCTATGGACAGGCGCACAGCGAGCCGGTGGAGCAGGGCGAGACCGATACCAGGCTCGGTGTCGGCGGCCGGCGCTTTGGCACCACCGCGCGCAAGGTCGATGGCGGCTATGTGGTTAACGGGCGGAAGTTTTTCGTCTCTCTGGCGGGCTGCGCCCGGTATTACGCCACCCCTGCCATCCGGCTTGGCGACGAGCCCTGGATCGAGCGCACCCTCTATCTCCAGGTTCCCAAGGACGCGCGTGGCGTGTCCTTCCCCGGCGAGTGGGATCCGATGGGGATGCGCGCTACGGTCAGTCGCGACATGTTGCTTGAGGAGGTGTTTGTCCCCGACGACGCGGAGGTGCTGCCGCCGGGCGTGTTCGGGGCGATGTACAACGCCTTCCCCCACCTCTTCCTGAGCTTCTCGGCGACTTTCCTCGGGCTCATGCAAGCGGCCTGGGACGGTGCCCTCGCCTATCTGACCGGCCGGATGCCGGGTGCGCCGATCTTGCATACCGAGACCGCGGCAAAGGGTCATGCGATAGCCGAGATGCTGTTTGCGATCGAAGCCGCCTGCGCGCTCTACTACCGGGCCATCTCAGAGGCCCGGGTCGATGCTCCGCTGGAGGCGGTCCAACGCGCCCGGGCGGCGCACGTGACCGTGCAACGCGCCGTCGTCACGGTCACCCAGGAGCCGATCCGGGTCTGTGGCGGACGCGCCTTCCTCAGGCGCTATCCGCTCGAGCGCTACGCCCGCGACGCGCGGGCCGCGGCACTGATGCGCCCGTGGACCCAGGAGATCGCGACGCAGCAGGCCTGGGAGGCAGCGCTTGGCTTGGACGGGTAGCGGGGCGCTGCCGCCGGGGCGTGAGCGTACTTCCGCCGGTTGCGGGAAACAGGCGCAGCTTTGGCGCCGATGATCCGACCCCACGCGCAGACACCGTGGCTTCGCCAGGAATAGAAGCCCCGCCCCCCGTGTGCTGTGAACCGGCGCTCGATCTGGGGCACCGCCGCGGCCTATCGCCAGCGCCGCGTCGGCGCATTCCGGTTCGCCTTAGCGCCGAGAGCGGCTATTCCGGTCACCGCAATCAAAACGCGTGGTTCTCGCCGAAGCGGACTTCAAGTTCAACCACCGGATGGCACTCGGCTACGATGATGTTGATCTCGCTGTGACTCTCCTGCGTGGTGCGAAAGGCAAGCGGCTTCTGTATCGACAGCCTAACCAAGCGTCAGCCGCCTAATAGTGGCGCCTTGCACCCCCGTCGCAAGATGAGGTAAAAGGCCGGCATGACGAACGGGTCGAGGGTGGTGCCTCTCCCCGTTCTATCAGCCTGTTCGGAGCCCGGCGGGGCGTTCGATAAGAACACTCTCAAGGCAGCGTGTGAGTGTAGAACGGTCAAGGCGGCTCCAAGAAAGGAGTTGCAATGCCCGTGAAATGCCGTCCGGAGAGGACGAGGAAGGCAGCCCCAAAGACCGTCAAGGTCAAGTCGCATATGCGATCGGCGCAGAAGCCGATCAAAGCGGATTGTCGGAAAAGGCCTTCTTCTTCAAAGCGCTGATTCTGCGTCGCTTCCCTTCAGCCTTTCCCTTGCCGCGCTCGTGCTTCGGGCGCGGCTGGGGAGGCCAGAAGCTTCAGCAACAGCTTGTGGCGCGCCGGTCGTCGTCTCCACCTTCCTCCGAGCAAGATGACACAGAATGGCAAAGAGAGTCGCAACACCAAAGCCAAAGCCGGCCATGGCGAATGAGCCGACGACCGCAGGCCCTGAGATACTGGCCGGTTTACCGGACGCCTATATGGCAGCTATTGGGCGGGTAAGCGCAGCCTGGGCAACGCTGGATCTCCAGATTGATCTAGCGATCGCCGACGTCGCGCAAGTACCGCAGTTCTTGGGCGCGTGCATCACGAGCCAGATATTTTCAACTCCATCGAAATTAACCGCTCTTGGCGGCTTGATGCGCGCACATGGAATGCCAGAGCATCGAGTTCGATGGCTTAATGATTTTCACGATAAAACACATGCGCTTGGCAGGAAGCGGAACCGCGCCGTCCACGATGCAATAATGATCGGGGGAAGCACTGGCACCATCTACCGAATGACTGCCACCCTTGATGAGCGAAGGGAGGTCGCCTTCGGTGTGAGTCCGTCTAATTTTGACGAGTTAGAAAAGATTTTTCTCGAAATTAAAGAGCATACCATCAGATTTGAGACTTTCCGGCGAGAGGTCGTTGCCGAGCTTCAAGCATTACGTCAACGAGTTCCTTTATCGTTTTTTCAAATTCTTCCGTCTCTGACTCCACACGTGTCAGAACCTCTCTCCGGAGATAACCCACACCAGCGGCGATCATCTCCGAGGAAAGGTCGTCAGAAGAGCAAATAGTTGCGTTCGCAATGCGGGAGGTTTCTATATCTTGCCTCATGTTACGTCAGTACTACCCTCCGGCGGCCGTGTTTCAAAATTTAGGATTTCTGCACAGGCGTTTGCGCAAAGCCAGAGGCTTCCCGGACGAGTCACAAGGCGGGCGCGCGCCGAAGCCCCAGCGGAGCATACCCGGCTGCGTCACGCGGCAGAGCCATGCGGCCGATCCCGACGCGGCGTTGCCAGACCAGAGGACGGCGCGCCTGAATTGATGCACCCGCACCGGCGAGGCATAATTCGCCATGCCTTCGAAGCACCTTAACGCGAGCCAGCTAATCCGGCGCGGTCTGTACGATGGCCTGCGCTCGTTGGGCGAGTTGGAGCAGCGCATCAGCGCGCTCGGGAATGAGAATACGAAAATCGTCGGCGACGCGTTCGAGGTTTTCGTCGAGGCTTATCTAGCTACTCAACAGAAACTCCAGGCCGAAACTGGCTCGTCGGGCAAGTACCGCCAGATATCCGCCAACAGCTGAACCTGCCAAACGACACCAAGGGCATCGACGGCATCTTCCGCACGCGTACAGGTACCCTCGTCCCGTATCAGGTCAAATTCAGATCTCAGCGCGCTTACCTGACTTACACGGAAGTCGCGCCATTCCTCGGCCTCACGGAACGAGCGAGCGACCGCATCGTCTTCACCAACTCGAATGAGGTAGCCGAGGATGCCAAGAACCGTGACGGGATGCGTACGGTTCGGGGCATCGACTTTGACGATCTTACCGAGGAAGACTTTAGGGAGATCAATGGGTGGTTGAGCGATAAGCCATCAGAAATCCCCAAGCCAATTCCACGTCCGTATCAGATCGAGGCGCTCGCCAAAATACGCGAGACGCTCGCGAAGACTGATCGCGCGCACGTCGTCATGGCGTCCGGAACGGGTAAGACCTTGGTCGCACTTTGGGTGACGGAGGCGCTAACGCCGAAGACGATCCTTGTCCTGGTCCCCGCGTTGACGCTGCTGCAACAAACGCTCGACCAGTGGTGTCGACGCAATAGCTGGGGCAAAGCTTTCAGTTACCTTTGTGTCTGCTCCGATCCCACGGTTGTCACGAAAGATGCCAATGATCCAATCCGCTTGGATGCCATGGACCTGGAGTTCCGGGTCGTCACAAATTCGGCTGAGGTGCGACGTTTCATCGAAAGTGATTCAGAAACCATCAAGGTCGTCTTTTCGACATATCACTCATCGCCTGTGGTCTCGGAGGGTGTTCTTGGGCTCGGACCCTTCGATGTAGCGATCTTCGATGAGGCGCATAAAACGACGGGACCGCAGGCTGGTCTGTTCGCTCACTGCCTCAAAGATGAGAACATTCGAGTCCACAAGCGCCTATTTTTCACAGCGACACCTCGCCACTACGACATCCAACATCGAGATAAGGAGGGTGATTTCCGCATCTTCTCGATGGACGACGAAACGATCTACGGTCCGCGTGCTTACACGCTAACGTTCGGATCAGCTGCTCGGCAGGGCATCATATGCAACTAAAGGTCGTGATCTCGGTCATTGATGGTCAAGAAGTCAACGAGTTCGCGTTGAAGCATGGGATCACATTAGTTGAAGGTGATTTGATCGGGGCCCGATGGGTAGCCAACCAGATCGCAGTTGATCGGGCAGTCGAGGAGACTGGAGCCAAGCGTGCGATCACTTTCCACAGCCGCGTATCGAGCGCAAAGGAGTTCAGCGCTGGTAGCTCTCGCGGCATTGGGCAGTTCCTGCACGATTTCTCGATATTTCATGTCAACGGGGGTCAAAAAAGCTCCGAACGCAAGCATCTAATTCAAGCATTCCGTGAGGCCCGAAACGGGCTGATCACCAATGCGCGCTGCTTGACTGAAAGCATCGATGTGCCAGCCGTTGACATGGTCGCGTTTATTGACCCACGACATAGCAAGATTGATATTGCGCAAGCGACCGGGCGCGCAATGCGTAAGCCCGAAGGCTCCGAAAAGACGAGCGGGTACGTTGTGGTCCCTGTTTTTCTGGAAAGGGATCGCGACGAGACGCTAGGCGCTGCTTTAAGTCGATCAGACTTTAGCGATGTAGCTAATGTTCTCAACGCGATGCAGGAGCAGGATGACGAGCTTGTCGACATCATCCGCGAGCTTAAAGAAGCCAAGGGACGAGGGGACGTATTCAACCCGCTCAGGTTAATTGACAAAGTACACGTGATTGGACCGTCGATTTCCCTAACAGCGCTACGATCTGCCATTGTTGCAGAAGTGGTCGATAAGATAGGTGCCGCTTGGGACGAGTGGTATGGGCGCTTGGCTGTTTACAAAGAGCGCGAGGGTCATTGCCGTGTCCCAACTCGTCATATTGAAAGCGATTATGGGCTTGGCGCATGGGTGAATAAGCAACGCACCAACGTCAACAATATGCCTCCCGACCGGAAGAGGCGGCTCGATGAGCTTGGGTTCGTCTGGGATCCCTTTGGCGCGGATTGGGAAAACGGCTTTACCGCCTTGGTGAAATTCAAGCAACGCGAGGGTCATTGCCGCGCTCCAGTTCATCATATTGAGGGCGGCTATAGGCTAGGCGCATGGGTTATAAAGCAACGCGCCGCTGCCGCAAAGCTGTTACCGGACCGCAAAAAGCGGCTTGATGAGGTTGGCTTCGTCTGGGATCCATTCGGCCTGGATTGGAAAGACGGCTTCGCTGCTCTAGTGACATTCAAGGAACGTGAAGGCCATTGCCGTGTGCCACAGACACACATCGAGGGGGACCACAAGCTTGGCACCTGGGTCTCAAATCAACGCGCCGACGCCAACAGGATGCTTCCCGACCGGAAGAGCCGGCTCGATCAACTCGATTTTGTCTGGGACGCCCGCACAGCAAATTGGGAAGACGCCTTCGCCGCCTTAGTTAAGTTCAAGGAACGCCAGGGTCACTGCCGCGTACCACAAAGACACTTTGAGGGCGACTACAACCTTGGAAGGTGGGTTTCGTTCCAACGCGCCTTCTTTGATCAGATGGCCGCTGAGCGAAAGAAGCGGCTCGATGAGGTAGGTTTTGTCTGGGATCCATTCGGCCTGGATTGGGAAGACGGCTTCATTGCTCTGGCGAAATTCAAGGAACGTGAAGGCCAGTGTCGTGTGCCAGGGACACACATCGAGGGCGACTACAAGCTTGGCACATGGGTCTCAAATCAACGCGCCGACGCTAACAAGATGCCTCCTGACCGGAAAAAGCGGCTCGATCAACTCGGTTTTGTCTGGGACGCCAGCACGGCAAATTGGGAAGACGCCTTCGTCGCCTTAGTTAAGTTCAAGGAACGCCAAGGTCATTGCCGCGTTCCAGTCCATCATATTGAGAACGACTACAAGCTTGGGCAGTGGGTGAATAAGCAACGTGCTGCCGCCGGCAAGATGTTGCCCGAGCGCAGGAGGCGGCTCGATGGGGCTGGGTTCGTCTGGGATCCCGTCGGCGCGGATTGGGAAAGCGGCTTTGCCGCCTTGGTGAAATTCAAGCAACGCGAGGGTCATTGCCGCGTACCACGCAGCTACATGGAGGGAGATTACAACCTTGGTCAGTGGGTAAAACACCAGCGTGCACTTAGAAGGAAGATGATTGTTGAGCGACGCAAAAAGCTGGACGAACTTGGATTTCTTTGAGGTGCGGTTCTCCAAGAGATTTTTCGTAATTTCCTGGAGTTCACCCCGTTTAACCGGACACGCGACGGGTCGGGAAAGGATGTACCCCCGGGCTGAGCCATAGCCCAGCCGGGAATGCACGGTATGGTGACGGTGTCGGGCCAGAGCGGCGGGGTCGAGCAAGGATTTTTTTCAAGCCTCAGTGCAGGCCCGAACCCGGGCGCTGAAGGCGCGAGGCCCTTCGAGGCGATCCGCTGGCCGAACGGTACGTACTGCGGCCCGCGACGAGCGAACCGCAAACGGCGTCGATGATACCGAGCGGGCCGCAAAAGAGCGATTGAAGACTCTTCCGGGGAGCGGTTCACCTATCAACGAGTTGGTCGCGGAGCGGAGGAAGTCACGTTTAAGAACCCGCATCGCCGCCGCGTTTCCGGTTCGCGCGACGAGCGCCAGTTGGCGTTGCTTTTTTGGCGAGGATGACGAACGGTAGCCTGGGGCTTCGGAGGCGTGGTGAGCGCTCGCCGCAGCGCCTGGTTCATGCGCCGCTCGGCCTCCTCGTCGCTGTATTGATCTTCGGACTTTACCCATGAAAGGTATCACAGCCCGTCACTGCCTTCATAGCAGCTTCCTTCGTGTGCATCGGGCCGAAGAACACCTTGCTGATCTGCGGCAGAGAATCGCGGCTGTCGCGCAGGAATATCAGTATGCTTTGTTCCCCGATCATCACCCCGATACAGGCGATTTCGTCATAAGGTCGCGTATGGGGAAGCCTCCGGTAATCCGTATTCCTGGAGAAATCGCTGTCCTTGTAGGGGAGTTTTCCTACAATCTCCGCTGTGCTCTCGATTATCTCGTTTATGCTCTTGCAGTACTCAACACCAACAGACAGCCCACTGGTACTCAATTTCCTATCGAAAGTAGTAAAGAGAGCTTTAATAGTCGGAGAAATACCTATCTCAAGGGTGTCAGTTGCGCCCACGTAGCAATGATCGAGAGGTGTCAACCTTATAGCGGATGCCTATGGGCAGCCAATCTGAGAGATTATAATGATTTCGATAAGCATAATCGTTTCGTCAATGTTAGAGCTCGCGCCCCGATAACAAGAAGTACAGATCCCATTCCTGGCGCGACACACATCATTAGCGCACCAATTTCTTCTTCCCGCAGGGAAACAAATGTGTATGTTGCCGTCTCCATCGATATATTGCTCGGCAAGAAATCCCCCATCGCCGAGACGCTTGAGGAAATCAAGACGGGCGTTGCTCAAACGCTTGCTGACTTCGACCCTGATTTCCCCCAGTGACAGCGCGGCGCTCATCACGTGCCGACCTTGCGCCGGCCTTCTATCAGCTCGTCGGGATCTTCCGAGCCCGGGGTCTGAAACGACTGATCGACGACCCCGCAACCGATCTGTGCGCGGGCCTGCTGCAATTGAGCAGCGCCCGGTTGACATTGGCTGGCCGCCGCCCCTCGCCGGCGACGTTGCGCTGGTCGACTTCCAGCAGCGTGGCGGCGACCCGGTCCTTCAGCCGGAACACCGCCTCGCGCGGATACTGCGCCAACGCCTGCTGCGCCTTCTCTTGGGTCTCGGCGATCAGGATGTTGGCGCGGTAGATGATCTGGTGCAGCTCCGGCTGCCAGCCCCAGCGCGCGCACTCTTCCTTGTCGTAGCTGGTCACCCTGCCATTGCGTCGAACGGCCCAAACGACACGCCGAGGCCGATGTGGTTGCGCGCCGCTAAGTCGCTGGCCTCGCGGCTGGTGCCGAGGGCATACATCGGCGGCAGCGGCTGCTGCAGCGGCTTGGGCCACACCGAAACCGTGCGGTAATGGAAATGCCGTCCCTGCCAGCCGAAGGGTTCCGGTTCCTTCCCGGCGCGCAGGATCAGCTCCATGCCCTCGTCGGTGCGTTCACGCGATTCCTCGGGATTGAGGTCGTAGGTCATCATCTCGTTGGTGGTGCCGCGCAGCATGCCGACGATCAGCCGGCCCTCCGCCATCGTGTCGAGCATCGCCATTTCCTCGGCGAGCAGCACCGGGTTGCTCTGCGGCACGATTGGTCCGAGCAGCGCGATCTTGATGTTGTGGACATGCGAGGCGATGTAGGCCGCGGCGATCGCAATGACGGAGTCAAGATGCGCGGAGAATAATGGTGCTCGGAGACGCTGACCCAGTCGAACCCCAGTTCCTCGGCATACCGGCTGCGCTCGACCATGCCGCGAAAGGCGCGCGAACCCGCCTCGCGGTCATAGGCGCCGGCCGGCATCGGCCATTGCCGCGGCAGGTTCGAGGGCGCGTAGTAGCGCCCGGTTTCGAAATACGAGGCCTGCATTTTGGCGCTTCCCCGGGTTCGGCGGGTGCGGTTGTAGGTATAGTCCTCGCACTCGCCGGCGCCGAGCCGCAGCCCCTCCGGCCCCGGGTCCGCGCTATGCGCGGCCCGAGGACAGGCTCCAGCGGGCGCTGCGCCTGCAGTATGGCGTGGGCGTCGAGTGCCGCCTGGTCCTTCCACAGTTCGAGCAGGACCAGCTTGTCGGGATCGGCGGCGCTCTGAAACACCTCGAATTGTTCGCAGCCGTCATCCTGCCGCGAGACCTCGCAGCGCGCCTTCATCGCCTACGCGAGTTCGGCGCCCTTGCCGGGTGCTGCGTGGAACGTGACGACGAGCCGGACCGCCATGGCCTTTCTCCCGTACCCGAAATCTGTCTCCAGCAATATCATGACCCGCCCGCTGCCGCGTCAAGCGCGCCCCAGAATGACGGGTGGGCTGACCAGTGCTGACCTCGATCGTGCTCAGACTCCACATCTCGACAACGGTGAATACATTTCGCAAAGATGCGGGATGCGGTTCACGTGGGATCCGGGCAAGAACGCCGCAAATGTCCGCAGACACGGTATCGCCTTTCAGGACGCGGCGCGGATCTTCGACGGACCGACTGTGGAGCGAACCGACGATCGTTACGACTACGGTGAAGTGCACATTTTCGCGATTGGCCTCGTCAGCGGCATCGAGATTACAGTGATCTATTCGGACCGCGACCCGGATGAGCGCCACATCATATCAGCATGGAGGTCGGAGCCTCATGAACGACGATACTTCTGGAACCATCTCGAAGACTGATCCCAAAACCGATTGGCGGCGGCTTCGCTCGATGACGGACGAGGAGATACATGCCGCGATCATCGAAGATCCCGACGCCAAGGCTACCGACGAGGGCTTCTGGAAGGAAGCGCGCGTGGTCATGCCCCGACGGAAAGAAACCGTGACGATGCGGCTGGACGCGGATCTTCTCGAATGGTTCCGCCGCGAGCGCGGCTACCAAACGCGGATCAACGCGATCTTGCGGGCGTATATGAACGCCCAAACCGATCATCCGTGACCGTCCCTCTCGTGAGCGGCCCGCGCGCGGGGAAGGTTAGGAGGGGGTGGCCGCCGACTTGTCCATTGATCGCTCCAGATGGGCAAGGAGCCGGCGTGCCATTTCCTCGGGCGCACCCTCACCGCAGCCCGTCTCCCCGCAATGCGGGGAGAGGGAACATCGCGCGACTCTGACACGCCAATGCGCTCGTCATATTTGCCGGTTTATGCAACGAGGTACTACTAGGCGGCGAAGCCCGGCATCTCCTCCGCCTCCATAATGGCGGACGCGGAGCCCCTCCGCCGCGACGAACCCTTGCGGAACCCAGCGGCCATTGCCCGCCGGGGGTCAGATGTCGCGGATGTGCGGCAGCACCTTCTTGCCGAACAGTTCGAGCGCTTCCATCAGCTCGTCGGGATCTTCCGAGCCCGGGGTGTGGAAAAACAGATCGACGACGCCGCAACCGATCTGTTCGCGGGCCTCTTGCAATTGTGCGACGATCTCGTCCGGCCCGCCGCAGAAGTTGATCGGCAGCGCCCGGTTGACATTGGCCGGCCGCCGCCCCTCGCCGGCGACATTGCGCTGGTCGAGTTGCAACAGTTCGGCGGCGACCCCGGCCTTGAGCCGGAACACTGCTTCGCGCGGATACTGTGCGAACGCCTGCTGCGCCTTCTCTTGGGTCTCGGCGATCAGGATGTTGGCGCGGTAGATGATCTGGGGCGCCTCCGGCTGCCAGCCCCAGCGGGCGCACTCTTGCTTGTAGTAGCCGGTCACCCTGCCCATTGCGTCGAACGGGCCAAACGACACGCCGAGGCCGATATGGTTGCGCGCCGCGAAGTCGCTGGCCTCGCGGCTGGTACCGAGCGCATACATCGGCGGCAGCGGCTGCTGCAGCGGCTTTGGCCACACCGAGACGGTGCGGTAATGGAAATGCCGTCCCTGCCAGCCAAAGGGTTCCGGTTCCTTCCAGGCACGCAGGATCAGCTCCATGCCCTCGTCGGTGCGCTCGCGCGATTCCT
>Ga0306926_10000674_pt1 | contig 32337 bp, 34 predicted proteins | sample flu12Cox44000178_FD_203759 | JGI IMG/M metagenome (GOLD analysis project Ga0306926, IMG submission 203759) | Lab enrichment of tropical soil microbial communities from Luquillo Experimental Forest, Puerto Rico - flux8day.12C.oxic.44.000.178 (v2)... | ecosystem: Environmental > Terrestrial >...
GGCGACGTCGATCGTCTCGCCGTAGAGTTCGCCGGAAAAGTCGAACAGGAAAACTTCGAGCAGCACGGTGCCTTGGTCGAACATCGGCCGCCGTCCGAAGCTTGCCACGCCGTCGTAGCGGCGCCCGCCCACGTCCACCCGCACCGCGTAGATGCCGTGCTTGAGGCCGCAGTCGGGATCGAGCCGCATATTGGCGGTGGGATAGCCGAGATCGCGCCCGCGCTTGTCGCCGTGGATGACCTTGGCGCCGACGAACCAGGGATAGCCGAGGAGGGCGTTTGCTTCCGCAATCCGTCCGCCGGAAAGCGCCGCGCGGATCGGTCCGGAGCGTACCGGCCGTCCCGCGTCCTCGAAGCGCGGCACGATGTCGACGGCAAAGCCGAGCCTTGCGCCCTGCGCGGCGAGATATTCCGGAGAGCCCTCGCGATTGAGGCCGAAACGAAAATCAAAGCCGATGGCGACGCCGGCGACGGCGAAGCGCGCGACCAGAATGCGCGTGATGAAGTCTTGCGCCGAGAGGCCCGCCAGCGCCGCGTCGAAACGCAACACGATGGCGCCGCTAAGCCCCGTCGCGGCCAGAAGCCGGAGCTTGGCGCGCTCGTCGGTGAGGCGGAACAGCGGCGCGTCGGGACGGAAAAAGCGGCGCGGATGCGGCTCGAAGGTGAGCGCGGCAGCCGGCCGGGAGAGCGCTTTGGCACGCGCCAGCGCCGCCGCGATCACGGCGCGGTGGCCGCGATGCACGCCGTCGAAATTGCCGATGGCGACGACCGCGCCATCGAGCGCGTGATCCGCGGACGTTTCCCCCCGGACGACGACGAGGGGCTTTGGCGCTTGCGGTTGGTTGGTCATGGCGGCGGGCGCAACGGGCCTGACGTGCTCCGAAGATTGAGCACGGGCGGCGCCTGTCATGCAACGCTGCCGCGCTTATCGAAGCAAGCCCAACTCGACGCGGCGGCTGCGGTCACCAGCTCAGCCGATGCATCACCGCCTTAGGCGCCACGCCTGCCGCCGCGAAGATGCTCGATAGGGCCGCGGCGTCGGGGTCATGGCGGGCGCCGAGTTCCTCGGCGTGGATGCCCGCGGTGACGAAGACGCAATCGATGCCGAAGGCCGCCGCGCCCTTGAGATCCGTGCGTACCGAGTCGCCGATCGCCAGCACGCGGTGGTGCGGCACCCGTTCCCCGCGCACGCCTTCCGCCAGGGCGAGCGCCTGCTCGTAGATCGGCCGGTATGGCTTGCCGGCGTAGATCACCTCGCCGCCCGCGGCGGCATAGAGATCGGCGATCGCGCCCGCGCAATAGACGAGCGTGTCGCCGCGCTCGACCACTACGTCGGGATTGGCGCAGATCATCGGCAGCGCGCGCGCCCGCATTCGCGCGACGAGCTCATGATAGTCCTGCGGCGTCTCGACGGTGTCGTCCACAAGGCCCGAGCAGACCACATAGTGCGCGCGTTCCAATGGCGCCATCGGCGCGGCGAGATCGTCGAACAGCGGTAAATCCCGCTCGGGACCGATGTGGAAGACGTGCGCTCCCGCCCGCGCGGCGATCAGCGCCCGCGTGACATCGCCTGAACTGACGATGCCGTCGTAGGCCTCCCGTGGCACGCCGAGCCGATCGAGCGTCAGCCGCGCGACTTTTTCTCCCGGGCGCGGCGCGTTGGTGATCAGCACCACGGTGCCACCGCGCTCACGGAAGCGCGCGAGCGCATGGCCGGCCTCCGGCGCGGCGGCGACGCCGTTGTGCACGACGCCCCAGACGTCGCAGAGCACGACATCGTAGTCGCTGGCGAGCGTAGCGAAATGAGCGGTGAATGGCGGGAGCACAACCGACATGAGGTGGGTGGCGAAACAGCGGATAGGTCGAGCAAACCGGAGTTGGGCAATGGGCCGCATCGTCCCGGTTCCTCTTCCGCTGTCGGTGCCTCGATGTCAACCGCGTCGCTTTGCCCAATCGCGCCCGCAGCCGCTATAAGCCATCCGCAACGCACGCCGAGGGCACCCGCCGCAATCGATGTCCAGATTGATCGCCGCCATTGAACGCCATCCGCAGCGGGCCTTTGCCGCGTTCCTCGCGCTGCATGTTGTCGTCTGGACGGCCCTGCCGGCGCTGCTCTATCCCAATCTGCCCCTCGACCTCATCGAGGCGCTGACCTATGGGCGCGAATGGCAGCTCGGCTATGACAAGCTGCCGCCGTTGCCCTGGTGGCTGGTCGAGATCGTTTACCGCACCATCGGCATCGACGCCGCCTATTACGCGCTGGCGCAGATTGCGGTGGTGCTAGCCTTCATCGCGGTTTGGCTCACGGCGCGCGAACTCGTCGGCGCTACCGGCGCGCTGGTCGCCGTGCTCATTCTCGACGGGCTGCATTACTTCCATTTCACTGCGGCGAAGTTCAATCACGACGTCATCCAATTGCCGCTCTGGGCGTTCGCCGGCTACGCCTTTCACGCCGGTTTGCGGCGCGGCCGCATGGTCCACTGGCTGCTGCTCGGCGTCACCGTCGGGCTTGCCTTGTGGGCGAAATATTTCGTGGTCGTGCTGGCGGCGCCGCTTGCCTTGTTCCTGCTCATCGATCGGGATGCGCGGCGCGCGCTCGCCACGCCCGGCCCTTACGTGGCGCTCGCGCTCGCGCTGCTGATCATGGCGCCGCACCTCCTTTGGCTGGTGCGTACTGACTTTCTTCCCTTTGCCTATGCGAGCGCTCGCGCGGCGCCTTCGCGCGGGCTACTCGATCACGTTGTGCATCCGCTCATGTTTGCGCTGGGCCAACTGGCGTTTCTGCTGCCGGCGCTCATCATCGCCGCTGCCGTCGTTTGGCCACGCCGGGACGGAGCGGACGACAAGGACTCCGTCGCGGCGCAGGCCGATGCCTTCGACCGGCGCATCGTGACGCTCTTGGCCTTCGGTCCCGCGGCAGCGACCGTCGCGATCTCGGCAATCAGCGGCCGCGGCGCCATCGCCATGTGGGGTTACCCGCTGTGGCTGTTCCTCGGGCTGTGGATCGTGCTCTACGCCCGCACGACGATGACACGAGCGCGGCTGGGACGGATCGCGGCAGTGTGGGTGAGCGTGTTTGTCCTATTCGCAATCGTCTTTGCCGCCACCTATTCGGTGCTGCCGGCGATCGACCACCGCTATCGCGCGGTGTTCTACCCCGGCGACCGGCTCGCCGACGAGCTCGCGCGGCGCTTTCGCGCCGCCACCGGCCGGCCGCTGACCTATGTCGTCGGCACCATGTGGGATGGCGGGAATGTCGCGCATTACGCGGCGGAGCAGCCGCGGGTGCTGATCGACGGCGATTGGCGCCGCGCGCCCTGGATCGATCTCGGCGACCTGCGCAGCAAGGGCGCGGTGGTGGTGTGGACCGGCAGCGCCGTTGCCGGCGATGTCGGCCGGTTGAAGGAGGCGGGCTTTGATCCCACGGTAATGCCGCTCGGGCTGCGCGCGATTGCGGGCGATGCGCAGATTCAGCCGCCGTTCACGCTGCCGTTCCGCCGCGGCGACCGCGTGCTCTCCGTCGGCTGGGCGATCCTGCGGCCGCAGCCGGCATTCGCAGGGCGCGGGCGGTGAAGGCGCCTACGCGACCGCTTTGATGACGCGCGCGGTCTTGGCGAACATCTCGTCGATGTCGCGCTCGCTCAGGATCAGCGGCGGGGTCAGAATGAGGGTTTCGCCAGCGGCGCGGATCACCAGATCGTGCTCGTGGAAGGCTTTGTCCATGGCGTCGTAGGCGCGCTTGCCGACCTCGCCCGGCCGCGAGGCGACGTCGATTCCGGCGGTCAGTCCGACGCAACGGATGTCGAGCACGTTGGGCAGGCCCTTGAGCGACATCGCCGCCTCGGCCCAGACCGGCTCGAGCTTGCGCGCGCGCTCGAACAAGTTCTCCTCGCGATAGAGGTCGAGCGTCGCGAGCCCGGCCGCACAGGCGAGCGGATGCGCCGAATAAGTGTAGCCGTGAAACAGCTCGGCCACGTGCATCGGCCCGCGCATGAAGGCATCGTAAATGCCCTTGCGCACGAGCACGCCACCCATGGGCACGCTGCCCGAGGTGATGCCCTTGGCGAAGGTGATCATGTCGGGAGTAACGCCGTAGCGCTCCGCCGCGAAGGCGTGGCCGAGCCGGCCGTAGGCGGTGATGACCTCGTCGAAGATGAGCAGGATGCCGTGCTTGTCGCAGATCGCGCGCAGGCGCGGCAGATAGCCCTTCGGCGCGGGCAGCACCCCGGTCGAGCCCGCCATCGGCTCGACGATCACCGCGGCGATGGTCGAGGCGTCGTGCAAGGTCACGATGCGCTCGAGCTCGTCGGCGAGATGCGCGCCCCAGTCCGGCTCGCCCTTGCTGAACGCCTGCTCTTGGCGGTTGTAGGTCGTCGGCAGATGGTCGACGCCGGCGAGCATCGTGCCGAAGAGTTTGCGGTTGTTGACCATGCCGCCGACGGAGATGCCGCCGAAGCCGACGCCGTGATAGCCGCGCTCGCGTCCGATCAGGCGGGTGCGCGCGCCCTCGCCGCGCACGTTGTGATAGGCGAGCGCGATCTTGAGCGCGGTGTCGACCGCCTCCGAGCCCGAATTGCAGAAGAACACCTGATCGAGATCGGCCGGCGCAAGCGCGGCGACGCGGCTGGCGAGCTCGAACGCCTTGGGATGGGAGAATTGGAAGGCCGGCGCGTAGTCGAGCGCGGCCGCCTCGGCCTGGATCGCCGCCACGATCGGGTCGCGGTTGTGCCCGGCATTGGTGCACCACATCCCGGCGGTGCCGTCGAGCACGGCGCGGCCTTCCGGCGTGTAGTAGTGCATGTCCTTGGCGCGCGCGATCAGGCGCGGCGCCGCCTTGAACGCCCGGTTCGGCGTGAACGGAATCCAATAGGCTTCGAGGTCGTTGGGGACGGCGGTTGCTCGCTGTGCTGGTGCCGTTGGCATGGCGCTGTCTCCGCTGCTGTTTTCTCGATGCTGCGCGCGATGGCGTCGCAACGATGATTCTTGCGTCCCTTGCCGCTGCGCGGGGCGGCTGCTACCACCCGCGGGCCGGCAATGCAGGGCAATAATGGCCGACAAGCCCGACAAAACCAACAAGCTCAAGGCGCGCCTGCCGCGCGGGTTAGCCGATCGCAGCGGTGCCGAGATCGCCGCGACGCGGCGCATGCTCGGGGTGATCCGCGCGGTCTACGAGCGCTACGGCTTCGAGCCGCTGGAAACGCCGGCGATCGAATATACCGACGCGCTGGGAAAATTTCTGCCCGACCAGGATCGGCCCAACGAAGGCGTGTTCTCGTTCCAGGACGACGACGAGCAGTGGCTGTCGCTGCGCTACGACTTGACCGCGCCGCTGGCGCGCTACGTGGCGGAGAATTTCGACTCCTTGCCCAAGCCCTACCGCAGCTATCGCGAGGGCTGGGTCTTCCGCAACGAGAAGCCGGGGCCGGGACGCTTCCGCCAATTCATGCAGTTCGACGCCGACACCGTCGGCTCCGCCTCGATGGCCGCGGATGCCGAGATGTGCATGATGGCCGCCGACACCATGGAGGCGCTGGGTCTCAAGGGTCAGTACGTCGTCAAGGTAAACAATCGCAAAGTGCTCGACGGCGTGCTGGAGTCGATCGGGCTTGGCGGCGAAGCGAATGCAGCGAAGCGACTCACGGTACTACGTGCCATCGACAAGTATGACCGTCTTGGGAGTCATGGGGTTCAAGCCTTGCTTGCGGGGGGTCGCAAAGACGAGAGCGGCGACTTCACCAAAGGCGCGGGTTTGTCCCAAGAGCAAATTGGGCAGGTTATGTATATGTTTGCTCCGCCGCCAACCGGTGGTCCAAGTCCGTCAATTAATGCAGCCACCATTCGCGCAGCGCGAAATCGTTTTCCCAAGAACTCAACCTACCAACACGGCCTGAATGAACTGGAGGAGATCGAGCACCTGGCACTCGCAACGAATTACGATTCGAGCCGTATTCGTTTCGACCCCTCTGTCGTTCGCGGCCTCGAATACTACACAGGCCCGGTCTTTGAGATTGATCTGACATTCCCCATCAAGGCGGACGATGGCCGGCCGGTACGCTTCGGTTCAGTGGGCGCGGGCGGTCGCTATGACGGATTGATCGCACGCTTTCACGGCGAGGCGGTGCCGGCGACAGGAATTTCAATCGGCGTGTCGCGCCTACTAGCGGCGCTGCAGCATCTCGGCAAGATCGAGAGCAAGGCTGAGCCCGGCCCGGTGGTCGTGACGGTATTCGACAAGGAGCGCATCGCCGATTACCAAAACATGGTTGCGGCTCTGCGCAATGCCGGCATTCGTGCCGAGCTTTATCTAGGTGACGGCAAATTCGGCGCGCAGATGAAATATGCTGACAAGCGAGGTAGCCCCTGCGTCGTCATTCAAGGGGCAAACGAAAAAGAAAAAGGCGAAGTTCAAGTCAAAGATCTTATCCTTGGCGCCGAACTCGCCGGGCTGAGCAAAGAGCGCGAGGACTATTTGAAGAAGCAGGCCGAAGCGCAGTTTGCCGTCCGCGATGACAAGCTCGTCGAGGCCGTGCGCAAGGTACTCGCCCGGCACGATGTGAAATGGAGCTGAGGGCTCTTACTTCGTGATGATCAGCGGCAGCGGGCGCGGATAGTAACAGGTGGAGCGGGTGCGCACCGCCGGCAGCCCGTAGGGATTGACGTAGGGCGACCACAGGCAGCTAAAGGCGATGAAGTCGCCGTATTGCCGGTGCACGCTGGTGATGCGGTGATACTTGTCCCAGCGCGCGCAATAGGCGGCCGCGACCTGCTGCGCGATGGCCTCGTTTTCGCACGACCACGGGATGATGCCGCCGGTGTCGTTGGCGTGGTAGATGTAAATCTCCGCGCGCGCCGCAGCGCCCAGCAGCAGAACGCCGACGAAAGCCAGCAACGCCCTGCGCAGCATCCGCGCCTCCCCTTTGCTGCCCTGAACTTAGAGGGCGTCCGGCGCGCTGCAAAGCCGCTTCGCCGAGGAAACTGAAAGCGTGGCCGGAAGGCCACAGTCGCCGCTTTCTTGCAGGGAATGTGCGGCGATACCTTGATTTCGCCGGGGTTGGGGCATCACCGTCGACGGACGCCACTTGGGGGCTCGAATCATGTCCGGCCGCGCGCTGTTGCTCGCCTTCGCCTTTGCCGCGGCGGTCGCCGCGCTACCAACGGCGCCGGCCAGCGCCGCCAACTGGTGGGAAATGAACTTCTATCTTTCCGGTCCGGAATACGAGGGCAAGCTGCCGCCGTGCGACTACCCGGAGGCGCTGGTCAAGATCGCCTCGCGCTTCAACCAGAAGGAAAATATGTACTGGGCCACGGATCTGCGCATTCTCAATTTCGAGCACATCCGCGAGACCTCATTTCGCCCGTGGGCGGCGCAGACCATTCCACGCCGCTTCTGCAGCGGCATCGTCGAAGTCTCCGACGGCGCCCGGCACGTCATCCATTATTCCATCGCCGAGGACACCGGCATGATCGGCGCCACCTGGGGCATCGAGTGGTGCATCGTCGGACTCGATCGCAACTGGGCGTATAACCCCGCGTGCAAGATGGCGCGGCCGTAACCGGCGCGCACCGCGTCGCGTTTTTTCCTCTAAATGGCGGAATGCAGCGCCCTGCGCACGGACGTTGAGGGCCGTGAACCTCCTCTATTTCCGTTTTGTTCTTGAAACGTTCCTTTTCCCATGCTATCGTTGGTATTGTCCCACGGCGAAGGGAGTGTTCCATGGTTGGTAGTGTCGGTCGCGTGGCGTTCGCTGCGTTGGCGGTGTGGCTCACGGTAGCTGTCGGCGATATCGCGGCGCAGGATCGGCGCCAAAATGAGCCCGGACAATTCGACTTCTACGTGCTCGCACTCTCCTGGTCGCCCTCGTTCTGCGAAGCCTCGGGCGAACGCGGCACGCCGCCGCAGCAGCAATGCGGCGCGCGGCCGTATTCCTTCGTGGTGCACGGGTTGTGGCCGCAATACGAGAACGGCTTCCCGGAATTCTGCCAGCAGCCGGCGCCGCGGCTTAACCGCAACATCGTCTCCTCGATGCTCGATCTGATGCCGGCGCCGCGGCTGATCTTCAACGAATGGGATCGGCACGGCACCTGCTCCGGGCTTTCCCCGAACGCCTATTTCGAAACCGTGCGCAAGGCGCGCGCGCTGGTGAAGATCCCCGAGGCCTATATCGCCCTGAGCGCGCCGCTCACGGTCACGCCCGATGAGGTCGAGGAGGCTTTTGTCAAAGCTAATCCCGGTCTTACCCCCGACGCCATTGCGGTGACCTGCGACAGCCGGCGTTTGAGCGAGGTGCGCATTTGCCTCGGCAAGGACTTTCAATTCCGCGCTTGCCCCGGGATCGATGCGCGCGCCTGCCGCCGCGAGCAGGTGGTCATGCCGCCGATGCGCGGCGGAAACGCAGCACAAGCGCGCTAACGCACGTCCTGGTGCCGGCGCAAAACACCGATCCGCGCTGGTGCACGCTCCCCGCCTGACGGCGCCGAGACTTTACAGCCGTGAATTTGCGCGCATGACTTTGCGCGCATGAACTATCGCCACGCCTTCCACGCGGGCAACTTCGCCGATGTGATCAAGCACGCGGTGCTGGTGCGCATCCTCGTGCACCTGTGTCAGAAGCCGGCGCCGTTCCCCGTCATCGACACCCATGCCGGCGCCGGCGTTTACGATCTGGCCGGCGAGGAGGCGCAACGCAGCGGCGAATGGCGCGAGGGGATCGGCCGGCTCGTGGCCGCGCCGATGGGGCCGCGGGCGCGCGCATTGCTTGCCCCTTATCTCGATGCGGTCGCGGCCTGCAACGGTGGCGGACCGCTGACCGCCTATCCCGGTTCGCCCGCGCTCGCGCGCGCCTTCCTGCGCTCGCAGGATCGGCTCATCGCCTGCGAGCTCGAGCCAAAGGCGGCGGCCGCGCTCGCGCGCAATCTCGCCGGCGACCGGCGCAGCAAGGCGGTGACGATCGACGGCTGGACCGCGCTCAAGGCGTATGTGCCGCCGAAGGAACGGCGCGGTTTGGCGTTCGTCGATCTGGCTTATGAAGACCCCGGCGATTTCGCTCGGCTCGCGCAAGCGCTCGCGGCCGCGCACCGCAAATGGGCGAGCGGCACCTATCTTCTCTGGTATCCGATCAAGGAACGCACCGCGCCCGATGCGCTGGCGCGCCGGCTGCGCCAGAGTGCCATGCCGAAGATCTTGCGCGCCGAGCTTAGCATCGCCGCGCGCGAGCCGAGCCGACTCGCCGCCTGCGGCCTCATCGTCGTCAACCCGCCGTGGACGCTCGCCGAGGAGCTTGCGATCCTGCTGCCGGCGCTTGCGGTTGCCCTGTCCGGGACAAGCGGCGGCGCGCACCGCCTCGATTGGCTCGCCGGCGAAGCGTAGTTTCACCACTTTTCCGCAGCGCCGGTTTGCCCTATTTTTATCGGGCTGGCTTTGACGTTCCGCCTCCTGTGGGGGCCGGCGGAGTAAGGGAGGCCGTAAGGCCGCTGCTTTCCCCGTTTGTGAATGTCCGGCCGAGCCGCCGCGCCGTTGGGGTCGGCGGCGGAGCAACCACGGGGAAAGGAGTTTCCCGATGGCCATGGCAGGTACGGTCAAGTTCTTCAACGCCGAGCGCGGCTACGGCTTCATCAAGCCGGACGATGGCGGCCGCGACGTGTTCGTGCACGTCACCGCCGTCGAGCGGGCCGGGCTCAAATCGTTGAGCGAGGGGCAGCGCCTCTCCTTCGACGTCGAGCCCGATAAAAAGGGCAAGGGTCCGAAGGCCGTCAACCTCGTCATCACCGGCTGACCGGCCAACCGCTTGGTCGCTCCGGCGCGAGGGCGCCGACTGCCGCCCGCGTATCCGTCGTCGATTGCTCCGCAGGCAAGGTGTTACCGTGTTGACACTGCGCAGTTCACCCAGCTCGCCTTTCGTCCGCAAGGTGCGGATCGCCGCGAGCGTGCTCGGACTCGACCGCGAGATCGGGCTCGTGCCCGCCGACACGATGAACGCGAGCGACACGGTGCGGCTGCAGAATCCGCTCGGCAAGATTCCGTCGCTCGTGCTCGAAGACGGCACGGTGCTGTTCGATTCGCGGGTGATCCTCGAATATCTCGACCATCGTGCCGGCGGGGGGCGTATCATCCCGACCGATATCGATGCACGTTTGGCCGCGTTGCGCCTGCAGGCGCTCGCCGACGGCATGATGGATGCTTCGGTCCTGCTGGTCTACGAAGGCCGCTGGCGAGCACCGGAGCGGCACGAGCCGAAATGGATCGAGCATCAGGCCGGTAAGGTGGAGCGCACGCTCGCGGCGCTCGAAGCCGCGCCGCCCGCGCTCTCGCCGACGCCCGACGTCGGTCAGATCGCGCTCGCCTGCGCGCTCGGCTATCGCGATTTCCGTTTCGGGGACGCGTGGCGGCGCGATCGTCCGCGTCTGGTCGCCTGGCTCGACCGCTTCGCCGCGCGCGTGCCGGCTTTCGCCGCGACCGCGCCGCAAGGCTAGCGACGCCGCAACGAAAAAGCCCCGGACGAGGTCCGGGGCTTGATCACGCGCCGTGCGGTGAAGCTCAGAACCGCACGTTGGCGCCGCCGCGGAAGAGGCTGGTGGTGAACGATACGTTGCCGCCGGGGGCGAGACCGCAATTGAGCCCGCAGTTGAAGTTGCCGAGATCGACATAGAGATATTCGGCCTTCAGACTCACATTGCTCACCAGACCGACTTCGAGCCCGGCGCCGACGGTCCAGCCGGCATTGCTGATGCTGCCGCCCGGGAAGCCCGGCCGGTTGGCATTGATGTCTCCGAGCGCCAGCCCACCCGTGAAGTACGGCAGGAAGCGGTCGAAGCTAAAGCCCACCCGCCCGCGCGCGGTGGCAAGCCACTTGTTGCGCGTCTCGCAACCCCCAGGGCACAGCACGGTGGTGGTGGTCCCTTTGATGCCAGACCAGTCGATGTCGCCCTCGGCTCCGATGACGGCCTGGCCGAACTGCCAGTTGTAACCGACGGTGCCGCCGATGAGGCCGCCCGAGAGGTCGAACGTATCCACGGCGTCCCACTGGGAACGGCCCCAGCCGCCGCCGCCGTTGATGCCGAGATAAAACCCGGTCCAGGTATAGATCGAATTGTAGGCCGGTCCCGGCTGGTAATAGGGCTGCAGATCGGCGGCCCGGGCCGATCCCCCCGCCAGTGCCAATAGACCCAGGCACGCCACGACAACGCGATTCATGATCTGCCCTCCCTTGCAGCAGTTGGCCGGAACACTATTCCCAATCTTTTGCTCGTCTAGTGTAGGCGAGACACACTCAAGTTTTCGATAGAATTGATTTGAATTCGCTTACTACTTACTTTTGTACGAGGTTAATGAATGCTTTACAGGCCGTTCAGTACGGTAAAGGAAACGTTAAACAATACTTTCGCTCGACCGAAGATTTACGGAGCGCAGGCAAGCGCTGGCGCTAGGGGTGCTCGCGGCTTCGGATATTGCTCTTTGCGGTTCCGCACGTTGCGCTCGTTTCGTCGGAGAAGACGCGCGCATTGACGCCAGGCGCCATTGCCGCCGGTGGCCCGCGCCGCTGCGACAGCTTACCTTCGCATCATGAACGGCACCAAGAACGACACCGATCCCAGCACGGAACTGCGCGAGGAGGACGAAGAGCCGGCGCTGCCCGAACTCGAAACCGAGGTCGATCTCGCCGCCGGCGCCGGGCCGCTCGCGGCCGGCCGCGCGGTGATCCTCAATCACGCCAAGCTCGCGCCCGCCGCGCCCGGCGTCTATCGCATGATCGACGCCAAGGGCGACGTGCTCTACGTCGGCAAGGCGAAGAACATCCGCAAACGCATCATCGCCTACGCCCGGCCGACCGGCTACGACCCCCGCATCGAGCGCATGATCGCGGCGACCGCCGCGCTCGAGTTCGTGTCGACCGCGACGGAAACCGAGGCGCTGCTGCTGGAAGCCAATCTGATCAAGCGCCTGCGTCCGCGCTTCAATGTGCTCTTACGCGACGACAAGTCGTTTCCCTACATCCTGATCACCGCCGACCACTGGGCGCCGCAAATCCTCAAGCATCGCGGCGCGCGCACCCGCGACGGCAATTATTACGGGCCGTTCGCGTCGGTGTGGGCGGTCAACCGCACCATCACGGCGCTGCAGCGCGCCTTTCTGCTGCGCTCCTGTTCGGATCCGTTCTTTGAGAGCCGCACGCGGCCATGCCTGCTTTACCAGATCAAGCGCTGCTCCGGCCCCTGCACGCGCGAGATCGATTTCGCCGAATACGGCAAGCTCGTGCGCGAAGCGAACGCGTTCCTCTCCGGCAAGAGCCAGGCGGTCAAAGACGAGTTGGCGGCAGAGATGGAGAAAACCTCCGCCGCGCTCGAGTTCGAGCGCGCCGCCATCTACCGCGACCGTCTCGCCGCGCTCTCGGCGGTGCAATCCCATCAGGGCATCAATCCGCGCGGGGTCGAGGAGGCCGACGTATTCGCCGTGCATCAGGCCGGAGGCTTCAATTGCGTCGAGGTGTTCTTCTTCCGCACCGGACAAAACTGGGGCAATCGCGCTTATTTCCCCAAGGCCGATCGCTCGTTTTCAACCGGGGAGGTGTTGGGCGCCTTTCTCGCGCAATTCTACGACGACAAGCCGTGCCCGCGCTGCATCTTCATCTCCCACGACATCGAGGAACGCGCGCTGCTCGCCGAAGCGTTGAGCACCAAGAGTGGTTACAAGGTCGAGGTCAGCCTCCCTCAGCGCGGCGAGAAGAAGGAGCTCGTCGACCACGCGCTCGCCAATGCGCGCGAAGCGCTGGCGCGCAAGCTCGCCGAGACCTCGTCGCAGCGCAAGCTGTTGGATTTGCTGGCCGAGACTTTCGCTCTGCCACGGCCGCCGCGGCGCATCGAGGTCTACGACAACAGCCACATCCAGGGGAGCAACGCGGTCGGCGCGATGATCGTCGCCGGCGCGGAGGGCTTCCAGAAAAATCAGTACCGCAAGTTCAATATTCGTGCCGCCGACCTCGTACCCGGCGACGACTTCGGCATGATGCGGGAGGTCCTGAGCCGGCGCTTCAAGCGGTTGATGAACGAGGCGCCGCGCCCGATGCCGGGCGCGTCCAGCCCGGCGGCGCCGGCGGGCGAGCCGATCGACATCGCCGGCGGCCCCGATGGCGAGGCCGAATCGCCGTGGCCCGACCTCGTGGTTATCGATGGCGGCCGCGGCCAGCTGACCGCGGCGCAGGAGACGCTCACGGCGCTCGGCATTATCGACGTACCGCTCGTGGCCGTCGCCAAGGGGCCGGATCGAGACGCGGGGATGGAAACCTTCTTCCTGCCCGGACGCGAGCCGTTCAAGCTCAAGCCGCGCGATCCCGTACTCTACTTCGTCGAGCGGCTACGCGACGAGGCGCATCGCTTCGCGGTCGGTTCGCACCGCATTCGCCGCCGGCGCGATATCCGCGAGGCGGGGCTGCAGGAAATCCCCGGCATCGGTCCGACCCGCAAACGCGCGCTGCTCCACCATTTCGGAACCCTCAAGGCAATCGAGCGGGCAGCGCCGGCCGATCTCGCCAAAGTGCCCGGAATCAGCGCGGAAACCGCGCGCAAGATCTACGACTTCTTCCACGCGGGCGCGGGATAAGGCTCGCGGTGCACCGCCACCGGCGGAACAGGGGATGCAGGCCTCGAATGCGTGCCCTATTTATATTGGGAATCGGCGAGAAGTTTCTCCGCTGGTGCCGCGTGCCGGACGCGGCGGATAAAAGATGGGGCGGTGGCATTCGCGTTTGACGCGGGCGCGGGAAAGGTATTCCTTCGATCCATGAATTCGGTCACCTCGCGCCAGGTTTCCCCACGGCAGCTCGCGGTGCCGAATCTGCTGACTTATGCCCGCATCGCCGCGGTACCGGCCGTCGTCGCTTGCCTCTACTGGCAGGACATTCTGCAGGGTGGGTTGTGGCTGCGCTGGGTGGCCGTGGTGATCTTCATCACCGCGGGGGTGACCGACGTCCTCGATGGCTACTACGCGCGCAAGCGCGGCGAGCAGTCGGCCTTCGGCCGCATGCTCGATCCTATCGCCGACAAGCTTTTGGTGGCGTCGTGTCTGTTGATGTTGGCGGCGGACGGCACCATCCGCGGCTGGTCCCTGTGGGCGGCCATCGTCATTCTCTGCCGCGAGATTCTGGTCTCTGGCCTGCGCGAATATCTCGCGGAGTTGCGCGTCAGCGTGCCGGTGACGCAGCTCGCCAAGTGGAAGACGACGCTGCAACTCGTCGCCGTCGGTTTTCTCATTGCCGGCAAGGCGGGCGACGCGGTCGTGCCGGTGGTGACGCCGATCGGACTTGCCCTGCTCTGGCTGTCGGCATTGCTGACGCTGTACACTGGCTGGGACTATTTCCGCGCCGGCGCGCGTCACTTGACCAAGGATTGAGCGTTGAAGCTTCGCTATTTCGCCTGGGTGCGCGAGCGCATCGGCAAGCCCGAGGAGGAGATCGAACTCCCCGCAGGTATCACGACAGTCGCCGATCTCGTGGCTTGGCTCAGCCAGCGTGGCGAGGAATACGCCCACGCCTTCGAAAATCCGAAGGTGATCCGCGCCGCGATCGATCGCGCCCATGTGCGCGCCGACGCCGCCATTCTCGGCGCGCACGAGATCGCCTTTTTCCCGCCGATGACGGGGGGCTAGCGCAAGGAAGACGGACATGGCAGCCACTGTCCGACTGCAGCGCGAGCCGTTCGACGCCGCCAGCGAAGTGGATAAGCTGCGCCGCGGCCGCGGCGATATCGGCGCCGTCGTCACCTTTACCGGCATCTGCCGCAGCGATGAGACGGGTGCCCCGCTGCTGGCCATGACGCTCGAGCATTATCCGGGTATGGCCGAAGCCGAGATCGCGCGTCACGTCGAGGCGGCCGAGCGGCGTTGGCCGCTGCTCGGTGTTGCCGTCATCCACCGCTACGGGCGCATCGTGCCGGGCGAGGACATCGTCCTCGTCGTCACCGCCGCCGCCCATCGCCAGGACGCGTTCGCCGCCGCCGAATTCCTGATGGATTACCTCAAGACTCGTGCGCCGTTCTGGAAGCAGATCGAATTTGCCGGTGACGGCCGGACGGATGCGAAGATGTGGGTCGACGCCAAGCAATCGGACGACGCGCTGGCCGATCGCTGGACGGCGTCATCGGGCCGCCGCGCGGCGGAGTGATCGCGCGTATTTCGGGTCGAGCTCTTCACGCAACCGGGCACCGCGAACACATCTACCGGGATCTGCAAAGGGCTCCAGACACCTTAAGGGCTGACGGAGGAACGTCGTGATCCGCATTCTTCTCGCTCCCGCCGCGCTGGTCTTTGCAGCGAGCATGGCGCAAGCCGCGGAAATGACGTTCTACCAGCTCCCTGCCGGTTCCTTCCCGCACGATGTCGCGCCGGCCGCGGATGGCGCGGTCTGGTTCAGCGGCCAGAGCCAAGGATTTGCCGGCCGCTTCGATCCCAAGACCGGCCATCTCGAAAAGATCCCGCTCGGGCGTGGCGCGGCGCCGCACGGCGTCATCGTCGGCCCCGACGGCAACGCCTGGCTGACCGAAGGCGGCCAGAACGCCATCGCACGCGTCGACGCGAAGAGCAAAGAGGTCAAGCTGTTCCCATTGCCGAAGGAGTTTTCAAACGCCAACCTCAACACGTTGGCGTTCGACAAGAACGGCATCGTATGGTTCACCGGCCAAAGCGGGGTCTACGGCCGCGCCGATCCTGCCACTGGGAGGGTCAACGCGTGGAAGGCGCCGAAAGGTCCGGGTCCTTACGGCATCGCCGCCACACCGACGGGCGACATCTGGTACGCATCGCTTGCCGGCGACCACATTGCGAAGATCGATACGACGAGCGGCGCAGTGACGGTGGTGGAACCACCGAAGCCGGGCGTGGGACCGCGCCGCATCTGGTCGGATTCCAAAGGCGCGTTGTGGGTGAGCTTTTGGCACGCGGGAGCGATCGGCCGCTACGACCCAGTAACGAAGGCTTGGGCCACTTATCCGCTGCCACAGAGCAAATGGGGTGCCTATTCGATCTATGTCGATGACAGGGATCGGGCATGGACGACCGATTGGGCCGCCAACGCCGTGCAACGTTTCGATCCCAAGACCGGGACCTACACCACCTTTCCAAGCGACAAGAAAAACGCAAATGTCCGCCAGATGCTGGGCCGGCCAGGCGAAGCGTGGGGCGGCGAATCGGGCACCGACCGGTTGGTGGTGATCCGCGATTGACCGAACACCGGCCTGCTTGCCGAATCAGGCCGCTTTTTTCTTACCTTTGGGCTGCACCTCGGCGGTGTAGTCGGTCATGAGTTGCTGCGTGATCGCCGCCGGGGTGAACCTCCACTGCGCGATCTCGGATACCGCCGTGACCTCGGCGGCGCTGCCGGTGATGAAGCACTCCGAGAACTGGGTGAGCTCATCGGGCATGATGCGCCGTTCGATCACCTCGATGCCGCGCTTCTGCGCCAGCTCAATGACGGTGCGGCGGGTGATGCCGTCGAGGAAGCAATCGGCGATCGGCGTGTGGATCTTGCCGTCCCTGATGAAAAAGATGTTGGCGCCGGTGCATTCCGCGACGCGGCCTTGCCAATCCAGCATCATCGCGTCGGCATAGCCTTTGCGCTCGGCGATGTGCTTGGAAATGGTGCAGATCATGTATAGGCCCGCGGCCTTCGCCCGCGCGGGCGCGGTCTTCGGGTCCGGCCGCCGGTAGTCGGCGAGATCGAGCCGGATGCCCTTGAGCCGCTGCACCGGATCGAAATAGCTCGGCCACTGCCAAGTGGCGATGGCGAGGTGGATCTTATTGTGCTGTGCCGAGACGCCCATCATCTCCGACCCGCGCCAGGACACCGGCCGCACATAAGCGTCGGTCTGTCCGTTCTTTTCCAGCACCAAGCGCTTGGCCGCATCGATCTCGGCGACCGAGTAGGGGATGTCAAAGTCGAGCAGCTCGGCTGATCGCTTCAGCCGCTCCGAATGCTCCGTGCACTTGAAGATTTCACCGCCATAGGCGCGCTCGCCCTCGAACACGGAGCTGGCGTAATGCAATCCGTGGGAGAGCACATGCAGCGTGGCCTCGCCCCAGGGCACCAGCTTGCCGTCGTACCAGATCACCCCCTCGAGGCGATCATACGGTTGTTCTGCCATGGCGATTCCTCCTCGGGACGTCGGTCCGGCGCCTGTGGACGCGGGCTCGTCCTTCGGCTTTTGCGTCGCGGCCCGACACCCGGTATGTTTCGGGCCGCCCATGAGAGCGCGCTTGCGGCGACGGCGCAATCCGTTTGGCGCCGAGCCGCCGGTACGATCGTTTCGTAGCGGCCAGCTCTCGGATAACAATCTGACCTAAATATGTCAACATGGCTGACCTAACTGTTCCCGTTGCAACCGATCGGCCATTTCCCAGCGCCGAACGAGGCACCCGCGGCCATGAACCGATCTGGGACGTCATCGAGCTTCTGTTTTTCGCCTACCGGGATTTCATCGGCGATCCCGACGACGTGCTGGCGAAGTTGGGCTTCGGACGCGCGCACCACCGGGTGCTGCATTTCGTCAACCGCAATCCCGGCATGAAGGTTGCGGAACTGCTCGATATCCTGAAAATCACCAAGCAGTCGCTCGGCCGCGTGCTCAAGCAGCTCATCGATCAGAGCTATGTGGTGCAGAAGGAGGGCGCCCACGACCGGCGCCAACGCCTGCTCTACGTTACCGCCAAAGGCGAGGCGTTGGCGATGAAGCTCGCCGGACTGCAAACTGCCCGCATCGCGCGCGCTCTCTCGGAGCTGGGACCGAATGCGCACGAGGCCGCCTGCCAATTTCTCACCGCCATGATCAACGCCGAACAGCGCGACGCCGTGCTGCGCTTCATCGCGCGCGCGGATCGGGCGCGCCGCGCGCGCGGCTGAGCCGAAGCGATGCGAGCCGCGACTACGGCCTCCGCCGCGCTTCCCGACGACGCTCCTCATCTATTGGTGGTCGACGACGACCGCCGCATCCGCAATCTGCTGTCGCGCTTCTTGTTGGCCGAAGGCTACCGCGTCACCACGGCGGAGACGGCGGCCGATGCGCGCGCCAAGCTCGCCGGGCTGCGGTTCGATCTGTTGATCCTCGATGTGATGATGCCGGGGGAGACCGGCTTTGATCTCGCACGCGATCTGCGCGCTTCCTCGAGTGTGCCGATCATCATGCTGACCGCCCGCGACGAAGCGCAGAGCCGCATCGAGGGCCTCACCATCGGCGCCGACGACTATGTGGGCAAGCCGTTCGAGCCGCGAGAGCTGTCGTTGCGCGTGGCCAGCATCCTGCGGCGCGCCCGCCCGGCCTCGGCTCCGGCGGTGGAATCGGTGTGCTTCGGCGAGTTCCGGTTTCACCTCGCGCGCGGCGAACTCAAGCGCGGCGATGAAATCGTGCGCCTCACCGATCGCGAGCGCGACATGCTGCGCCTGCTGGCGGCCACTCCCGGCGAGACGGTCCCACGGCAAACGCTCGGCGGCAACGACGGCGCCACCGGCGAGCGCGCCGTCGATGTGCAGGTCAACCGCTTGCGCCGCAAGATCGAGCACGATCCGGCCAATCCGCTTCTGGTGCAGACCGTGCGCGGCATCGGATACCGCCTGGTAACGACGCCATGACCACGCTCGATGTCGGCATCGCCGCGCTGCGCTCGAGCCTGAGCGCGCTGCGCTCGGCCGCGGCCCGCGGCTACGAACTCTACGATCGCAGCAGCGCCACGCTGAAAGGTGTGATGCCGAAAGGCCTCTATGCGCGCGCGCTGCTCATCATCATCGCGCCCATGGTGGTGCTGCAATCGGTCGTCGCTTTCATGTTCATGGAGCGGCACTACAACCAGGTCACGCAGCGGCTTTCCGCGGGGGTCGTGCAGGACATCGCCACCTTGATCGAGATCGACAAGGCATTTCCGCAGGACCAGGCGCTGCTGCGCCGCGTCGCGCAAGACAAGCTCGGTCTGGTCGTCGATTTTCTCCCCGTTACCGAGTTGCCGCCGCCGGGGCCGAAACCGTTCTTCTCGCTGGTCGATCAGGCGCTCTCCGACGAGGTCAGAAAGCAGATCGGGCGGCCGTTCTGGATCGACACGGTCGGACGCTCGGCACTGCTTGAGATCCGCGTCAAGCTCGACAACACGGTGATGCGCGTGTTCGCGCCTCGCCGCGCCGCTTATGTCTCCAACTCGCACATCTTTCTCGCCTGGATGGTCGGCACCTCGCTGGTGCTGATCACCGTGGCGGTCCTGTTCCTGCGCAACCAGATCAGGCCGATTCTGCGGCTGGCGGATGCGGCCGAAAGCTTCGGCAAGGGACGCGAAGTGCCTGATTTCCGCCCACGCGGCGCGCGCGAAGTTCGGCGCGCGGCAGTGGCCTTTATCGAAATGAAGCGACGCATCGAGCGCGCGCTGGAGCAGCGCACCGCAATGCTCGCTGGAGTTTCCCACGACCTGCGCACCGTTCTCACCCGTTTCAAGCTCGAGCTTGCCCTCCTCGGCGATAGTCCGGAGGTCGAAGCGATGAAAAAGGACGTGGACGAGATGGGCCGCATGCTGGAGGCTTATCTCGCGTTCGCACGTGGGGATTCGGGGGAGCAATCGGCGCCGACCGACATGGGCGCGCTGCTCGAAGAGCTCAAGACCGACGCCGAGCGCAACGGCCATAAGTCCAGCGTGCATTTCCACGGCCAACCGGTGGTTACCGTGCGGCCGGCGTCATTCAAGCGCTGCCTAGGCAATCTGGTCTCGAACGCGGCGCGGCATGCGCCATCGATTTCGATCACCGGTCATCGCGACCACCGCTGGCTCACCGTCACCGTGGACGACGACGGCCCCGGCATTGCACCGCAACTGCGCGAAGAGGTGTTCAAGCCGTTCCTGCGGCTTGACGACGCGCGCAATCAGGACGAAGGCGGCACCGGACTCGGGCTGGCCATTGCGCGCGACATCGCCCGCTCCCATGGCGGCGACATCACCTTGTCGGATAGTCCGCTCGGAGGATTGCGGGCGACGGTCCGGGTGCCGATCTAGGCCGCGACCGTATCCTCGTCGTCCGGCTCGCGCCGCCGGCGCGGGCGCAGGCGGCAGACCGCCGCGGGAATCCGTAGAACATCGTCCAGCAAACCCGACCAGCGCTGCCCGCGCGCGAGCGCGCGGTCGAGGGCCGCCATGGTGCGGGCAAGGCCGGGGTCCTCGTCGTGGACCCAGGTGCGCAGCACCGATGCGAACAACACCGCGAGCCCTTGCGCGCGCAGCATGCCGCGCGGGCCTGAGGCGCCGATGTCGGCGGCCGTCAGCATCCACTGCTGCGAGCGCACGCCGAGCGAGTTGAGGGCAAGCGCGAGGCCGGGATTGCGCGCGGCCGAGCGCACCAGCGAGCGCACCGCCGCTTTGTGCGGTGCGAGCAGTTCAAGCCTGCGCATCAACACGTCGAACAGGCGCTCGCGCGGCGGCTCTTCGGCCATGTCGGCATCGCCGCCGGCAAGCACTGCGCGGTCGGTCTCGCGCATGTGCGCGGCGAGGATCGCGAGCGTCGAAGCGAATGCGCCGCGCAGATCCGCGAGCGACACCTTCGCTGCCTTGGCAATTTCGGCAAAGCCGATGCGCTCAATCGGTTTTTCCGCGAGCAGCGCCATGAATGCGTCAATGATGCGCTCGCGTTCGGATTTGCTGCTGCGCGACGCGGCACGGGGGGCGGACTTGCGCGCGGATTTGCGAGCCATGGCCGAACTCCTGAACGAGTCTCCCCGTGCGATCAAATGTAAGCCCGCAATCGGCGACGTTCCAGGGCTGCCGCGCGGGTCAAGCGCGTCGCTGCCAAGTCCACAAAGCTCGTTTGGCCGGCGCAGAGGAGACGTCACCCCGCCAAATCGCGCGAGCGCTTGGTGGCGGCGGCGATCGCCGCCGTCATAAGCCGTTCGAGTCCGTCCTTGCCCATCAGCACGTCGAGCGCGGCAGCGGTCGTGCCCCCCGGCGAGGTGACGTTTTGTCTCAAAGTTGCGGGGTCGAGCGGCGAACGCTGCAGCAGTTCGCCCGAGCCTGCGACCGTGGCGCGCGCGAGCGTGGCGGCGAGCGCGGGCGGTAGGCCGGCGGCGGCGCCCGCATGCGCCATCGCCTCGGCGAGCAAGAACACATAGGCTGGTCCCGAGCCGGAGAGCGCGGTCACCGCGTCCATCAGCGTCTCGTCACTAATCCATTCCACGGTGCCGACCGCGGACAGCAACGCGTCGACGAGCGCGCGCTGTTCGGGCGAGATGCGGGAATTTGCGACCATAACCGTGATGCCGCGGCCGATCGCGGCCGGCGTATTCGGCATGGCGCGAACGAGCGCGGCCTGCGGCAGCGCGTCCGCGAGGAATCGCAGCGTGCGCCCCGCCATGATGGATACGACCACGGTCGCGTCGCCAACGAATGGCGCCAGCGCCGGCATGGCCTCGGGCGCGGTCTGCGGTTTGACCGCGAGAACCACTGCGGCGACCTCGCCAACGGCATCGCGAGGGGGATTGAGGCGCAAGCCGCGCCCGCTCAGCGCCGCAACTTCGGGGCTGGGTTGCGGCTCGATCACCGCGACATTGGCGGGGGAAAAGCCGAGGCGGAGCCAGCCCTCGAGCATGGCGCCACCCATCTTGCCGGCGCCGGCGAGGAGGATGGTGCCCGATAGGTTGGCGAGAGGACGCGTCTTCGCGTGCGGATTCGCTGCTGAACTCATGGCGGCGCTTATGCCCTTGATGCCCGGTTCATCCGGGCATCCACGTCCTAAATCGCGCGCGGGTCAAGTGCGCGCGGGCGTGAGCGCTCGGGAGCTTATGCCTGCCCTTGGGTGTCGAACATGGCGGCATCAAGCGCGGTGCGCGCCGGCTTGCCCGCCCACACCACGAACTGGAAAGCGGGGAAATACCGCTCGCAGGCGTCGAGCGCCGTCCCCAGCAACGCCTCGCATTGCCGCCCTGAGGCTTCGACGCCGCCGGCGAGCACCAATGCGTGTCGATACATGACGAGCCCGTCCTGGGTCCACAGATCGAAATGTCCGACCCACATCTGCTCGTTGATCAGCGAGATCAGTTGCTGCACCTCGCCGCGGCAACGCTCCGGCACTTTGAGCTCGAAGGCGCAAGCGAGATGCAGCGCCTCGATATCGTACATCCAGGTGTAGGAAACCTGATAGTCAGTCCACTTCCCGGCCGCCAGGATGGTGATCTCGTCCTCGCCCGCGCGCTCGAACGACCACCCGTTGGTGGCGGCGACTCGCTCGACGACCTCGAGCGGGTTGCCCTGGGGTTGTTCGGCAAAGTCGATGAGAGCCATGCTTTGTCTCCACCCTGGACATGGGATGCGCAATCGACCGCACGCACACCACGCCGCTGCTGACGCAGCCCCCGGTGGAGCTGAGTGACCGCTCCGGGGCGAATCACCTGACGACTCGAATATAACCCCACTGATTCCCGTGGCTAAAGCACAATCGGGCTGCATCGCGCGTTTGGTGGATATCTCGCCGCGCGGAATCGTTTCTCCACAGGTTCCGTCGGCAGATGCAGGAGCCGGGAATCAGGAATCAGCAGGCGCGAATCGCCGCGAGCCGACTCCCGACTCCGGATTCTCGAGTCTTGTCAGTCGAATAGGCTCGACACCGACTCTTCGGCGGCGGTGCGGCCGATGGCTTCGCCGATCAGGGTGGCGACCGAGAGCAGGCGGATGTTGCGGGCGACCTTGACCGCCTGGGTCGGCTGGATCGAGTCGGTGATGACCAGCTCCTTGAGCCGGGAGGCGGTGATGCGGGCAACCGCGCCGCCGGAGAGCACGCCGTGGGTGATGTAGGCGTAGACCGCGGTCGCGCCCTTCTCCAACAGCGCGTCGGCGGCGTTCACCACGGTACCGCCGGAATCGATGATGTCGTCGACCAGGATGCAGGTGTACCCGTCTACCTCACCGATGACGTTCATCACTTCGGATTCGCCGGCACGCTCGCGGCGCTTGTCGACGATGGCGAGCGGCGCGTTGATGCGCTTGGCGAGCCCGCGGGCACGGCCGACGCCGCCGACGTCGGGCGAGACCACCATAACTTTGTCGATGTCGAAGCGCTCCTTGATGTCGCGCACCATCATCGGCGCCGCGTAAAGGTTGTCGGTCGGGATGTCGAAAAATCCTTGGATCTGTCCGGCGTGGAGGTCGAGCGTCATCACCCGATCGGCGCCGGCGCGGGTGATGAGATTGGCCACCAGCTTGGCCGAGATCGGCGTGCGCGGCGCCGGTTTGCGGTCCTGCCGGGCATAACCGAAATAGGGAATGACCGCGGTGACGCGCCGCCCCGACGCGCGGCGCAGCGCGTCGATGATGATGAGCAATTCCATCAAATTGTCGTTGGCGGGAAACGACGTCGATTGGATCACAAAAACGTCGGTGCCGCGCACGTTTTCCTGGATCTCGACGAAGATCTCCATGTCGGCGAAGCGGCGCACCACCGCCCTGGTCAGCGGGGTGGCGAGATAGGCGGCGATGGCGTCGGCAAGCGCGGGGTTGGAGTTGCCGGCCACAAGCTTGATCGCCCCGTTGTTGGGCCGCATCGCTGTCTCCTGGCAAAACCCCTTCGCTCGCGGCGCCCTGATAACAAGGAGGCGGCAAGGCTGGCAATATGACGGAACACCGGGAGCGGGCGTTGTCCCGCTGATTCACGCGGTTTGCGGGCCCGGCTGGCAAACTCGCCCGGCGTTTTTAACCTTATCCACATCGTCGGGCGGCCGGCGGGTCAGGGGGCAAGCGCGATGGCGTGGATGTGCCGGCCATAATCGCGCTCGTTATGGTGCGTCGAGCGCCGGTAGCTGAAGAACCGCGTCGCATCGGCGTAGGTGCAGTGGCCAAGGTCTTCGACGCGCCGGATACCGGCAGCGGCGAGCCGGGTCGCGATATAGCCGGGAAGATCGAACAGGGCATGCTGCGGCCTTGCCGATGGCTGGAAGAATCGTGCGATGGCCGCGTCCTCGGATGTGAAACGGGCGACGAATTCGGGCCCGACCTCGTAATTCGGCTGGCGGATGGTCGGCCCCAGCGCCACTGCAATCCGCGCCCGGTCGGCGCCGCATCGCTCCATGGCGGCAATGGCAGCTTCGAGCACGCCGGTGGCGGCGCCGCGCCAGCCGGCATGGGCTGCGCCGATCACGCCGGCTGTTTCGTCGGCGAACAGGACGGGCGCGCAGTCGGCGGTGGTGACGCCGATGGCGAGCCCCGGCACGGTCGTCACGATGGCGTCGGCGCGGGGGCGCTCGTGCGGCGGCCACGGCCGATCGATCGTCACCACGTCGGGAGAATGGATCTGGTACGCGGTGAGCAGACGGTCCGGGGCCACGCCGAGTGCGGCCGCCATGCGCGCGCGATTCTCGGCGACTTTGGCGGGGGCATCGTCGGAGCCGGGCCCGCCGTTGAGGCTGGCATAGACCCCGTCGGACACGCCGCCCTCGCGTGTGAAGAAGGCATGTCGGACGCGGGGCAGGGCGCAGAGCGAGGCGGCCTGCAGCATGCTTGCCATTGTGTCATGCCCTGCGTGGGTGGGTGAATTTTCGGGCGACATGGTTTGCACGCGCTCACGCTTCGAAGCCGGCCAGGCGTTCGAGCTTTGGATCGGCGACCGCAATCGCCTTGAACAGGCGGCCCATGCCGGTGCGGTCCTCGTTGGTGAGGCGCACCAAGGCGGCGTCGATCACGCTGGCGTAGTCGGGCGGAGCCACCGCCTTGAGCGCCGCCGCGCGCTCCTCGATGCCGAGCTGGCGCAGGAACTCGCCCTGCGTCACGGGCCCATGCACCCGCGCCCCAATCCCTTCGGCCGCGTGCGCCAGCGCTTGAAAGTCGACATGCGCGGTGAGGTCGACCAGCCCTGGTCCCAGCAGCGGCTCGGCGAACTGATGCCCGCCGACCGCCTGCAAGGTATCGCCGATGGCGCTCTCGATGTGGCCGTAATCGGTGATCAGCGCCGCGCCGCCGTGGCGCACAACCCGCCGGCCGATCTCGAGCGCGATCGTATCCGTGCGCCACTCGAAGATCTCGCCGATCTTGGCGGCGCGCAACGTGCTCGGCAAAAGCTTGTCGAACAGCGGGATCGGATCGCGATGGATACTGAAATGAAACTTGTCGTCCTCGTCGATCTTGATGACGCGCTCATGCCAGCCATCGGCGCACATGACCGCCTGATGGACTGGCAGCGCGTCGAAGAACTCGTTGGCGAGCACGATCAGCGGCCCGTCCGGCACGTCCTGGATGGAGGAATGCCACGCTACCGGTACGTCGCCGCCTTGCAAAGTGCGGCGTTGCACGCGCTCGAGCGCCGGGCTGATCTCGACCAATTGAACTTCGACGGCGGCGCGGAAGTCCGGCATCACTCTCGCCGCCCGCAGCACGTCGACCATCATGGTGCCCCGGCCGGGCCCGAGCTCCACCAGATTGAGCTTGCCGGGCGATCCCATCGCCCGCCACGTCGCGGCCGCCCACAAGCCGAGCAGCTCGCCGAACATCTGGCTGATCTCGGGCGCTGTGGTGAAGTCGCCGGCGGCGCCGAACGGGTCGCGCCTCGCGTAGTAGCCGCGCTCGGGATCGGTGAGGCAAAGCCCCATATAGTGCGCCACCGCCATCGGGCCGCCGACTGCAATGCGCCGCCGAATCTCCGTCTCGAGCGGGACAGTGTCCGTCATGCCCGCGGTACCGTTTCCTTTCGCATGGCCGCCACCATGAGGATGATGCCCGCGAGCATCAATGGCAGCGACAACAGCATGCCCATGGTCAACCCGCCCCACAGGAAGCCGAGTTGGGGATCGGGTTCGCGAAAATGTTCGCCAACTGAGCGCGCGACGGCGTAGCCGAAACTGAAGGCGCCGAGGATGAATCCCGGCCGCTTGAGCGCGCCAGCGCGGATGAAGGCAGTGAGCAGCACGAACAGCAGAAGGCCTTCGAGCGTCGCCTCGTAGAGCTGGCTCGGATGACGCGGCAGCGGCCCGCCGGTCGGAAATACCATCCCCCACGGCAAGTCAGTCGGCCGGCCCCAAAGCTCGCCGTTGATGAAATTGGCGATGCGGCCGAGAAAGATTCCGATGGTTCCAGCTGCGCAGGTGATGTCGCCCAGGGAAAGTATGGAAAGCCGGCGATGGCGCGCGAACAAGATGACCGCGAGCACACAGCCGAGAAAGCCGCCGTGAAATGACATGCCGCCCTTCCACAGCTGGAACGCCTCCAGCGGGTGCGCGGCGAAATAGCCGGGATTGTAGAACAGCACGTAGCCGATCCGCCCGCCGAGGATGATGCCGAGCGTCACCCACAGCACGAAGTCGTCGTAAGCGCTGACGGTAAAGGGCATCGGCTTGTTCCAAAGCCGCTCGCAGCCGATGGTCGCGCGGGCGTAGAGCCAGCCTAAGAGAATGCCGACAATATACGCGAGCGCATACCAGCGGATGGCGATCGGCCCGAAGCTGATGAGCACGGGGTCGAAGGCGGGGAAGGTCAGAGCGTAAAGCGGCATCGGCGACTCGCGCAAAGTCGGCTCGGGTGATGCGGGCAGCGGGGCGGCGAAGTCAAGCGGCCGCGTACCCGGTTCAGGGACCGGCCGAGATGGCTTCGAGCACCGCCAAGGCATCGGCGGTGCCGTCGGCATCGCCCTTCTCGAAATCCTGCTCGCTCTGGCCCATCGTATTGGTGACGTGCGCGAGGCAAAGGATCGCCACGCCGGCGGCACGCGCGAAGGTATAGAGCGCGGCCGCTTCCATCTCCACGGCGAGGACGCCCTTGGATCGCGCCCAAGCGATGGCCGCGGCGGTTTCACGAAACGGGGCATCCGTGGTCCAGCTCGCGCCCACAAAGGCGTGCAGGCCTTTCGCCCGCAGCGCTTCGCTCGCCGTCGCGACAAGCTTCGGATCGGCTTGCGCGAATTCGGCGGGCTCTGCGTAGTGGTAGCTGGTTCCTTCGTCGCGCAGGGCGCGGTCGATGATGACGAAATAGGGTGGCCGCCCTGCCGGGACGATCTGACCCGCGGACGTCAAGCTCAAAAGCAAGCGGCAACCGCTCGCGAACAGCTCTTCTGCGACCAAGACCGCGAACGGTGCGCCCACCGCGCAGCCGACGATCCCGACTGTGCGCTCGCCCAGGGTGAAGGTGTCGAGCCTGGTATGATAGCAGGGCCACGCCGCGAACGGATGGGCGCGCCCCGTGTCTCTCAATCGGCGGGCGATATCGCCATCCGGATCGAGGATGCAGATCGACGGCACGTCGGCGGCGGCGAGACCCTTCTGGCGGCGTGCCTCGCGCAACAGCGCCTTCGGCGCGAACACCGAGGGAGCAGAGGCGGTCTTATGATCGAGAATGGGAGGCTTTCGCACGTGGTGTTTGTCGCAGCGAATGCGGCGATTTGAAAGGGGGAGTTCCGGACCGCGGCCGAACGGCATGGCGGCGGAGCAAGGCGCCCTGGCCTGATATAATAAGCGCGCTCCCGCCGCCCTTGCAGGCGGAGCAAACTGTCACCATTGTTGTGCCTGGCGTTTGAATTCGAATCCGAGACCAGCGATGACCCAGACCACCAACCGTTTCTTCGACGAGATGGCACGGCTGATGAACGACGCGGCTGGCGTCGCGTCGGGCGTGCGGCGCGAATTCGATACCATGGTCCGCAACCAAGCCGATCGCATCTTGCGCGACCTCGATGTGGTCAAGCGCGAGGAATTCGAGGCGGTCAAGGAAATGGCGCGCCTCGCGCGCGAGGAGAACGAGGCATTGAAGGCGCGCATCGCCGCGCTCGAGGCCAAGCTTGGCGCAGGAAGCCCATAAGCACTTGGCTTGCCAGCGTTTTCCCACGCGCGGGAGCGGTTGCGGATTTCTTGTCTTTCCTCGTTGCGCTCGCTATAAGCGCGCCGAACCCCGGCGCGGCGTGCGCCTGTGCCGGCAGGATCGCAGCTTCCATAGCTTTGGAGCCACGCTGCGGTGAGGCGAGGCCGCGTCTCGGCGGCCGTTTTGTTGCGAGAGGATTTGCGTCATGGCGACCGTCAAGCAGATGAAGGCGGCGGCGCGGTCGCGGGCCGGCAAGGGCTCGGCCCGCGCGGAGCGTCGCGCCGGCCGCGTGCCGGGCGTTGTCTACGGCGACGGCAAGCCGCCGCTCAACGTTTCGGTTGATCACGCCGATCTCAAGCAGCGCATCTATGCCGGCCGCTTTCTCACCAGCATCTATGAGCTCGACATCGATGGCAGCAAGCAACGGGTCATCCCGCGCGACTTCCAGCTCGACCCGGTGAAGGACCTGCCCGTGCACGTGGATTTCCTGCGGCTGGGGGAAGGCGCGGAGGTCCGGGTGCGGATTCCGGTCCACGTGATCAACGCCGACCAGTCTCCGGGCGTCAAACGCGGCGGCACGGTTAACACCGTCACTCACACGATCGAGGTGGTGTGCTCGCCCGAGAACATCCCGGAATCGATCGATGTCGATGTCTCGGGTCTCGAGATCAATTATTCGAAACACCTGAGCGAAGTCACGCTGCCGCCGAACGTGCGCGTCGTCGGCAAGTTTGACCACACCCTAGTGACCATTGTGCCGCCGTCGGGCTACGCGGAAGAGATGAAGGCAGCGGCGGAAGCTGCGGCTGCGGCTGCGGCAGCCGCGGCCGCTGCCGCCGAAGCCGGTGTTACTCCCGAGGGCGCCGCTCCAGGCGCCGCGCCTGGTGCGGCTGCGCCCGCGGGTGCCGCGGGAGCTCCGGGCGCGCCGGGCGCTCCTGCAGCCGCTGGCGCCGCGGCGCCAGCCGCGGACAAGAAGCCAGCGGCCCCGGAGAAGAAGTAAGGAAACTGTCGCAGCGTGTCGCGGATGCGGTGCAGCGCACAGCGTTCTGACGCGGAGCGTTTCACCGCTGATCCGGGACCTTCTCAGATTTGGAGTTCGTAACCGTCCCCCGGGTGCACCACTTCGCAATCAAGTGTACCCAGATTGCGTAAACTTCTCTGTGGTGCTGCGCTGCGCCCGGGACACGAACCCACAGGCTTTTCCATGCTGCTTCTTGTCGGGCTCGGCAATCCCGGTTCGCGCTACGCCGGCAACCGACACAATATCGGTTTCATGGCGGTCGACGCGATCGCCAAGCGCCGCGGCATCGGCCCGTGGCGGCGGCGCTTTCAGGGCGTATCCGCCGAGGGTCCGCTCGGCGGCGAGCGCGCGCTCTTGCTGCTGCCCGGCACCTACATGAACGAGTCGGGCCGCGCGGTGGCCGAGGCTGCGCATTTCTACAAGCTCGGTCTCTCCGACATCGTCGTGGTGCACGACGAGATCGACCTCGCGCCCGGCAAAGTGCGGGTCAAGACCGGCGGCGGCGTTGCCGGGCACAACGGCCTGCGCTCGATCTCGGCGCACATCGGCAACGACTATCGGCGCGTGCGCATCGGCGTGGGACACCCCGGCGTGAAGGAGCTGGTTGAGGCCTATGTGCTCAACGACTTCGCCAAGGAGGAGCGGCCGTGGGTCGAGGCGCTCTGCGCGATCATCGCCGATAACGCCGAGTTGCTGGTGCAAGGCCAGGACGCGACCTTCCAGAACAAGGTGCATCTCGGCATGCAGGCCAAGGGATTCGTTGCGCCCAAGGAGCAGGAAGACGCCGATGAATGAGCGACGCGTGGCGTAATCGTCAGAGTAACCTCATGGGCTTCATATGCGGCATTCTCGGCCTCTCCAACGTCGGCAAATCGACGCTGTTCAACGCGCTGACGGCGACGGCGGCGGCGCAAGCGTCCAATTATCCGTTCAGCACGATTGAGCCGAACGTGGGCGAGGTGATGGTGCCCGACCCACGCCTGGACGTGCTGGCAAAGCTCGCCAAATCCGCCAGGATCAAACCCACGCGGCTCACCTTCGTCGATATCGCCGGCCTCGTGCGCGGCGCCTCCAAGGGCCAAGGTCTCGGCAACCAGTTTCTCGCCCACGTGCGCGAGGTCGACGCCATCGCCCACGTGGTGCGTTGCTTCGTCGATGCCGACGTCGCCCATGTCTCCGGCGCGATCGATCCGATCGCCGACATCGAGACGATCGAGACCGAGCTGATGCTCGCCGACCTCGACAGCCTGGAGCGGCGCGTCGATTCCCTCGCCAAGAAGGCGAAGGGAAATGACAAGGACGCCGTCGAAGCCAGGGAGACGCTCGATCTCGTCAACCGGGCGCTCGTGTTGCTGCGCGACGGCAAGCCGGCGCGATTGGTCGAGCGCAAGCCGGAGGAGGAGAAGGCCTTTCGCATGCTGGGCCTGTTGACCGCCATTCCGGTGCTTTATGTGTGCAACGTCGACGAGGCCGCTGCTGCGACCGGCAACGACTTTTCCCGCGCCGTCGAGGCGCGCGCCCGGGAGGAGGGCGCGGCTTGCGTCGTCATCTCGGCGAAGATCGAAGCGGAGATTGCCGTGCTGCCCGCGCAGGAGCGCGCCGAATACCTCTCTGCGATCGGGCTCAAGGAGCCGGGCCTCGACCGCTTGATCCGCGCCGGCTATGCGCTCCTCAATCTGATCACCTATTTCACCGCCGGCCCCAAGGAGGCGGCAGCCTGGACGATCACGCGCGGCACCAAGGCGCCGCAGGCGGCCGCCGTCATCCATTCCGACTTCGAGCGCGGCTTCATCCGCGCCGAGACCATTGCTTATGACGACTACGTAACGCTCGGGGGCGAAGCCGGCGCGCAACAAGCAGGCAAAATGCGGCTCGAGGGAAAATCCTACGTCGTCGCCGACGGCGACGTCATGCATTTCAGATTTGCGACGTAATTCCCAGGGCCGTTGTCTTTGTCTCGTCATGCCCGGGCAGAAGCGCGTCGAAGACGCGCGTAAACGCGCTTATGACCCGGGCATCCATCTTCTTCGCAAGAAGCTTTTTCGAAGATGGATGGATTGCATCGCAGCTCGGGCTTGCCCGAGTTGCGCGATATTATGCGCCCCAAGTCGGGTAAACCCGACTTGGGGTGTCAAGCCCGGCAATGACGATGGATAAATCCGTGCTGACAGCCGAGAGCAGACATCACATCTGCTGGCCGCGCTGGCGGATGGCGCCGAGATGCTCGTTGATGCGGAACATGATCAGCACGAACTCGGCGATGATGCGCGCGAAGATCACGCCGATCACCACGCTGATCAGGCTGGCGACAACCCAGAACAAGCCGGCGAGCGGACTGAGCGCCATCAGCGTCAGACCGGAGATGATGCCGGAGAGGCCGAACAGAACCGAGATGCCGACCGCGAGCCAGTAGAACAGCTTGATGATCGAGGGGGTGATGAACCGTTCCCATTGGAACAGGTCGCGAAAATCGAACATGGGGTCCTCCTCCCGACGCAGGGGTGCCGCCAGTTGACGCAACTCGCGCAGCCGACGTCGCGCTTTCCCAGCCGGTTGCAAGCCTCGACTGCGCACCGCGTCGTTCGGTCTTCGCCGTAAGCGAGACGAACACTGCACTGCGGCATCCCGATGGTCAATCGAACCGCGCGAATCCGCGTGGTTAATGCCGGCTTAATTCCACGCACGCGGCGCGCGTGCGGGCCGGGGACGGTTCCGTCGTGACCGATTGACCTCACCCGATGCCGCGTCTAGGGAACGGCAGCCCGTAAGCGCAGGATCGCCGTGCCCCGTCTGCATTGGGAAGATTTCAGTCCCGGCCAAGTCACCGAATGCGGATCGCGGCTTATTACGCGCGCGGAAATCATCGCCTTCGCCGCCGAATACGACCCGCAGCCGATGCATCTCGACGAGACGGCCGCGCGTGCAACGCTGTTCGGCGGCCTGGTCGCGTCAGGCTGGCACACCTGCTGCGTTCTGATGCGCATGCTGAGCGATGACTTCCTCAAAGACGCGAATTTCATGGGCGCGCCTGGCGTGGAGGAGGTGAAGTGGCTTGCGCCGATACGGCCGGACGAACGGATTAAGGCACGCGCCACCGTGCTCGAGACCCGTGCCTCGCGTAGCCGACCCGACATCGGATTCGTGAAATTCCTATTCGAACTCATCAATGCCGCCGAGCAGCCGGTGATGACGCTCGTCGTCAGTCCGATGTTCGGGCGACGCGCGGCCGATGCAGCGCGAGGAGGGCAGCCGAGCGAGTCATGAAGTTCTTCGAGGACTTTCGTGTCGGCGAGAGCAGCGACATCGGCCGTCACACCTTCACCGCCGAGGAGATCAAGGCGTTCGCCGCGCGCTTCGATCCGCAGCCTTTCCATCTCGACGAGGCGGCCGGGGCGCGCTCGCAGTTCGGCGCGCTCTGCGCTTCCGGCTGGCATACCGCCTGCGTCTGGATGCGGCTGATGATCAAGTACCGCCGGCGCGAGGACGAGGAGCGTCGCGCGCGCGGCGAGGCGGTCGGCCAACTCGGGCCGTCGCCTGGTTTTCGC